>JACCEC011054967.1_pt1 | contig 16659 bp, 17 predicted proteins | sample 7450121 | NCBI WGS metagenome assembly JACCEC01 (sample SAMN15323455, study PRJNA562643) | freshwater metagenome | isolation source: river surface water | place: USA:Blue River Watershed | collected 2017-08-18 | reverse complement strand
CGTAAGCCAACCATTGAAATAAACCCGAGTGATATTGAAATGGAATTCTCTCGTTCTGGTGGGGCAGGGGGACAAAACGTAAACAAGGTAGAAACGGCTGTTCGTTTGATTCACAAGCCAACGGGCGTAGATGTGCGCAGTCAGTCAGAGCGTTCACAGCTTAAGAACCGCGAAAAGGCGATGGCCCTTTTGATTGCGAAGCTCGAAGCAGCGCACGAGGAAGAAGAGGTTAAAAAGCATGCGCACCTGCGTAGTACCCAGATTGGTACCGGTGACCGCTCTGAAAAAATCCGCACCTATAACTTCCCGCAAAACCGCATCACTGACCACCGCATTAAAGAAAGTTGGCACACTATCGAGGCCACCCTTGGAGGTGACCTCACCGCGATTATTGCCAGTATGCAGGCTGCCCAAGCGGCACTCCTCCTTGAGGCATAATCGTCCATGATTCCCCTACACAGAGGACATCCGATGTCTCCTGTGGAGAGAGACTCTTGTAGGGTGGGGTATAAAAAAACCGAGGAGCTCGCTCCTCGGTTTTGTAGGTAGTGCAGGTGCGCTAGTATCGATCGGTGATTTTATCCCAGATCCCATATGTAATCTGCGTGACTATACCGTAGAGTATGAGTCCCAAGAGAACTGTCAGCAACAGTGGCCATAAAAACAGCAGCGAGAGATGGTACAGCCAGTAGAAGATGACCATCTTTGGATAGTGTCGCAGGTAATCGTTGATGGTTTCTTCATCACGGAAGAGTTGCGTTGTAACACCATTCTGCGCTACCCAGCCGGTAGGCGTCTTTTGAAGCATCTCCCGGTACCGGGCATGCCCGCCGGGTACTACCATACGCATGTCTTCAACCACTTCTCTGAAGTTGGGGTAATCAATACGGATGACTATGTACCAAATGATGATACCGACTAGCGCGTAACCAATTACCACAAGTTGCGGCGACGCATGCCAAAGGTTTACCACAAAATCCATCAATGCCTCCTAGAACAAGGAACTGAGCAAAATATACTACACAAATGAGCTTTGTCTAGTACTGGTAACATTCTATGTGGGAAACGTTCGTGTATATTGCTAAGAATCATGGCCTGTGGTAGTCTTGTCGGCATTGCGCAGGAGCGCTTTTTATGTCGTATTTCTCTGGCTAGGCCAAGAGCACGACAAAACCGGCTTCCACACTGATGTGCTCGTGTGAGACTACTCACCTCGATGTCACGTAACTTATTATCTAACCAGTGCGCGAAGCATTAATATAATTCATGTCAACACAAACTTTAATTGAACGTCTGTTCGCTGCTGGATCCCACTTTGGTTTCAGTAAGAGTCGACGTCACCCATCAACCTCTCCGTACATTTTCGGAAGTAAGCAGGGAAGCGATATTATCGACCTCGAACAAACAGCTGCACTCATCGAAGCTGCGAAAGCAGTTGTTGAGGAAGCAGGTAAGAATGGTAAGACCGTTCTCTTTGTTGGTACCAAGAATGAAACAGCTGTGCTCGTTAAGGCTGCCGCTGATTCAATTGCCATGCCGTACGTCGTTAATCGCTGGATTGGTGGTCAGTTGACCAACTTCTCTCAAATGCGTAAGCGTTTCGATCGTTTGAAGTCACTCCACGAAGAAAAAGAATCTGGTGAACTTGAGCGAAAGTACACGAAGAAGGAACGTGTAATGATTGGTCGCGAGATTGATAAGCTTACCTACAACTTTGGTGGCGTCTTTAACCTCGACCGCACACCTGATTTAATTGTTGTGGTAGACCCACGTCATGATCACATTGCTACCACTGAGGCAAATGATGCAAAGGTACCCGTTATCGGCATCATGAGTTCAGACAGCAATATTACCCACGTTACCTACCCAATTGTGGTGAATGACGCACTCCAGGCGAGTGTTGACCTCGTGCTCCGCGAACTCACGGCGAGCTACACTGAAGGCAAGAAGGCCTACGTAGCTCCTGCTCGACCGACTCGTACTCCTGACCGACGCCCTCGATTCGTCCCACGTCCACAGTAGTCCTTTTAACCGCCCTCAACCCTAAGTAAATTGTTCTATGGAAATTACATCAGCCGATATTAAAGCCCTTCGTGATGAGACTGGTATCTCTGTGATGCAGTGTAAGAAGGCTCTCGAAGAAGCGGGAGGTGATATGGATAAGGCTCGCATTATCTTGAAAAAGAAGCGCAGTGAAGCGGCTGACAAAAAGTCGGATCGCGTACTTGGTGCCGGAGCGATTGGAAGTTACGTGCACAACACGAACGAAGTAGCGGCTATGGTGATTCTCTCATCAGAAACTGACTTCGTCGCAAAGAACGCTGAGTTCGTTGCCCTCGCGAAGGACATTGCAATGCATGTTGCTGCAATGGGTCCAAAGTATATCTTCCGCGAAGAGCTTGATGAGGTTGCTATCCAGAAGGCACGTGAAGTATTTGCTTCTGAAATTGCTGACAAGCCAGCCGAGATGCAGGAAAAAATTATGGAAGGAAAGTTGGCCTCATACTTCAAGGATCAAATCTTGATGGAGCAGCCATTCGTAAAGAATCCAGAAACAACGATTGCTGAAATGGTAAACGGTGCTATCCAGAAGTTTGGTGAGAATGTAACGATCTCACAGATCACACGTCTTTCGGTTAAGTAACCGCGTATGAGTCTCCCGCTCTACATACTCATAGGGAGCACGATAACCCTCGTCATTATGACTGGGGTTTTTCGTCTCGAGGATGCGCGTGGTAAGCTACTTTTCTTTGCCTCAGTGCGCCGGGCCTTTACCCGTGGCATCACCCAAATGCTTGAGCGGTATATCGGGTGGCATCCGTATGTCGGTCGGGGGTTTTTCCGTCTCCTACTCCACTACTTTGCCCACGGTTTTCTGCGTCGGGTGCTCAACGGCATTCGGAGGCTCGAGGAGAGGGTAGAACGGCTCATGCGACAGAACCGCCAAGTAGCAAAATCAATCGATGCTGAGAAGCGACAATCACATCTGACCGCCATTGCCGAGCACAAGATTGAGACAGCCCTCTCTGAACGAGAAAAGCAACGTCGCCGCTCACACGGCTAATAAAAGGTTGCAATTATATTTATTTTTGCCATAATGGTGCGACTTCAAAAAAAGAAGTGCACACATCGCCACTTTAGCTCAGGAAGGTAGAGGTGTAAAAGTATGGGAATACTTTTCACCACTTGTCACAAGTGAGTTGCTGTCGCAGATTGAATAGGTCCAAAGCAGAAGCAAAATTTCATACGCCACTTTAGCTCAGTTGGTAGAGCAACTCACTTGTAATGAGTAGGTCTTCGGTTCGAGTCCGAAAAGTGGCTCACGCAAAAAATCCCGCAAGGGATTTTTTTGTGAGCCACTTTAGTACGTGCCCTGCGGCACGTACGTTCGGACTCGAACGGGCGCAGCGATGCCGGAGGCAAGCGGTAAAACAGTGTTTAGACACTGTTTTACGGGTCGAGAGTACTTATTATTTTATGAGCGCAGCGAGATGAAATACTTAGTAACTCGTGACGCGAACAAGAAATCTAAACCCTACCCCTGTCTAACCATTTGCTCCCCAAACCACACCCCAACCCCCAAAACCCTTTATTTCTTGCTAAAATAAAGGTATACTCCGCTCTACGATTCATGGACTCTGACCAGGAAAAAACGCATTTACTGCCATACGCCCGACGGGCGGATTTTCACGTTGGTCGAGCGACAGAGCTTGAAGGACGTGAACGACGGTTTTACCGCTTCCTTGAGATACTCCCAGGGGTGGCTTCGTGGTCAACGCTCATTGGTGTGTTACTCCTCTCTAACTACGCACCGTTCATTGCTGCCTACTTCATCATTGGGTTCGCTATTTACTGGGTCTTGAAGACGGGCTTTCTTTCGTACCACTTACGCTATAACTGGAAGCGACTTCGTCACCATATGTCACTCGACTGGGCGCAGCTCGTTGAGCGCTTTTCCTACGACCATCTCTACCACATGGTAGTGCTCCCGTTTTATCGTGAGCCACTTTCTGTGGTCGATGCAACAATCGCGTCTATCGCCAACACGAAGTACGACACGAAAAGCATTATCATTGTCTTGGCCGCTGAGGGCCGAGCTGGTGAGGAGGCGCAGGCGGTTGCTGCAGCTATGCAAGAAAAGTGGGGTGACAAATTTGGATCTTTCTTGGTTACGACGCACCCGCAAGATGTGCCTGGAGAAATGGCGGGGAAGGGCTCAAACGCAGCCTATGCCATCGAGGAGGCGCGCAAGCACATCCTTGATCCACATGGTATCCGCTACAACCATACGCTTGTTTCAATTTTTGATATTGATACTGTACTCTACCCAGACTATTTCAACTGTTTGGTCTGGCACTTCATGACAGCGGCTCGACCACTGAAGAGTTCATTCCAGCCGGTGCCTGTGTTTAATAACAACATCTGGGAGGCTCCAGCGCTTGCGCGCGTGGTTGCCATGAGTAGTACCTTCTGGGAAATGGTGCAGCAAGAGCGACCAGAGCGCATGGCGACGTTTTCTTCACACTCCGTATCGTTTCAGGCGCTCTATGAGGTGGGGTACTGGCAGAAAAACATGGTAAGTGAAGATTCACGAATCTACTGGAACTTACTTCTCGCCAACGACGGCGAGTACGATGTCGTTCCACTTTCGTACCCAGTTTCAATGGATGCCAACGCTGCCCCAACCCTTTGGGGCACCATGAAGAATATTTATAAGCAGCATCGTCGGTGGACCTATGGAGTAGAAAACTTCTGCTACATCGTGTACCACTTCACGAAAAATAAAAATATTCCGCTCAAGAAGCGAATTGGTATTGGCTTGCAGCAAGCTGAGGGGTACTGGAGTTTGGTGACGAATCCAATCATGCTGTTCATCCTTGGGTGGGCGCCAATCTTCTTGGGGACGCAGGAGTTCCACCAGACAGTACTCTCGTATAATTTGCCAATCCTCGTCCGTGACCTGCTTATCTTTGCGATGTTTGGTCTCGTGATTTCTTCAGTCATCTCGCTCACCATGCTGCCGCCACGTCCAAAAGAGAAGAGTCGTCTTAAGTACATTGTTCTCGCCGTGCAGTGGGTATTGGTCCCTGTCACTATGATTATCTTTAGTGCTATTCCTGGCCTTGATGCGCAGACGCGACTCATGTTCGGTCGCTACATGGGCTTCTGGGTTACTCCTAAAACACGTCCTTCATAAACTTTATTTCTATGCCGCCTACTATTCCGCAAGTACAACCACTGCCACGTGCGCACCGTCGCTTTATTTTTGGGCTGTCGGTAACGCTTTTTGCGGTCTTGGTACCACTCCTCGTCTTCTACGCTGTGGGGTTTCGATTTGATTTCTCGGAAGGGGGTATTCGAAACATCATGAGTGTCGGTGGCTTGTACATCAACACTGATGCTGAAGATGTTTCAATTTACGTTGATGATGCGCCGGTAGAAGATTTACGTATCTTTCAACGGGCCGCGTACATCCAAAATCTTGAAGCGGGCGTACATCAGGTGCATGTTCAGGGGAGCGGCTTGCAAACCTGGGTGAAGGAGTTGCCAGTTTTTTCACACTACGTGACTGAGGCAGCAGCCTTCAATATGCCCCTCGTGCCGCAAGTGCGACACATAACCGAATTCCAAACAGCTGATGGTGCCGCTGTGGTTGATGCAACTAATACTCCGCCGTTTGCTATCGCAAGCTCAAGTCAGCGATTTGTGCTCGCCAGCTCGACGGTTGCGACGTCAACGTACATTGTGAATCCTGAGTTTACCTACATAACGAACCGTTTTGCTTCAACAACAGAAGAGCGAACGCTCCTTGAAGAAATTGTGTCACGTACCGTAGAGCCGTTCTCGTTCGGTTCGCCCGACCAACTACTTTCGCCAACCACAACGGCAACGAGTACCGTCCGTTTTAGTGACATGGTGCTGAGTGAGCGTAACGGGGAAGTGTACGCAGCCTGGCGTGGGGAGGAAAGTAACATCCCGTACTACTTCTGTGTGAACCCACTCGCGTCATCGAGTCCTGCTTTCTACGGAGAGCACGTGACCGCGCAGCTCTATGCAGCCGCCAGTACAACAGTCTTTGATGCCTACAGTGCCCCAATTTTTGAAGCGCCGAATCGGCTTTGTCGAACTGAGATTCGGATTGATCGACTTGGTCAAAATGTCACCTGGTTTACCTTCATGCCAGATAGTCGTGACCACGTGTTGATGCATCTCAACGATGGTATTTACGTAGTAGAGATCGATGATCGCTCGTGGCAAAATACACAGCTTCTCTACCCGGGAAATAACCTAACACTCCTTATCGATAGTGGCCGCATCTTAGTGCAGGACGGAGAACACTTCCTCGAAGTGTTTACAGAGTTACCAAATTAGTACGTTCGTGAACGAACGACGTTTATTGTTTCAAAATTAACTGTTATGCAAACCGGACATATTCATCCTATCTCCGCCATGATTACGGAGATTAATAGTATTTTTTCTGAGATCGGGTTTGTGTTTGCTGATGGTCCTGAAGCAGAGACTGAACAGTATAACTTCGACCGGTTAAATTTTCCGCCTGACCACCCAGCCCGCGATATGCAGGATACGTTTTTTATTGCAAGCAAGGATGGGCAAGCGCGGCAGGTACTCCGTACTCATACGAGTCCTGTCCAGGTGCGCTACATGGAAAAGCATGAGCCACCGATGCGCATTATTGTGCCAGGAAAAGTGTTTCGAAATGAAGCGACCGATGCAACACATGAGGCACAGTTTTTCCAGCTTGAAGGGCTGTATGTCGACAAAGGGGTGCACATGGGTCACTTGAAGGGTACGATTGAGTACTTCTTCTCAAAGTTTTTTAGTGGTGACGTCGAGGTGCGGTTTCGTCCGAGCTTCTTTCCGTTCGTTGAGCCTGGGGTTGAGGTAGATATGATGCTGAAGGGGAGTGATAGTAAGCTCGCTAACCGCTGGATAGAAGTCATGGGCGCAGGGATGATTCATCCCAACGTGCTCAAGGGCGCTGGCGTTGATCCGAAGGTTTACTCGGGCTTTGCGTTCGGTGTTGGTGTCGATCGCTTGGCGGTGATGAAGTACGGGATTGATGATATCCGGCACCTGTACTCAGGAGACTTACGCTTTGTTAACCAATTTTAATATTTTATGAAAGTTTCTTACAATTGGTTGAAAGACTACCTGGGCGAGCAAGCACCAACGCCAGCTGAAATTGAGCAGCTCCTGACTTTTCATGCATTTGAGGTTGAGTCAGTAGAAGTAAAAGGCGCAGACACGGTGATTGATGTAAAAATATTACCCGATCGCGCGTCTGATTGTTTGTGTCACCGAGGGATTGCTCATGAGATTGCAGCGATTACTAATGTGCCCTTGGTACACGACCCATTTTCTACGGAACCAACACTCCCCGCAACCGATGCTATTTCAGTTGCGATTGCAGATACTGAAAGTTGCCCTCGCTTTACGGCGAGCATTGTAAACGGCATTACGGTCGGTGAATCACCGGCGTGGCTAAAGGAACGCCTGGCAGCGCTCGGGCAACGCTCAATCAACAACATTGTCGATGCCACAAACTATGTTATGTACGCCATTGGGCAACCACTCCATGCGTATGATGCCGACAAGTTTCCTAAAGTGGATGGGAAGTGGCAGTTTGCTGTGCGTGGGGCAGCTTTGGGAGAAACCGTCAGCCTTTTGGCTGAGGGTGGAAAGGACGAAGACCGTATCGTGACCCTCAAGGGCGGTGAGCTCCTTATTGTTGATGCGTCTTCTGGAACTCCAATTGGTCTCGCTGGTGTTAAGGGTGGGCGCTTTGCAGGAGTAGATTCAACGACGAAGAATATCATTATTGAGGCGGCCCACTTCCATCCTGCGCGTACCCGCAAAACAGCTCGTGGCTTAGGGATTGTCATTGATGCGAGTAAGCGGTTTGAGAATGAACCGTCGCGAAACTTGCCGCCGTACGCACAGGCGGAAATCATTAAACTCATTACCGACATTGCTGGCGGTACGTGTGAGGGGTATCTCGATGTCTATCCGACACCAAAGCATAATCCAGCGGTAGTAGTATCCCTCCAAACGGTCAATGCGCTTCTTGGTCTCGCCCTCTGTGTTGATGAGGTGGCGGCGATACTTACACGCGTCGGAGTGGCTGTTACAACCCACGATAATAACACCCTTACGTGTGTCGGTCCGTTTGAGCGAACTGATTTATTGATTGAAGAGAACTTCATCGATGAAGTGGGTCGTATCTTTGGCTATCAGCATGTAGCTTCAGTCGTACCGGCAACCGTACCACTCGCGGAGGTTAACGCACGGCAATACTACAGTGATATTGTCCGTACCGCTTTGATGCAGCGTGGTTTTTCTGAGGTGATTACCTCATCCTTTGTAATGAAAGCAGATGTGCGCCTCTTGTCATCACTTGCATCTGATAAGACCTGCATGCGCGACGCACTGACCCCCAATCTTGATGCAGCACTAACTACAAACGCTCCATTCGTCGATTTGCTCGGCGCTACCGATACGCGAATATTTGAAATCGGTACGGTGTTTACGCAAACTGAAACTGGAGTGACAGAGCACGTTGCTCTCGGTATTGGAATGCGCCTGAAGCAGACTGGCTACAGCGGCAAGGAAGATGCGCTGCTCACCGCCATTATGGGAGCAGTGGAAGAGGCTCTAGGAGTAACTATTACCTGGAGTGTCGCTAACGGTGTGGCAGAATGCAATGTTACTGAACTCCTTACAAAGCTCCCGGCGCCAGAAGGCTACAGAGCGGTTGAGCCAAGTGCCGAAACAGTGTACAAACCATTTTCTATGTATCCAGCTGTGGTGCGTGATATTGCTATGTGGGTTCCAGAGGGAACGGAAGCTGGTGCTGTTGCAACTATTCTCAATGACGCTGCTGGTGCGCTCCGTGTCCGGACCACGCACGTAGATTCATTTACGAAAGATGGTCGTACGAGTCTTGCGTTCCGCTTAGTATTTCAAGCAGCTGACCGAACCCTGACTGACGACGAAGTGAATGTAGAGATGGAAAACGTGTACCAAGCGGCTACTGTGGAAGGCTTTGAAACGCGATAAAGGTTGCGGACATGTGAATAAAAAAACCATTGAGCAAAGCTCACTGGTTTTACTTAGTGTTGGGTGGTTTGTCGCGAGTAGGTACAGTTTTCATTTTACGTGCGCCTTTGCCGCTCTTATTGAAGCGAATTTTATAGCTTGAAGGCCGCACGGTGGGCATAATTACGTGGTTATGATCTACACTACCTTCGTACGGATATACTGCAACGCATGTGGCATCAAGTGTTTTTGAGATGCAGTTTGGCAGGAAGTCTGGTGGGCGAACAAATAATCTCGCATACAGAATATCTTTGACCCAACTGTCACTTTCAAGTGAAGGTAGCGTTACTGCATATCTGCCATTTCCCCGAAAGAAAAGTGGTGCTTGTCCAGGGGGACGATAGCCGATAACCCAAAATCGTTGTGGCATAGCTGTCTCCCGTAACTATCTCTCGCTTAAGCTAGCACGGTTTTTTACAACAAACAAGAATAAAAAAATGCCACACAAGCTGTGTGGCATTTATTGTGCCTCCGTTAGAGGCCCAAGGTTTCGTAGCTGTAGTAGGGTGGCTTGAGGCGCAGCCCGCCGATGAGGCTGTTTGCGTAGTCTTCCTCGAGCGGCTTCGCTTCGCTTCGGTCGACCAACCAGAGTTGGTTTCCGGCGTAGTACTCTGGCTGCTTCAAGTTGCCACCAGTGCGGTACACAATAACCGTGTGCTGTACGAGGGTGCTGCTTACCATGTGTCTTCCTCCCTAAAGATCATTGCGGCCCATACCATACCGCTTGCATTGATGCGTGTCAATTTCTGACTACAAAAAAGCCAACCCAATTCCGGTTGGCTTCGCTGTATCAAGCATTGTTCATTGGCATTTGCGGTACTGGCGTGAATTCGAAAATTGTCACGCTAACCCCGGGGTCAAACGCCCGTATGGCGTCTTTCCACTCGTCGGCCTCTGTTTTAGTAAGCAGTCGTTTGGGTGACTTCAGTACCGAAACTTTTGTACGAAGTAGAAAACCCTTGTAAAGGTGTATCCACCCCTGGCGGAGCTCCGGCATGGGTAGTCCCGCAACGTATACTGCGAATCTGTTTTCGCCAACATCTAGGATAGTACTTAGTTTTTGCATCGCAGACTCCCTTGAAATAAGACCATTTTCGTTGCGAAATATACCATATTTCCACAGGCGAGCAAGCTAAAAATTTGCTATACTTTAGGCACTTTTATTGATTATTTGACCGATTGCATGCCAGAGAAAAAAACTGAAAAGAAGTACGATGCCTCCTCAATTTCTGTCCTTGAAGGACTCGATCCAGTGCGTAAGCGCCCGGGTATGTACATCGGGACCACTGGTCTTGATGGTTTGCATCACTTAATTTGGGAGATTTTCGATAACTCACGCGACGAAGCGATGGGTGGCTTTGCTGATCGTGTCGAAGTGTCGCTCTTGCCTAATAACTTCATTCGCGTCGTTGATAACGGCCGCGGTATTCCGGTCGATATCCACAAGCAGACAAAAGTTTCTGCACTCGAAACAATTATGTGTACGCTCCATGCTGGCGGTAAGTTCGGCGGGGAAGACACTGGCTACAAGGTGTCTGGTGGTCTTCACGGTGTGGGTGTGTCAGTAGTAAACGCGCTCTCAACGCACACTCGTGTTGATGTACACAAAGACGGCGGACACTATATGCAGGAGTACAACATTGGTATTCCGAAAGCCAAGGTAAAGAAGCTCGGTGATACGAAGTTCAATGGTACTACCGTTGTCTTCCAGGCCGATCCAACCATTTTCCCAGAAATTAAGTACGACTGGAAGCGGATTGTGTCACACTTGCGGCAGCAGGCGTACCTCGTAAAGGGGATGCACCTCACGGTAATTGATGCACGCGAGAGTGAAGAAAAGCTTGATCCGAAATCACTCGAAGATACCGTGTATCTCGCTGACCGAGCGCTTGAGGTACCTCATATGACCTTCTATTTTGAAGGCGGCCTTCGCTCACTCGTGGCCTTCAATAACCATTACCAAACTCCAGTACAGAAGAAGATTTTCTATGTTGAGAAGTTCGACGTTGATCCCAAAGTGCTCTCGGTTGAAGTTGCTCTCCAGTACGTAGATGACATCACGCCGCGAATTTCTGCGTTTGCGAACAACATCTACAACCCTGAGCACGGCACGCACGTCACTGGCTTTAAGACAGCGCTGACTCGTACCCTTAACAACTACGCCAAGAAGAACAATTTCTTCTCCGTCAAAGAGAAGGATGCAGGCTTTACTGGCGATGATGTGCTCGAAGGCATCACGGCCGTGGTGTCAGTCAAGATGCCAGACATCCAGTTTGAAGGTCAGACCAAGGCAAAGCTTGGTTCGGTTGAAGCCCGCGGTGCTACCGAGTCTGTCTTCGGTGAGGCCTTTTCAGAGTTCCTCGAAGAGAACCCAGACGATGCCAAAGCAATCATCAACAAGGTGATTATTGCCGTAAAGGCACGTAAGGCGGCAAAGGCAGCGAAGGACTCAGTGCTCCGCAAAGGTGCGCTTGAGGGTATGTCGCTGCCGGGTAAACTAGCGGACTGCCAAACGAAGTCTGCTGAGGAGTCAGAACTCTTTATTGTAGAGGGAGACTCAGCTGGTGGTTCAGCGAAGATGGGTCGTGATCGGCGTACCCAGGCAGTGTTGCCGCTTCGTGGCAAAATCCTTAACGTGGAGCGAGCACGCATCGATAAGATGCTCGCTTCAGAACAGGTAAAAAATCTCGTGATTGCGCTCGGTACCGCGATTGGTGATGTGTTTGACCTCTCAAAGCTTCGCTACCACAAGCTCATTATTGCGACTGACGCCGACGTTGACGGGGCACACATTCGTACGCTCTTGCTGACGCTCTTCTTCCGCTACTTCCGCACCTTGATTGATGAAGGGCACGTCTACATCGCCCAGCCACCGCTCTACAAAATTCAGCGTGGTAAAGAGACTTGGTACGCGTTTACCGATAAAGAAAAGTTCGCTATCGTTGGTGAAGAAGATCAGGCGGAGATAGTCGAAGATGAGTCAGCTGAAGCAGCCGAACCAGTCGAAGAAGAAGCAGAGGCTGAGTCAGCTAAAAAGTCGACCAAGTTCCGTATCCAGCGGTATAAGGGTCTCGGTGAAATGAATGCTGAAGAACTCTGGGAGACTACTATGAATCCGGCAAACCGCATCTTGAAGCAAGTAACGATTGAAGACGCGCTTGAGGCAGATAAAGTCTTCGATATCTTAATGGGAACCGATGTGTCGAGTCGCAAGAGCTTCATTCAGGGGAATGCCCACCTCGCTAATCTCGACGTATAATTGATGAATAGACGACACACAAAAACCTTTCAATCGATTGAAAGGTTTTTTGTTTTGAAAAACCCGCTGCGTTTACGCAGCGGGTTACAGTAGTAATGGTGGTTACTCTTCCGGCGGTTGCTCGGGCACGGTATTCTCGGCTGCCTCCCGAGCTCTCATAAATGCCGCAAGTTCGTCTTCGTCGTTTGGTGCTCGCAAGTGCTCCATAACGAAGAAGGAAAGCGCCGTATTTGGAGGCCGTGCTCGCGTTCCCGGGATCGGTTCTTGCCCGAAGCCCTTGTGACCGTCGAGCGCTCCACGACGTTCAATCGATCGTTCGCTCGAACGCGCTAGCTCTGCTGCGAGTTGCGAACGCAGGTTTTTCAGTGTCGTCACAACGATACTCCTTTGTCCTCTTCTCCTTCGCAGTATACATGGTTTTTAAAGTACGTAAAATCGCCGGCGAGCCATGTGGCTCGCCGGCGATTTGCTGGAGATGTAGTATTAGTTCACTACTTTCACTGTAGAGGTAATGCTGTTGTTCTTGGTGTTGATGTCACCCTTCGCGGTAGCGGTGACACCGAACGACTCGAGTCCGGTACCGTCAATGCCAGTGAAGCCGAGGGTGATAATTGCTTCCTCATTTGGCTTGAGTGCTTTCTGATCACCTGAGGTGTAATCAATATCGGCAGGGAGGTTGGCCTTGAATGACCAGTCTTCTGCAGTCTTGGTACCGATATTCTTCACTGAGAATCGGATAGCGCCTCCTTCATTCGTCTCAAGTGTCGGGGCAAACGCAAAGTTCTTGCCATCGAGTGTACCTACGCCAACCAGGGTAACGCGGAGGTCAATGGTGCCGTTTGGATTGCTCGTTGGAATCGCGTAGATAACTTCTTCAATGTAGGTAGGAGTACCAGCTACTGGTTTGGTTGGGGTAGACGGCGTCGTTGGTGCTGGCTTCGGCGCCTCTTCTGGTGCCACTACTTCCGGAACTTCTTCTACTTCCGGTGCTGGATCCATATTGGTGATGGTTGGAAGGCTCGCGTTTACGATGGTAATGCGGGCATCACTTGCAATCGTCTCGAGGCGAGGATCAGACGGCGTGAAGATGATGGTGTAGTCAAGATCGGTAAACCGCTGGGTATCAGTGGTGACAAGGATATTGAGGTCGGTCTGATCTTTTTCGAGTGGAAGTGCCTCGTCGCAGGTGACGGTGGTAATCTCGTCACTGCCAAGGCGGGTTTCAACGGACACACCAGTTGCACAGACATAGCTAAAGCTGTAGGTGCCTGGACGCTTCTGTTCGTTCCAACTGATGGTGAAACTCTCACCACTCTTAACAACGCTATTTGGCGTACTGATAGTAATTGAAGGAGTGCGTTCGTAGTTGTAGACACTGTCAGCAATAGAAGCTAGTGAAGAAAAGGCCCCTGGAATAAAGGTGACTACCTTTACAGCAATAACCACCAAGAGTACGATAGCTGCTAGAAAGCCAACAACCGCCAAAAGTTTTGTTACTGTTTCTTTTTGTTCATTCGTTACCTGACTCATAGAGTGAATAGTGAAATACTAATACGTACGTGACTCATTCCATACTACAAAGCCTCGCCACCTTCGTAAAGGTGGAAAGAGCAAGGAGGGTAGGGAACGAGAAACCCGGTCACGCCGGATTCAATTGGTACTCACAAAAGATATCATATTATTAAGTAAAAGTCAAGGTATACTATTGACTTTTTTATAAAAAAGTGTATTATATTAACCATTATGCAAGACCCTCATTCATTTGATGATCTCTACCGCCAGCTTCGCCTCCGAAAAGTTCCATTTTTAGTGGTGTTTTTCTTGACCGTAATGGTGACCTACTTGGCACTTGTGGTTATCGACTTCATTCCTGAAGCTCCTGTAGAAACAACCACTGAGGAGGTAACTGCTGAAATCGGTGAGGTGGAAGTAGCTGAAACCGAACCAGAAGCTCCGGTGGTGGAAGCCTACCCAGTACGTATCACGATTGATAAGCTTGATCGCGAAGTGGCGGTTTTAAACCCAGAATCACGTAATATTGCCGATCTTGATGCGGCACTCCTTGATGGGGTAGTGCGTCACCCAGACTCAGCCGATTTCACCAAAGATGGAAATATCCTTATTTTGGGCCATTCAAGCTACCTGCCTAATGTGCTCAATAAGAACTTCCAGGCCTTTAATGGTCTCCAAACCCTTACCTGGGGGGATAAAATTCGCCTCACCTCAGCTGATACCGAGTACGTGTACCGGGTTGAAAAGGTGTATGAAGCCAAGGCCTCAGAGGTCTTTGTGCCAGAAACCCCTGGTGAAGCACGGCTCACTTTAGCCACGTGCGATAGTTTTGGTGCAAAAGATGATCGATTCATTGTCGAAGCGGTCCTCATTGATAAAAAAGTCTTGTAAGATAAGGCCTTTTCGACTATTCTTGGGTTAGTACCTGAGACCAAAAGCCAACAATAATGTATGACCATAAGCTTGACAAAAGTCAAGTTATCTGCTATCATATTGGTATAAGAAGTACGCTCCTTCGGGCCCTGGTAGCCCCACCACATACTCGTTATTTCAGAATTGAAATAGGCAGCCACGTGCTGAGAAATTGTTCTCACTACGTGGCTTCACTGCAGCTCCGCAACCCGTCCGTCAAAGATTGGTTCCGCAGCTGCAGACGAGAGGCGTTTGCTCATCACAACTGACCCTATATGGGTCATTCAGGAAAGGAACACGACATGACCATGAACAAACTGACGGGCGGCTTTGCTGCCATCCTGATTGCTGGGGTCGCCTACGCGGCCCTGGCCCAGGAAGTCAAAGACGTCACCCCGGAACCCGAAACTCTTTCGACCACGGTCGAGACGCAGACGGTGACCGAGACCGTGACTGAAACTGTCACCCTCGCGACCGAGGTCGAATCCATTGGTATGGTGGGTGACGACATCGTCATCCGCTTCACGAAGGAAGCTGACCTCTGGATGCTGCCGGCCTCGTCTCTTCAGGCGATGTGCTGGAAAGGACGGGTACTGGAACTCGGGGGAATCCCTGGCCTGGCGCCCATCGCGATGAATGTCGCAGGGGGCAAGCTCTCCATCGGCTCCAAATCCATCCCAATCGACTGCCCGCTTCCGGGCGGCTACGAAAATCTCGGCTGGGTCTGGGAGCAACGGGCAGCTGAACACTCCGCTGAAGGCGAATTCACCGAAGCGCATTTGCACTCGATGATCGCCGTCATGGGGAAGGCTGAACCGGTTCTCTTCACGCCCCAGCGGCTGAAGGGCTACACGACGGGCGGTGACCACCCGATGGTGGTGGCCGCGCTCGAACAGCATCTTGGCCAGTTCAAGGCCTATGTGCTGGAGGTTGACGGGCTGATGTATATCGTCCCGTTGACCGAAGAACTGGCCACCTGTGGTGGCCTCTGCACCGAGCCTCGGCTCGTTGTCTGGCACCTCCACAAGCACGTGGCGAAGGTGAGAAAGCCTTCGCCGCCGCGTGTCCCGACACCGCCTCGTCCGACTCCGGACGGTGTCACGATGATCTGCAGCGATGACTGCAAATGAAAGGATTGAACATGTTGCGTACGCTTTTCGCTGCCCTCACGCTGGTGGTTGGGCTGACCTCGTCGCTCGCCGCGGAGACCGTGTGTCGCCGCGACGAGCAGAAAGGGTGCTTCAGCTTCCAGATTGTCGGTGCGGCCTACGACCAGAGGCTCATGGCGCAAGTCAGCGCCATGAGCCCTGCGAAGCAAGCCAAAACCCTCGGGATGAAAGTCTTCGAGGGCATGGTGGCTGGCCGGTATGATATTTCGGCCAACCAGAACTATGTGCTCTATCTCTGGATGGATGACACCTACAAGGGTGTCCCGCTTCCCGGGGATCGGATTGTGCAGACCTGCTTTACCGGCCTCAATTCGGGCCAGTACAAGGCGTACAAGCCGCGCGGCCTGTCGCAAGCTGAACTCGGCAGTACGCCGGTTATCACCGGCAGCCAGTACGGTGCCCTCGGGCGACCGCACACCGCTTTGGCAGCCAATTGTGACGGTGGTGTCGCTGCCGGCTGGGTCATCCCGAAGGACGTGATGAAACACGTCAAATTCGCGATGATCTGTCCGCAGTTCAGCGTGTCGTATCCTTTCCAGAATCCGGATGCTACCCAGCAGGGTATCATCCATTCCACCGACGAAATTCGGTGGTACCTCAAGAGCGGATGGGATTACGTAATATCCGCCGCGATTCAGGGATAAGAATGGTCGACGCCTCGTGCTTCACGAGGCGTCCACCACCATTTCT
>JACCEC011945708.1_pt1 | contig 16662 bp, 19 predicted proteins | sample 7450121 | NCBI WGS metagenome assembly JACCEC01 (sample SAMN15323455, study PRJNA562643) | freshwater metagenome | isolation source: river surface water | place: USA:Blue River Watershed | collected 2017-08-18 | reverse complement strand
GTGAACTGACGCAGCAGCTGAGGTCCCGGGGCTACGCCGTCCTGGACGCTGCGGCCGTCTCGGACCTCGCGCAGGTTCCCCAGGCCAGCCTGCTGGCCTGGGACTCAGGCTGGAACGACCTGCCCCCCGACAATTACCTGAAGGATGGCGGGCGCTACCGGCGCCGGCGGCATGCCAGCTTCATCGTCGAAGGCGATGGCGTGACCCAGGTGGCGCACCGGGCCCATTGGCAGCCGGTGTCCTACAACGCCTTGCATGGCGGCATGGAGCGCTGGTTCGAACCGATGCTGCCCGCGCTGACCCGTGATCCGGCCTGGCAGCGGCTGCTGGCGGGCCTGGGCCGCGTGGCCAGCGGGCTCAAGGGCGCGCAGCCCTGGTTCGTCGAGGCCCACCAGTTCCGCATTGACACCACCGACGGCATCGGACGGCCCACGCCCGAGGGGGCGCACCGGGATGGCGTCGACCTGGTGGCCGTGTTCCTGGTGGCGCGTGTAGGCATCAAGGGCGCCGAAACCCGTGTGTTCGAGGCGCAAGGCCCCACGGGCGTGCGTTTCACGCTGACCCAGCCCTGGAGCCTGCTGCTGCTGGACGATGAGCGCGTGATCCACGAATCCACCCCCATCCAGCCCCTGGCCGGCGCGGGTCACCGCGACACGCTGGTGGTCACTCTGCGCCGGGGCGGTTTCCAGGATCCGTGAGATGAGGCCTCAGGCCTCGCGCACGTCAGCAGCCGGCTGGCTGCCGTAATCCGTACGCGCCAGATAAGCCAGCACCCGTGCGGCCGCTGCCTCGGGGGATGTCAGGTGGCCCTGGGTCTTGAGGCTGATGAAGCCGCCCACGTCCGGGAACTTGTGGGCATCCGCGCCACGCAGTTGCACCTGCATGTCCGTGTCGATCACCCCGGGGGCCAGTGAACACACCCGCGCTCCGTTGGGCGCCAAGGCTTCCTCCAGGGCCACGCAGCGCGTGAAGTGGTCCATGCCCGCCTTGGCGGCGCAATAGGCCGCCGACGAGGCCATGGCCCGCCGGCTCAGGCCCGAGGAGATGTTCAGGATCTTGCGCGTGCAGGTCCAGTCCTTCGTGGCGCGCAGGAAGGCGCCGGACAGCAGCATCGGGGCCTCCAGGCCCACGCGCAGCGCGTTGGCCAGGTCGGCGCTGTCGATCTCGCCCAGCGGCGCCAGGCGGGGAATCACGCCCGCGTTGTTGATCAGGGTGACGCTTTGCAGGCCAGCGTGTCCCCGGGCCTGCAGCCACTGCGCGAGACGGGCGGCGGCCGCTTCAGGCTGCGTGAGGTCCATCGTCCATTGCTCGAGGGCCACGCCGGCTTCGGTGGCCTGGGCCACGAGCGCGTCGTTGGCGCGGCGGGAGATGCACACGAGGTCATGGCCCGCGCGCAGCAACTGGCTGGCCATCGCCAGCCCCATGCCGCGCGATGCGCCCGTCAGGAGGGTGAGGTGGGGAGAGGTCATCGCGCCATCCTAACGTGCTGGCGCGAGGCCGTGCGGCCCTGGGACCAGGCGCTAGAAGGGCGCGGAGGACCGCACGCGCAAGGGCTCGCCACTGGCCGGATGCGTCATCCGCAGTTCGCAGGCATGCAGCAGCAGCCGGGGCGCGAGGGCCTGCGCCTTCGGGGGCGCGTACAGGGTGTCCCCGAGGATCGGATGGCCGATCGCCTGAAGGTGCACCCGCAACTGGTGGCTGCGGCCGGTGCGCGGTGCCAGCTCCAGGCGGGTGCGGTCCTCGCCTTCCTCCAGGATGCGCCAGCGGGTCAGGCTGGGGCGGCCTTGATGCCGGTCCACCTTCTGCAGGGGCCGGCGTGGCCAATCCGCCGCCAGCGGCAGGTCGATCTCGCCCCACCCGTCGTCGGTATCGGGCGGGGTCATGCGTCCGGCCACCACCGCAACGTAGCGCTTGTCCACGATCTGTTGCTCGAACGCGCGGCTGAAGGCGCGCTGCATGGCCAGGCCCCGCGCCATGAGCCAGACGCCCGAGGTCGCCATGTCCAGCCGGTGGACCACGAGGGCGTCCGGGAAGGCGGTCTGCACGCGCCGGGCCAGGCAGTCCTGCTTGTCCGGCCCGCGTCCCGGCACCGACAGCAGGCCCGCGGGTTTGTCCACCACGATGCAGGCGTCGTCCGCATGCAAAACCGTGAGGCCGGGAGCCCCTGCGGCCTTCGACGGTAAACTGCCACCCGTTGACGACCCGTCAGGAAAGATAGATCCCATGTTCTTTGGCAAGCTGCTGCCGCGCGAAGGCAATTTTTTCGAGATGTTCAACCAGCATGCCGACCGCATCGTCGAGGCGGCGCGGGCCTTCCAGCAGCTGGTGGCCAACTATAGCGACCCGCACCTGCGCGAGCAGTACAACCGCGACGTGGACAACGCCGAGCGCGCCGCCGACCGCGTGACCCACGAGGTGAACCGTGCCCTGCACCGCACCTTCATCACCCCCATCGACCGTGACCAGATCCACCAGTTGATCAACACCATGGACGATGTGGCCGACCTCATTCAGGACTCGGCCGAGACGATGGCCTTGTACGACCTGCGCGCCGTGAACGATGAGATCACCCGCCTGACCGACCTGAGCGTCAAGTGCTGCGAGCGCGTCAAGGATGCCGTGGCCCTGATCGGCAAGCTCGCCGACCAGGCCGTGGCCGATGCCGCCCTCAAGACCTGCGAGGAGATCGACCGCCTCGAGTCCGACGCCGACCGCGTCATGCGCAGCGCCATGAGCCGGCTGTTCCGCGAGGAGCCCGATGTCCGCGAGGTGCTCAAGCTCAAGGCCATCTACGAACTGCTCGAGACCGTCACCGACAAGTGCGAAGACGTGGCCAACGTGATCGAGGGCATCATCCTCGAGCAGTCCTGACCGAGCGGAGCACGAACGGATGGATGCCGCAACGGTGACCCAGGCCGCCCTCTGGGTGGTGATCCTGCTGGTGGCGCTGGCCCTGGCCTTTGACTTCATGAACGGGTTCCACGACGCGGCGAACTCCATCGCCACCGTGGTCTCGACCGGCGTTCTGCGCCCGACCCAGGCCGTGCTCTTTGCGGCCTTCTTCAATTTCGTCGCGATCTTCGTCTTCCACCTGAGCGTGGCCGCCACGGTGGGCAAGGGCATCGTGCAGCCCGGCGTGGTCGACACGCACGTGGTGTTCGGCGCCCTGGTGGGCGCCATCACCTGGAACGTGGTGACCTGGTACTACGGCATCCCCAGCAGCTCCTCGCACGCGCTGATCGGAGGCATCGTGGGGGCCGTGATCGCCAAGTCGGGCACGGGGGCCCTGCTGGCCACGGGCGTGGGCAAGACGGTGCTGTTCATCTTCGTGTCGCCCACCTTGGGCTTTCTGCTCGGGTCGCTGATGATGGTCCTCGTGGCGCGTACATTCCGCCGGGCTGCGCCGCTCAAGGTGGACCGCTGGTTCCGGCGCCTGCAGTTGGTGTCTGCGGGTGCCTACAGCCTGGGCCATGGCGGCAACGACGCACAAAAGACCATCGGCATCATCTGGATGCTGCTGATTGCCACCGGCTACACCGCGGCCGGCGAGTCCAGCCCGCCCACCTGGGTCATTGTCAGCTGCTACGTCGCGATCGCCGCGGGCACGATGTTCGGCGGCTGGCGCATCGTCAAGACCATGGGCCAGAAGATCACCAAGCTCAAGCCGGTAGGGGGCTTTTGCGCCGAAACCGGCGGGGCCATGACCCTGTTCCTGGCTACGGCCCTGGGCATCCCGGTGTCCACCACCCACACCATCACCGGCGCCATCGTGGGCGTGGGCTCCACGCAGCGCGCGAGCGCCGTGCGCTGGGGTGTCGCGGGCAACATCATCTGGGCCTGGATCCTGACCATCCCCGCCAGCGCCTTCGTGGCGGCCCTGGCTTACTGGGCCAGCCTGCAGCTCTATTGACGGTGTCCGGGTCGGCTCACTGCGAGATGCGTCGGCCTTCCTCGATCTGGTATTCGAAGTAACGCTGGAAGCTGAAGGCGATGCTCGCCATCAGCACACCGGTACCGATCATGAGCGACGCCGCCACCGCGAAGACGGTCAGCCAGCCGGTGGCACCCGCAGGGGCTTCAGGGTCCGCGTCGGGGTTGAAGCGCGCGTTCCATTTCTGGCGATCGGTCAGGCCGTACACGATGGCGGTCAGGGCGCAGCCCGCAAAGGTGAAGCCCAGAAGCGGAACCAGCAGCCAGCTCAGGACATCGTCCTGCCCCAGGGCCTGCACCCGCTGCAGGCCGTAGACGCCCAGCGCCGTCGGGATCGGCAGCGCCCATCCGAGCAGGTCACCCAGGCCATGCAGGTAGAAGCGATGCAGGCCCAGCGGGCCTGCGAGAAAGGCCAGCCAGGCCGCGAGGGTCTTGTTTTTCATGTCGGAGTCGGTGCGCGCCGCGCCGGCGGGCGCGATCGGGGCGTCATTGTGCCGGCGCGCTGCGATCCCCATCGCCCAGGGTCTTTTCCATCAGCACGATGTCCAGCCAGCGGCCGAACTTCCAGCCACAGGAGCGGATCACGCCCGCGGGTTCGAAGCCCTGCGAGCGGTGCACCCCGATCGACGCGGCGTTGGCCGAGTCGCCGATCACCGCGATCAGTTTGCGCAGGCCCACGTTCTGGGCGGCCTCGGCCAGGGCTGCCAGCAGCAGCCGGCCCAGGCCCCGGCTGCGGGCGTCGGGATGCAGGTAGATCGAGTCCTCGGCGCTGAAGCGGTAGGCCGGCCGGGGCTTGAACCACTGGCAGTAGGCGAAGCCCAGCACCTGGCCCGCGTCCTCCACCACCAGGTAGGGCAGGCCCTTGGCCAGGACATCGGCGCGGCGGGCAGCCATCTCGGCTTCGGTGGGCGGCGTGGTCTCGAACGTGCCGGTGCTGTGCAGCACGTGGTGCCCGTAGATGGCGCAGATCGCCGGCAGGTCCTCGTCGCGGCTGGGACGAATCTGGGGCATGGGTGTCAAAAGGTTATACTCGTGGGCTTTTCAGCGTGTCGCCGGCCGGGTGGCCGTGTCGCGTGTCTCAAACGCTGGAAGAAATACCGGGCAGTGCCACCGTGCAGTCGTACGGCTGCTGCCCTCCACCCGAAGGATAAATCATGGTCGTCATTCGACTCTCCCGCGGCGGTTCCAAAGGCCGTCCGTTCTTCAACATCGTCGTTGCCGACAAGCGCGTGCGCCGCGACGGCCGTTTCATCGAGCGCATCGGGTTCTACAACCCGAACGCCAAGGAAGGTGAAGAAGGCCTGCGCATCGCCCAGGACCGTCTGACCCACTGGCAAGGCGTGGGCGCCCAGGCCTCTCCCACCGTGGAGCGCCTGGTCAAGCAGTCCGCCGCCAAGGCCGCCTGAGCGGCTTGGCCGTCCCCATGACCCTGGAAGCCGCCCAGCTTCCCGACGACGCCGTCGAAGTCGGGCGCATCCTGGATGCCTGGGGCATCAAGGGCTGGTTCAAGGTCCTGCCCCACAGCGCTTCCCCGGAAGCGCTTTTTTGTACCCAGCGCTGGTACCTGCAACCCTCCGAGCGCGGCCCCAAGGCCTTTGCCGGCACGGTGCTCCTGAAGGTGCGCGAGGCCAAGGAGCACTCCGACAGCCTCGTTGCCTGCGCCCACGACGTCGACGACCGCAGTGCCGCCGAGGCCCTGCGTGGTGCACGCATCTTCGTCTCCCGCACCAGCTTCCCGACCCCCGCCGAGGGCGAGTACTACTGGGTCGACCTGATCGGCCTGTCCGTGGTCAATCGCGAGGGCGTGGTCCTCGGTGAGGTGCGCGACCTGCTGTCCACCGGCCCCCAGACGGTGCTGGTGGTGGCCCAGGAGGATCCGCCGCACCCGGAGGGCAAGCCGCTGGAGCGCATGATCCCCTTCGTCGCGGCCTACATCGACGCAGTCGACCTGCCCGGACGGCGCATCACCGTCGACTGGCAGCCTGATTACTGAGCCCGGGGCGGTGGCCATGCGCTTTGATGTCATCACCCTGTTTCCCGAGTTGTTCGGCCCCTTCCTTGAGTCGGGCGTGACCCGCCGCGCCTACGAGGGCCGGCAGGTGGACGTGCGCCTGTGGAACCTGCGCGATCACGCCGAGGGCAACTACCGGCGTGTCGACGACCGGCCCTTCGGTGGCGGCCCCGGCATGGTCATGCTGCCCGAGCCGCTGTGGCAGTGCCTGCAGGCCGTGCGCGCCGACCGCGGACCGGACGGCGCGCCAGTGATCCTGTTTTCTCCCACCGGCCAGCGCATGGACCATGCGTGGGTGGCCCGCGAGGCCCAGGGCCCCGGGGGCATCCTGGTGTGCGGCCGCTATGAGGGCATCGACCAGCGCTTCATCGACCAGCACGTCGACGTGCAAATCAGCCTGGGAGATTTCGTCCTCTCCGGCGGCGAGATCGCCGCCATGGCCCTCCTGGACGCGGTCGCCCGTTTGCAGCCCGGGGTCCTGAACGACGAGGGCAGCCACCAGGAGGACAGCTTCAACCCCGCCCTGGACGGCCTGCTCGATTGCCCCCACTACACCCGTCCCGAGACCTGGGCGGGGCAGCGGGTGCCCGAGGAACTCCTGTCTGGCCACCACGCCCGGATCGAGCGGTGGCGCCGCGACCAGCGCCTGGCGGCCACCGCCCGCCTGCGCCCGGACCTGATCGCCGCGGCCCGCCAGGCCGGCCGCCTGGACCGCCAAGACGAGGGCTACCTGGCCGGTTTGCCGCCCCCCGCAGCCGCCGGGCTATAATCGCGGGCTTTTCCGATCCTCTGCCCGGCCGCCTCGCCGAGCGGCACGCACCCTTGAAGGGTTCGTGCCCGGACCAGAACCCCTCGGGTTTCTGATTCGTCGCTTCGACATGGGGCCCCTTGTGTAGCGCGGGCATGATCGTTTGAGGACACCATGAACCTGATCCAGACCCTCGAGCAAGAGGAAATCGCCCGCCTGGGCAAGAAGATCCCCGAGTTCGCCCCTGGCGACACCGTGATCGTCAACGTCAACGTCGTTGAAGGCAGCCGCAAGCGCGTGCAGGCCTACGAAGGCGTCGTCATCGCCAAGCGCAATCGTGGCCTGAACAGCGGCTTCACCGTGCGCAAGATCTCCAGCGGCGAAGGCGTGGAGCGTACCTTCCAGACCTACAGCCCGCTGATCGCCAGCATCGAGGTCAAGCGCCGTGGCGACGTGCGCCGCGCCAAGCTGTACTACCTGCGCGATCGCAGCGGCAAGTCTGCCCGCATCAAGGAAAAGCTGTCCGCGCGCGCGGTTGCTGCCGAATAACAGCCCCCGGTCCCGGCCCTGCGCCGGGTCCACGCAGCCGCCGCCAGCCCCGCGCTCGCGGCGGTTTTTTCTTGGCTCACCCCGCATGACAGACGAGTCCAACGCCCCCGCCGCGCCCGAGTTCGTGCCCTTTTCCAAGCTGCCGAACTTCGACCCGCGCCTGCAGCCGATCGTCGGGGTGGACACCCATCTGCCGCCCGTGCCGCCGGAGGCCCTGAGCCCCGAGGCGCTGCGTGCCCGCTTTCGCGCGCCCCGCCCCTGGACGCCCGAGGTGCGCTCCGAGCCTCGGTTTTCTGATCGCCAACTGGCCCACGCCGCGGTCCTGGTCGCCGTTGTCGCACGCCAAGAGCCCACCTTGCTCCTGACGCAGCGCACCGCCCACCTCTCGAACCATTCTGGCCAGATCGCGTTTCCCGGCGGCCGGTGTGACGACACCGACACCGACGCGATCCATACCGCGCTGCGCGAGGCCCACGAAGAGGTAGGGCTGGCCCGCGAACACGTGCAGGCCCTGGGCGAGTTGCCCACCTACACCACCGGCACCCGCTTCGTGGTCACCCCGGTGGTGGCCCTGGTCGACCCGGCCCATCGCCTCGTGCTCAATGCGCACGAGGTGGCTGAAGCCTTCGAGGTTCCGCTGGCCTTCCTGATGAACCCGGCGCACCATCGGCGCCACGCGGTCACCACGCCCGGTGGCACCCGCGAGTTCTTCTCCATGCCCTACCACCAGGACGGCACCGAGCGTTTCATCTGGGGCGCTACCGCCGGCATGCTGCGCAACCTGTACCGCTTCCTGGCGGCCTGAGCGGCCCCAGGCCCGCGCTCAGCGCGACGGCTATCATTTCGGCATGAGTTTCTTCGCCATCCTGTTCGCGCTGCTGATTGAGCAGGCGCGGCCACTGGCCCGCGGTAACCCGGTGCATGCCGGCCTGCGGCTGTGGGCTCGCTGGGTGAGCCGCAACTTCGATGCCGGCAAGACCCACCACGGGTGGGTGGCCTGGGCCCTCACGGTCTGCGGCCCCGCGCTGCTGGCCGCCATCATCTACTGGCTGCTCGATGGCTTTGTCGGCTGGCCGCTGGCGGTGATCTGGAGCACGGTGGTCCTGTACTTCACGCTGGGCTTTCGCCAGTTCAGCCACCACTTCACCGCCATCCGCGACGCACTGGACGTGGGCGACCAGGCTCAGGCCCGTGAGCTGCTCGCCCAGTGGCAGCGGGTCGAAGTCACCGACCTGCCCCGCAGCGAGCTGCTGCGGCATGTCATCGAGTACTCCGTGCTGGCGGCCCACCGCCATGTGTTCGGTGTGCTGGCCTGCTACAGCGTGTTCGCCGCACTCGGCTTGGGCCCGGCCGGCGCGGTCCTGTACCGGGTTGCAGAATTCGTCGCGCGTTACTGGCTGCACCGAAGCGCGACGCAACCGGTCAGTCCCGGCCTGAAGTCGGCCTCGGCCCGCGCCTGGTACCTGATCGACTGGCTGCCCGCTCGTGCCACCGCCTTGGCCTTCGCGGTGGTGGGCAGCTTCGAGGAGGCGATCGACTGCTGGCGCCACCACGCGCAGCGCTTTCCCAATGACAACGACGGTGTGGTGCTGGCCGCCACCTCCGGCGCGGTCAACGTGCGTCTGGGCGGCGAAGCCCTGCGCTCGGCCTTCGCAGCGCCCGCGGCAGTAGCCGCTGCCGAAGCCGCCCCTGCGAGCCCGCAGGACAGCGAGAGCACGCCCGGCCGCGAGGCCGAACCCGCGCACCTGCGCAGCATCGTTGGTCTGGTCTGGCGCTCGGTGGTGCTGTGGATGGTGCTGCTGGCGCTACTCACGCTGGCGCGGCTCCTGGGTTGACGCTGCGGCTTACCAGCGCGTCTGCGACAGCTGCGCGTGCAGCTCGCCATAGATCCGGTGCCGCTGCGGGCTGACCGAACCTTCTCCCTCACCGCCCACGGCCGCCAGCACCGCGCAGCCCGGTTCGTGCAGGTGCGTGCAGTTGTAGAAGCGGCAGTGACCCAGGTGCGGGCGCAGGTCCGGCATCAGGCGGGCCAGATCCGCAGGCGCGATATGGTGCAGACCGAATTCCTGGAAGCCGGGCGAGTCGATCAGTGCTGTCGTGCGCGCTTCATCCTCCCAGTACAAGGTGGTGCTGGTGGTGGTGTGCTTGCCGGAATTGAGTGCACGCGACACCTCGCCCGTCTGCGCCGCTGCGCCGGGCACCAGCAGGTTCACCAGAGTGCTCTTGCCCGCACCCGAGGGGCCCAGCACCAGGGTGGTCTGGCCTTGCAGGTGCTGCATCAGGTGCGCGCGGTCGACTTCGCCCGACAGGCGCAGGCACAGCGGCATCACGCCGTAGTGCATGCGCAGGTAAGGCATCAGCCGGGTCCAGGCGCGCTCGAAGGGCTCGACCAGGTCGCTCTTGTTCAGGGCGATCAGTGGCTCGATACCTGCCGCCTCGGCGGCAATCAGCGCGCGCGTGAGTTGCACCTCCGAGAACTCGGGATCGGCCGCGATCAGCACCAGCACCCGATCCAGATTGGCCGCGAAGGACTTGGTACGGATCTCGTCCTGGCGGTAAAAGAGGTTGCGCCGCTCTTCGATCTTCTCGATGGTGCCTTCGTCATGCGAGCCTTGCCACAGCACCCGGTCACCCACCACCGCCGCATTCTTCTTGCCGCGAGGATGGCAGATCAGCCGCCGGCCCTCGGGTGTCTCGACCAGCATGTGCCGGCCGTGGCCTGCCACCACCAGTCCGGGTGCGAGCGCGGGGGCCGTGCTCACGCGCGTTGATCCCTCATGGCTGCCCCCTCATGCGATCAGGGCATCCACCCGGCCGGCGCACTCGAAGTCGGTCTCTGACAGGCCACCCACGTCGTGCGTGTTCCAGCGCACCGCGCACCGGTTGTAGCCCACGGTCATCTCCGGATGGTGGTCCTGCGCGTGGGCAATGAAGCCCACCGCGTTCACGAAGGCCAGGGTCTCGTGGTAATTGGCAAAACGGAACGTCTTTTCGATCGCCACGTCCGCGCCGTTACCTGCCAGCTGCCAGCCCGGCGTGTTGGCCAGGCGGGTCACCACCTCGGTGGGCGACAGCGCGCGGCGCGCCACACCCGCCCAGTTTTTGTGCGGGAACATGGACGTCATGCCGGCACCACGCCCAGACGCGCCAGCCGCTCGCCCGCTGGCGGGTGCGAGTAGTAAAAGGCCACAAACAGCGGGTCGGGTGTGAGCGTGGATGCGTTGTCTTCGTAGAGCTTGGTCAGGGCCGAGCCCAGGTCGGCGCTGCGCGTCTGGGCCGCCGCATAGGCGTCGGCCTCGAACTCGTGCCGCCGCGAGAGCCGAGCGAAGAGCGGCGAGATGAAGAAGGTGAACACCGGCACCGCCAGCAGGAATAGCAGCAGCGCCATGGCGTCGTTCGGGCCCGCGAGGTTGGGGCGCACGCCCAGGCCGGTGTAGAACCAGACCTGGCCCGACACCCACCCCAGCACCGCGAAGCCCACGAGGCTCATGGCAAACAGGCCCACCATGCGCTGCACGATGTGCTTGTGCTTGAAGTGGCCCAGCTCGTGGGCCAGCACCGCATCCACCTCGGCGGGCGAGAGCTTGGCCAGCAGGGTGTCATAGAACACCACGCGCTTGGCAGCGCCAAAGCCGGTGAAGTAGGCATTGGCATGCGCGCTGCGGCGGCTGCCATCCATCACAAAGAAGCCCTTGGCGGTGAAGCCGCATCGCTGCATCAGCGCCTTCACGCGAGTGGCCAGGGCCTCGTCCTGCAGCGGCTGGAACTTGTTGAAGATGGGGGCGATGAAGCCCGGGTAGATCACCAACAGCAGCAGGTTGAACGCCACCCAGGTGCCCCAGGCCCACAGCCACCACAGGTGGCCCGCCGCGCCCATGAGCCACAGGATCAGAGCCGCAATCGGCAGGCCGATCACCGCGCCCACCACCGTGCCCTTGGCGAGGTCTGCCACCCACAGGGCCGGGGTCGTCTTGTTGAAGCCGAAGCGTTCTTCCACCACGAAAGTGCGGTACGCCGAGAAGGGCAGATCGATCACGCCGCCGATCACCGCAAAGGCCGCCAACAGGGCCAGTTGCTGCGTCATGCCGGTACCCAGGGCCGCGCCCAGGGCCTGGTTCAGGGCGTCCAGCCCCCCCAGCAGGGTCCATCCGAGCAGGACCGCCGCGCCCAAGGCGATCTCCAGCAGGTCGATGCGCGACTTGGCCAGGGTGTAGTCGGCGGCCTTCTGGTGAGCCGCCAGGGAAACGGTCGATGCAAAGCCCGCAGGCACCGCCTCGCGGTGTCGCGCCACATGGCGCACCTGGCGGGTCGCGAGCCAGTAGCGGGTGGCGAGGCTGGACAGCAAGGCCACTGCGAAGGCGAGGGTGAAGAGGGCGGACGCGTTCATCGCGGCGAGTGTAGCCGTGGCCTTGGGTAACAATCGGGCCATGTCCGAGAACCCCTCCCCAGAAGCCGTAGGCGCGGCGTCCACCCTCGAGAAAAGCGACCAGAACCTGGTCTGGCTCGATTGCGAAATGACCGGCCTGGACCCCGAGGCCGACCGCCTCATCGAGATCGCCGTCGTTGTGACCGGCCCGCACCTGACCCCGCGCATCGAGGGGCCGGTCTTCGTGATCCACCAGAGCGACGCGCAACTGGACAAGATGGACGCCTGGAACAAGGGCACGCACGGGCGCAGCGGCCTGACCGACAAGGTGCGCGCCTCCACCACCACCGAGGCCCAGGCCGAAGAAGCCCTCCTGGCCTTTCTCGCCCGCTACGTGCCCAAGAACGGCACCCCGATGTGCGGCAATTCCATCGGCCAGGATCGTCGCTTTCTGGTGAAGTACATGCCCCGGCTCGAGGCGTTCTTCCACTACCGCAACCTCGACGTGAGCACACTCAAGGAGCTGTCCCGGCGCTGGCGCCCTGAGGTGTACAACAGCTTCAAGAAGCAGCAGCGGCACACCGCCCTGGCCGACGTGCACGAGTCCATCGACGAACTCGCGCATTACCGCGAGCATTTCCTGCGTCTGCAGGGGTGAACCCTGTTCTTCAGGGTTTCTCCTGAAGAACATGGCATAATCGCGGCTTCGCCTCTCGGCACCCCCACCGGGTCACCTGAAGGCGGGATCTTGCATCCACCCTCATGCACAGGCTCACCGAAAGAGCCAGCAAGCCGATTTGATCGAAGCAGCTTGTACGTCGTTTGATGGTTGATGTCCCTTAACCATTGACGACGACCGTCCCCCACGGGGCCGGTTCGCGTGCGAGACCTCATGACCGACACTTTTGAAGTGCAGGGCGGCTTTGCGCCTGCCGACACCCTCGAAACTACCCTCGAGAACCCCGCAGCATCTGCGGCGCCGCAAGCGCCCAACGGCTTTGTGCAATTGGGCCTCGCGCCCGAACTGGTCCGCGCCGTCCAGGACCTGGGCTACACCCAGCCCACCGCGGTGCAGGCCCAGGCCATTCCCCTGGCCATGGACAATTCCGCAGAGGGCGAGACCGCGCGTTTCATCGACCTGATGGTGTCCAGCCAGACGGGCAGCGGCAAGACGGCAGCCTTCCTGCTGCCGGTGCTGCACACCCTGATTCGCCTGGAGGCCGAGGCCGAAGCGCGCGAGCAGGCCGAGGCCGCGCGCCTGGCCGCGGAAGCTGCCGCCCGCGGCGAAGCCCCGCCCAAGCGCAAGCGCCGCAGCCCCACCGACCCGCGCAACTTCAAGGCCGCCACCCCGGGCGCCCTGATCGTGTGCCCCACGCGCGAGCTGGCGCAGCAGGTGGCGCATGACGCCATCGAGCTGGTCAAGCATTGCCGCGGCCTGCGCATTGCCAACGTGGTGGGCGGCATTCCCTACCAGGTCCAGATCGCGCGCCTGCAAAACGCCAACCTCGTGGTCGCCACGCCGGGCCGCCTGCTGGACCTGCAACGCTCCATGCAGATCAAGCTCGATCAGGTGAAATTCCTCGTCGTCGACGAGGCCGACCGCATGCTGGATCTGGGCTTTGCCGACGACCTGGCCGAGATCAACCAGCTGACCATCGCGCGTCACCAGACCATGATGTTCAGTGCCACCTTCGCGCCGCGCATCCAGCAGCTGGCCACGCGCGTCATGCGTCAGCCGCAGAAGGTGCAGATCGACAGCCCGCAGGAAAAGCACGCCAACATCAAGCAGGTGCTGTTCTGGGCCGACAACGCGCAGCACAAACGCAAGATGCTCGATCACTGGCTGCGTGACACCAGCATCGACCAGGCCATCGTCTTTGCCAGCACCCAGATCGAGTGCGACGGCCTGGCCGCCGACCTGCAGCAGGACGGCTTTTCCGCCGTCGCCCTGCACGGTGCCCTGAGCCAGGGCCTGCGCAATCGCCGCCTGATGGCGCTGCGCAATGGCCAGGTGCAGATCCTGGTGGCCACCGACGTGGCCGCGCGCGGCATCGACGTACCCACCATCACCCACGTCTTCAACTTCGGCCTGCCGATGAAGAGTGAGGACTACACCCACCGCATCGGCCGCACTGGCCGCGCCGGTCGCGACGGTCTGGCTGTCACGTTTGCGGAGTTCCGCGACCGCTTCAAGATCTTCGACATCGAGGGCTACACCAAGCAGCCGTTCAAGGCCGAAGAGATTCCCGGTCTGGAGCCGACCCAGCGCGCCCCGCGTGCGCCGCAGCCGGGCGGCTTCGGCGGCAAGGGCCGTGGCGCGCCGCATCGCAGTGGCGGGGGGGGTGGCGGTTACCAGGGCCGTCGTGCGCCCGAAGGACAACGCTTTGGTGATCGCGAGGGAGATCGCAACGGCGATCGCAACGGCTATGGCCGCAAAGCCGGCTTCGGCGATTTCGGCGGGGACCGCCGTGATGCGCCGCAGGGCGATCGTCGCGGTGCGGGGGGTTTCGCAGGCGGCCAGCCGGCCGCGCCCTGGGAAAAGCAAACCGGTGGCGGTTTTGCCGGCAAGCCCGCCCCGCGTGGCGACTACGCCCGACCCGGCAACGGCACCAAGGTCTTCGTGCCGCGCGACGCCAAGAAACGCGCCTACAAGCCGGCGCGCTGAGCGCCCGTCTCGGGCCAGTGCCGCCGCAGGTAAAGCCAGGCGACCAGGCCCACGCACATCATCGCCAACGAGGTCAGGGCCAGTGCGCGGGTGGAATGCATCACCAGCGGCGTGACCGCCCCGGCCACGATCCCGTTGGCGGTCGAGCCGATCACGGCCTGCAGTGACGAGGCCATGCCCCGTCGCTGCGGATAGAGGTCCAGCACCAGCAGGGTCACCACCGGCACCATCAGGGCCCAGCCGAAGGCAAACACCGCCATCGGCAACAGCGACCACGCCGCGTGCGGCGGCCAGATGAAGTTGGCCGCGACATTCGCCAGCGACACCCCGAGCATGATGACGAAGCCGTGGCGGATCTGTCGCTTGGGCGCGATCTTGCCGGCCAGCCGCCCGCTGGCCCAGGCTCCGCTCATGATCCCCAGGATCGACAGCACGAAAAACCAGAAGAACTGCGTGGGCGCCAGCGCCAGGTGCTCGCCCAGGAAGGCCGGCGCCGCCAGCACGTACAGGAACAGCCCGTTGAACGGCACGCCACTGGCCAGCGCCAGCAGCAGAAAGCGTGGGCTGGACGACAGCTGCCAATAGCCCTGCATCAGATTGCGTACGTTGAAGGCCTGGCGGTGGTCGCGGTGCAGCGTCTCGGGCAGTAGCCGGAAGTTGGCCGCCCAGAGCAGCGCACCCACGCCGGTCAGGAACCAGAAGATCGCGTGCCAATCGGCATGCACGAACAGCCAGCCACCGATCAGGGGTGCGATGGCGGGCGCCACCCCGAAATAGATCGTGACCTGGCTCATGACTTTCTGCGCCTGATCGGGTGGGAACATGTCTCGGATCACCGCGCGAGAGATCACGATGCCGGCCCCCGCCGACAGGCCTTGCAGGCCGCGGAAGAACACCAGCTGCCCGATCGTCTGCGACAGCGCGCAGCCCGCCGAGGCCAGGGTGAACATCGCCACGCCCCACAGCACCACCGGCCGGCGGCCGAAGCTGTCGGCCAGTGCGCCGTGAAAGAGGTTCATGAACGCGAACCCGAACAGGTAAGCCGACAGCGTCTGCTGCATCTGCAGCGGCGTGGCGTCGAGCGCGCGGGCGATGCCGGCGAAGGCCGGGATGTAGGTGTCGATCGAAAAGGGCCCCAGCATGCCGAGCACAGCGAGCAGGACCGCCAGCGCCCAGCGGGGTGCGCGCCAAAGCAGGTGGGCGTCGGGGTTCATCGCGGTGGGGCTCAGGCGCTCAGGGCCCGTGCGAGTTCGCGGTCGAAGGCCTGCGGTGCCTCGAACTGCACCCAGTGACCGGCGCCGTCGATCGGCGCGCGCCAGCGCAGCGCGGGCAGGGCGTCCAGCAGGGCCTCCACCTCGGGCAGGCGTTCGCGATACAGGGCATCGTGCTGGCCATAGATCGCCACCAGCGGGCAGGTCACCTTCGCCAGGGCGTGGGCCAGTGCGTCGGTGCGCGTCAGGCGGCGCCGGCGCAGGCGGTCCAGCGCCACATGGGCCCGGTGCAGGTCGATCGCCAGCGCGGTGACCGACTCGGGCCGGTGCAGCATCAGGGCCTGCAGGTTGGCGCGGTGCACCTCGCGCGCTGCGCTCTCGTCCAGGTGCCGCCATTCCATCAGTCGTACCGCACGTACCGGCAACGCCTGTACCGGCGCGCCGACGATCACCAGGCGGCGTAGGCGGGGCGGGCCATCGGCTGCCATCAGCCCGCCCACCAGTCCACCGAAGGAAAAGCCCACCAGGTCGAAGGCGCGTTCGCCCAGGAGGTCTCGCAGGCCTGCAGACAGGGGCGCCACGAGTGCGTCGGCGTCGCGTCCGCCGGACGGGACATCGGAGTCGCCAAAGCCTGGCAGGTCGGGGACCAGCACCTGCCGTCCGGCCTGCACCAGGGCGTCGATGTTCAAGATCCAGTGCGTCCAGCTGCCGCTGCCGCCATGCAGCAGCACCACGGGCTCGCCTGCGGCGTCACCCCACAGGTGCCAGACCGTACGCGTCGCCGAATGCACCGTCACCTGCTCGCGGGCCTGCGCAAGCATCGCCCGGGCGGCGGGGGGCAGGGCATCGATCATCGGCATGGCGGTACTTCGGGTGCAGGCCTGCCGCTCGCAGGCATGGGCGCAGGGGGGGAGGATGGAGCGGGGAAGGGAGAGGCGACGCTCCTGGAACTTTAGCAGGGGTTACTGCCTCGCTCTTTTGCACCATTGCAGGGCAATCTCATGCCAATAGCGCACCAAGATAAGGCTGAAAGCCGCAAGGCGGTGCACCCCGGCCTGGCGGGCACGCACCAGGACAGGCATCAATCTTGCGGCCGTGGTGCGCTGGCGCGTCGCGGTGGTGCGTCTGGAGTCACGGATGGAACAACTCAAACAAGGTGCCGACGCCCTTTTCCTGCTGCTC
>JACCEC011274529.1_pt1 | contig 16665 bp, 13 predicted proteins | sample 7450121 | NCBI WGS metagenome assembly JACCEC01 (sample SAMN15323455, study PRJNA562643) | freshwater metagenome | isolation source: river surface water | place: USA:Blue River Watershed | collected 2017-08-18 | reverse complement strand
GAGTTGATGGAATCGGTGGAGATCGGCCATCTGGCCCGACGGCCCTGGGCCGTGCTGTCGCAGGGAGAGCGCCAGCGGGTGCTCATCGCTCGGGCCATGATGTCCGACGCCCGGTTGCTGATCCTCGACGAGCCCTGCACCGGGCTGGACCCCGTGGCGCGCGAGCTGTTCCTGGAATTCCTGGGGCGGCTGTCACGCCGACCCGATGCCCCCACGTTGGTGCTGGTGACCCACCACGTGGAAGAGATCACCCCGATCTTCAGTCACGCCCTACTGCTGCGGGGCGGCACCTTACTGACCTCGGGCCCCATCGGCCGGTCGTTGACCAGCGGGTCGCTGAGCCGGCTCTTTGACCACCCGGTTCGGCTGACCCGGAGCGGAGGCCGCCTTTCCCTGCGGGTGGGCGCCGCCGCGAACCGGGGCTCCTGACCGCGGGGCCGACGCCTTGTCGTTGCCGCCCTTGACGTCTTTGCCGTCCTTGCCCGTGGGGTTCACAGGGCGGCGGGGGCGGGTGCGCAATGCTTCCGGCACCAGCAGCGGATCGTAGCCGTAGCGCCGGCAGAAGGCTTCCGTGGGCGCGATGATCAGGGTCGGTCTGCGCAGGAAGGGATCCGGGTATTCCAAGCGGAAGGCCCGGAGGGCCAGCCCGTGGAAGTCGCGGCGCCCGTAAAGGATGTCTCCGGCGACCGGGCACCCCGCATGGGCCAAGTGCAGGCGGATCTGATGCGTGCGCCCGGTCACCGGAAGGGCCAGCACCAGCGACCGGCCCTCGCGGGAACCCAGCACCCGGAAGGCCGTCTCGGCCGGTTTGCCCTCCGGGCCGTGATCCACACGGTGTTTGCCATGCTCGGCCGGATCGGGCCCGAGGGGTTCGCGGCAGACCCATTCGCCCAACTTGGGCACACCGTCGGTCACCGCGAGATAGGCCTTCTTGACGGTCCGTTCGGCGAACACCCGCGACAAGGCGGGCATGGCTCCCTGGCTCTTGGAGAACAACAGCACGCCGGTGGTCGGCGCATCCAGGCGGTGCACGAAACGCAGGAACTTCAGGTTGCGTGAACGAGCCCACCATTCCCCGGTTTCGATGGCGTCGACCAACGCCCGATGCAATCCGCGATCGGCATGCTCGCCGTCGTCGGGGCCGAGCATCCAGCCCGCGGGCTTGTCGATGGCCAGCACCCCGCGGTCCTCATAGAGGATGTTCACGATCGTTCCGTCGGGCAGTTCAAAGGAGTCCGGCTTGGCCACCCCCCGATCGAACCATACGGAGCGGCCAACCTCACGCCATTCTTCACCGGATCGTCTCGCTCGGCCGGAAGCCCGCTGGGCCATCGCGGCGCGGACCCGAGAAATACTCCGCAAAAATCCTGCTGGCAGTTGGCCAGTTCGCGGTATCGTCGAGCCGTGCAAATCGAGTCCTTCAAAGTCTTCTGCGACCTCGCCGAGACGGAATCGTTCACCAAGGCGGCTCTGATCAACAACATCACCCAGAGCGCGGTCAGCCAGCAGATCACCTCGCTCGAACGCCAGCTCAAGACTCTCCTCATCGAGCGCAGCAAGAAGAAGTTCCGACTCACCCGCGAAGGCGAGCTGCTCTACGAACACGGCAAGCAGATCATCCTCACCTACGAAGGCCTGGTGCACCGCCTCCAGGAGATGCGCGACGTCATCTCGGGCACCATCCGCATCGCGGCGATCTACAGCATCGGACTCCACGACCTGCAACCCTACGTGAAGCGCTTCCTCAAGCAGCACCCGTCGGTGAAGGTCCATGTCGAGTACCAGCGCGCCAACCAGGTGTACGACGACGTGCTGGGCAATGTGGTCGACATCGGTCTGGTGGCCTATCCGCAGAAGGAATCCAAGCTCGAGACGCTCGCCCTGAAACCGGAGAAACTGGTGCTCATCTGCGCTCCCGGGCATGCCTTCACGAAGGCCAAGGGACTCAAGCTCTCGCAGCTCGAGGGGCAGAAATTCATCGGCTTCGAACCCGACATTCCGACGCGCAAGGCGATCGATCGTGAGCTCAAGGAACACGGGATCTCCGTCAAGCACGTCATGGAGTTCGACAACATCGAAACGGTCAAACGCGCCGTCGAGATCGGGGCCGGCGTGAGCATCGTCCCGGCGGGAACGGTGGCGCAGGAGGTGTCCAAGAACACCCTGGTCGCCATGCCCTTCGCCGACATCGAGCTCAATCGCCCCATCGGGCTGATCCACAAGAAGTCCAAGGTGCTCTCGCCCGCCATGAAGCAGTTCATCGCGGCCCTGCAGGTCAGTCAGCCGATCGGCTGACCCGCCCCCCGGTCAGGCGATCGGGGCGCTCTCGGAAGGGTTGCCCGCGATCAGTGTGGATCGGTGCACCCAGTGTTCGACACTGAACTCGGGCGTCCGAAGCACTTCGGCGATCCAGACGAACTCGCTCTCGAACGGGGGGAACACCGCGTCGCCCTGGGCTGTGATGGGCACTCGGGTGAGGAAGAGATCACTGCATCGGGGCAGCAACTGCCGATAGATCTCGCCGCCGCCACAGACCCAGACCGGTCGCGGATCGTTCCGGAGCTCCTCCAGCAACGGTTCAAGCTGGTGGGCGACCCGGACTCCCGGGATGGGTGTCGTGCTCCGGGTGAGCACGATGGTTTGGCGGCCGGGCAGCGGTTTTCCGATGGAGTCGTGGGTCTTGCGCCCCATCAACAGGATTCCCCCGAGGGTGACCTGACGAAACCAACGGAAATCGGCCGGAAGATGCCACGGGATCCGGCCCCCGTCTCCGATGACGCGGTTGGCGGACATGGCTGCGATGGCGCGCAAACGGCCCATGAGGGTGAGGGTGTGGGTTCTGAGGCCGTTTCCGAAGGCCCCGGGATCTCGCGACCCCGGTCGCCCCTCGTACCCCGGACTCAACCCTGAGTGGGAACCGACAACCCGGAGAAGGGGCTCTGACCGAACGACGCCCCCTGGGAGGCGGCATCGGTGGCCACGCGCACCGGCTCAGGCTTGCCGTTGGACGATGCCTTGCCGGCGGCCTTGGCCGGAGCCACGGCCTCCGGGTCGCTGGCTTCCTTGGGATTCTTGGCGCGCTTGTTCTTCGGCAGGGGGCTGATCATCACGTTGATGGCCTTGCCGACGAGCTTGGGCGGAAAATCGGGATGTCCCCACGGAGCCAACTGCTCGAGGAACTTGTCCATGACCTCTTTGCCGACTTCGGTGTGGGCCATTTCGCGACCGCGGAAGCGCAAGGTCGCCTTGACCTTCATGTCTTCGCACAGGAAGCCGATGGTGTGCTCCTTCTTGATGCCGAGATCGTGCGGGTCGATGCGGGGGGAAAGCTGGACCTCTTTCACCAGGTTCACGGCCTGATGCTTCTTGCTGTCGCGCTCCTTCTTGGACAGCTCGTACTTGAACTTGCCGTAATCGACGATGCGGCAGACCGGGGGCACGGCCGTGGCCGCGATCTCCACCAGGTCGACTCCGTTCTGTCGGGCCAGGTTGATGGCGGCGGCCAGATCCATGATCCCGACCTGTTGACCATCGATGCCGATGACGCGCACCTCACGTGCTCGGATCTTTCCGTTGATCCGGTGCTGCGGCTGACCCGGCTGCGGGCGTGAAAACGGGCGGCTCAAAGGACCGCCTCCGGTTGAAGATGCATCATGCGTACGATCAAACCAACTCGCTGCTTCAGGAGACTCGGGTCGCTATAGGTAGGTCTGGGCCTCCGGGCAAGCCCAAAGTCCAAAAATCCGCGGTGAGGCGGCGAAAAACGGTCATCCAACGCCCTCATCGGGACAACCCCTGCGGTTGCAACACTTCAAGGATGTCGACCCCACGGAAGTCGAACAACCGCTTGATGGTGTCTTCGATCAGGTTGTTGGGGCAACTCGCACCGGCGGTGATCCCGACGGTCAGAGCCCCTTCAGGCCGGTACCAATCGGCGGTGGTCACCTCGGCCGTGATGTGCTGGTTCCAGTGGCGGATGAGCGAGGGCGACTGCATCATGGCCGCATTCTTGATGAAGAAGGTCGGCAGCACCTTCTCCCCCATCTCGGCCAGGTGGGAGGTGTTCGAGGAGTTGTAACCCCCGACCACGATCAGCAGGTCGATGGGCTCCCGGAGCATCTTCTCCAGGGCATCCTGACGATCTTGAGTCGCCCCGCAGATCGTGTCGAAGAACCGGAAGTGCTCGGCGACCTTCTCGGCACCGTGCTTCTGCTGCATCGCCCGCTGGAAGCGCTTCTGCACCTCTTCGGTCTCGCCGCGGAGCATGGTGGTCTGGTTGGCCACGCCCACGGCCACCAGATGCAGATCGGGATCGAACCCCGGAGAATAGGCCCCCTTGAACCGGTTCAGGAAGTCGTTCCGATCGCCGCCCCGGAGGATGTAATCGCAGACGTAGTCGGTCTCGGCCAGATCGAACACCACCAGATAGTGGCCCGTGCCGTAGGCGGTGGCCTGCGAGGTCGTCGCCTTGGTCTCCTCGTGCTTGGCCTTGCCGTGGATGATGCTGGTGACCGACTCCTTGCTGTACTGACGCACCCGCTTCCAGACGGACATGACGTCGCCGCAGGTGGTGTCGACGGTCTGACAACCGAAACTCTCGATGCGCTGGCGGGTGGACACCTCGGTGCCGAAGGCCGGGATGATGACCACGTCATCGGCATTGAGCTTGAGACCGGCCAGTTCGAGATCGCTGGGCTTGGGCGAGATGCTCACGATGCCCATGCCCCGGATCTGATCGTTGACCTCGGGGTTGTGGATGATCTCGCCCAGCAGGAAGATGCGGGTCGGCTCAGGGAAGACCTTACGGGCCGCATAGGCCAGATCGATGGCGCGCTCGACGCCGTAACAAAAACCGAACTCCTTGGCCAAGCGGATGGTCAATCCACCATACGAGAAGGTGCCGCCATTGGCCCGGAGTCGCTCCACCAATTCGCTGCGGTAGTGGGTCACCACCTGGGCCGAGACCGCCTGCATGACGTCGGGCCTGCGGAGATTCACTTTCTTGGGTGCGACGGGGGCGGCAGGCCCCGACGGGGCGTCGTTGAACATGACTGCCCGAAACTACCCACAGCCCGAAGAACGTCGAGAGTGGAGTGATGGGGAAAAAGTTTAGAATCCAGGGCCTCGGGAGCCCGGGTCCGACTCCGCTCCCACCGGTTCGTACTCCCTGCATATTCCCTGCAGGCCACGACGACCCGAGGGATCCGGACTGGCCTCCGGCTCCCCGATCCGTACCGTGCCCAGCGTGTCCGCCGACTTCGACCTCGCCATCGTCGGTTCCGGTTTCGCCGGGACCCTTCTGGCCATGATCGCGCGACGACTGGGGCTTTCAGTGCTGGTGGTTGAACGCGGCAGCCACCCGCGCTTCGCCATCGGCGAGTCGTCCACACCCCTGGCCAACCTGTGGCTGGAGACGCTGGCCGACCGCTACGACTTGCCCCGCCTGCGTCCATTGTCCCAGTGGGGCTCTTGGCAGGCCACCTACCCGGAGATCGGCTGCGGCCTGAAGCGGGGATTCAGCTACTTCCACCACACACCCGGGCAACCGTGGCGATCGAGCCCCAGCCGCGAAGAACAACTCCTCGTGGCCGCCAGCCCGAACGACACCGTGGCCGACACCCATTGGTATCGCCCGGATTTCGACGCCTTTCTGGTCGAAGAGTCGATCCGGGAGGGCGTTGAATACCTCGACGAGACCACGCTGACCGAGTGCCGGATCGAAGCCGACAGCGTGCACCTGGTGGGGCATCGCAAGGAGCGACCTCTCGAGGCGCGGGCGGCCTTCGTGGTCGATGCCAGCGGTCCCCGGGGGTACTTGCAGCGGGCGCTGGCCTTGCCCGAGGCCCGGTACGAGGGGTTTCCGCACACCCGAGGGGTGTTCTCGCATTTCACCGGGGTGGGCTCCTGGGCCGAAGCGCATCCGGTGTTCGGCTCGGCTCCCTTCCCTCCGGACGAGGCCGCCCTGCACCATGTCTTCGAGGGAGGCTGGATGTGGGTGCTCCGATTCAACAACGGCATCACCAGCGCGGGATTCGCCGAATGGGCCCACCCCACCGCACAGCCCATTTCCGATCCGGCCGGGGCTTGGGCCGAATTCCTGAATCGATTTCCCTCGATCCGGCACCAATTCGCCAGGGCCCAAGCCATCCGGCCCTGGACCCGCACCGAACCGCTGGCCTTCCGCACCGCACGGTGTGTCGGTCCACGCTGGGCCCAATTGCCCATGGCCGCCGGATTCGTGGACCCCCTGTTCTCCACCGGGTTCGTGCTCTCGCTGCTGGGCATCGATCGACTGGCCCGGACCTTGGAAGCCCGATGCCCCGAGGCCGCGCTGGCCGCCTATGAGACCGAGACGCTGGCCGACCTCGACGCCACGGCCCGCCTGATCGCCGCCGCCTATCGGGTGCTCGGCAGGCCCGCGGCGTTCGAGGCGCTCACCATGCTCTACTTCGCCAGCGCCAGCTTCGCCGAGACGGCACTGCGGCTGGGCAAACCCGCATTGGCACCGGGATTCCTGCTCCGAGCCCATCCCCATGTCGGTCCTGTGATGCGCACCGTCCTGGCCGAGGCGGGCCGGGTCTCCGACGCCGACTGGATCGCCCGGGTGGCGTCAGCCATCGAACCCATCAACGTGGCCGGTTTGTGCGACCCCGAAAAACGCCACTGGTACGGGGTGGACGTCGCCGATCTGCTCCGGAGCGCCCCGCGGTTGGAATCGAGCCCCGAGGCGATCCAGGCCATGCTCCGCGACTGTGGCCTGTGAAGCCATCCCCGGTCGCCACCCACAACCGGGGAACACCCCATCCGGGGCGCTGGAGAGCCTGTCCCCGGAGGGCCTCAGATTTCCGTCGCCCGCGGGGCAAGGACCGTGTTTCATCCGCCAGCTTTTCTGACCATGCCGAAGCGCACCGACATCCACTCCGTCCTCATCATCGGCGCCGGACCGATCATCATCGGCCAGGCCTGTGAGTTCGATTATTCCGGAACGCAGGCCTGCAAAGCCCTGCGGGAAGAGGGTTACCGTGTGGTCCTCGTGAACTCCAATCCGGCCACGATCATGACCGATCCGGAGTTCGCCGATCGCACTTACATCGAGCCGGTCACCCCGGACGCGGTCGAGAAGATCATCGTGCGCGAGCAGGCCGAGATGAAGCGCTTGGGCGCCACCGGCAAGCTGGTGCTGCTGCCGACGCTCGGTGGCCAGACCGCCCTGAACACGGCCATGAAGCTGCACCGCTCCGGAGTGCTGGATCGGCTGGGCGTGGAGATGATCGGAGCCAAGGCCGAGGCCATCGAGAAGGGCGAAGACCGGCAGATCTTCAAGGACCTGATGCTGTCCATCGGGCTCGACGTGCCCATCAGCGGCACGGCCCACACGCTCGACGAAGCCCGGGCCATCGCGGCCAAGATCGGCCGTTATCCGCTGATCATCCGCCCCGCCTACACCCTGGGTGGCACCGGCGGCGGCATCGGCTACAACCGCGAAGAGTTCGAGGAGATCGCCAAGCGCGGCCTCGACCTGTCACCGGTCAGCGAGATCCTGGTGGAGGAATCGCTCCTGGGCTGGAAGGAGTACGAGATGGAGGTCATGCGCGACCGCGCCGACAACTGCGTCATCATCTGCTCCATCGAGAACTTCGACCCGATGGGGGTCCACACCGGTGACTCCATCACGGTGGCTCCGATCCAGACGCTCACCGACAAGGAGTACCAGATGCTCCGCGACCAGAGCTTCGCGGTGATCCGCGCCGTGGGTGTCGAGACGGGCGGCTCGAACATCCAGTTCGGCGTGCATCCCGACACCGGGCGCATCGTCATCATCGAGATGAACCCCCGGGTCAGCCGCAGCTCGGCCCTGGCCTCCAAGGCCACCGGGTTCCCGATCGCCAAGATCGCCGCCAAGCTGGCGGTCGGCTACCTGCTCGACGAGATCCGCAACGACATCACCCGCGAGACCCCGGCCAGCTTCGAGCCGACCATCGACTACGTGGTCACCAAGATCCCGCGTTTCGCCTTCGAGAAGTTCCCCCAGGCCGATCCGACCCTGACGACGCAGATGAAGAGTGTCGGCGAGGCCATGGCCATCGGGCGCACCTTCAAGGAGTCGCTGCAGAAGTGCCTGCGCTCGCTGGAGATCGGTCGCAGCGGCATCGGCGGCGACGGCAAGCCCTGGCGCGTCGGCACCCACAGCTACGGCGACCGCGAGGTGCTGCCCAAGGACCTGATCTCGCGGAAACTCAGTGCCCCGAACGCCGAGCGCATCTTCTTCATCCGCCATGCCTTCCGGGCCGGGTTCAGCATCGAGGAGGTCTTCCACCTCACCAAGATCGACCGCTGGTTCCTGATCCAGATCCAGGAGTTGGTGAACTTCGAAGAGACCTTGGCGAAGTCGGCGAACTGACCGCCCGGACGGGGCCCAGCCGGCACCAATCCGGATTCAAGCATCCCGAGGCCGAACGGATCGAGCCGACTCTCAGGGGTTGGCGGCGGCTTCGGTCTTGGCCGTCGCACCTCCAGCGCCTCCAGCGCCTCCAGCGCCTTCCACAAGCGGCCCCAGCGAGGCGATCAGCGCCGGGGGCAGACGACGGGGCTTGTCTTCAAGATTGGTGCACACATGGAGGGTCTGCCCCTCGAGCACCCGTCGACCGTCCGCGCCCACGACCCGATAACCGAGGGTGAACCGGACGCCCCGGGCCTCTTCCACCCGGATCTCGATCGAGAGCACCTCGTCGTATCGCGCCGGGGATCGGTACGACAGGTGGACCTCGAGGACCGGGAAAATCAGGCCGTCGCCGCGATGCCATTCGTCGAACGATTTGCCGAGCGACCGGAACCAGTCGCCCCGGGCCGCTTCAAGGAGTTCGAGGTATCGGCCGTAATAGACATGGTTGCCCACCGTGCAATCGCCATAGGTGACCCGGTGCCGGTATTTGAAGCCATCCATCGACGGGAAGAGTGTGGGAGAACCGGCGCCGATTCAAACCGGCAAGCCTGTCCCTATCGAGCCTGTCCCTAACGGGCCGGTCAGCGCGGGCCATTCCGTGAAGACATCGAGGTTCCTCCGTGCTTTGACAGTCGATGAGTTCAGGTCAGGGTGTCGCTCACATGGTGCAAGATCAGCCGATCGCGACAGTTCCGTGCGAGCTGTGTGAAAATCAGAACGTGGAAATCGTAGCCACTCACGACCGGGATGCCTCGCCGCTGCAGGTGGTGATGTGCCCCCGGTGCGGGCTGGTCTGGAACGACCCTCGCCCCAGCGCTGAGGCCTTGGCGGCCTACTACCGCGAGCAATACCGGCAGGATTACAAGGGAACCCTGGAACCCAAGCCCCGGCATACCCTTCGAGCGGCCCGGGTCGCCGTCGAGCGGTGTCGGCAACTGCGCGGTGAACTGGTCCGCGGCCAATCCGTCCTGGATTTGGGAGCGGGCGGCGGGGAGGTGGTTTATGTGCTCCGGAAACTGGGATTCGAAGCCCGCGGCATCGAGCCCAACGAGGGCTACGCCCGATTCGCCCGCGAACGGCTGGAAGTCCCGGTGGAGTCGGGTTGTTGGCAGGAGGCAGAGATCCCGGACGGCACGCTCGCGGCCGTGACGCTCTTCCACGTGATGGAACATCTGGACAAACCCTTCGAAGCCCTCCGCCTGATCCACCGGTGGCTCCGCTCTGGCGGAATGTTGTGGATCGAGGTGCCCAATGTGGAGGCGGTCTGCCAGGCGCCCTCGCACCGATTCCATCGGGCACACCTCTACAACTTCAACGACGCCACCTTGGCAGCCCTGGGCCGGCGGGCCGGCTTCGGAGTCGTTCGGACCTTCACCTCGGCCGATGGTGGCAATGTCACCGCCGTGCTCCGAAAAACCGACCATCCCGCCGGAGAAACCCCATCCCTTCAGGGCAATGCAGACCACATCCGAGGGATCATCACAGGCCATACCTGGCTCCAGCATTGCCTTTCGGGCGCCCCATTCATCCGCCCACTGCGCAAACTGCATCAGCGGATGTCCGAGACCCTGGGTCTTCTGGGCCAAAAGACACCCAGAGAGTTGATGGATCGAGCCATCAAGGAAGCATTCCGATCAGGAGCCCTCTCGGTCGTGATCGACCTGAGCGAACTGGCGGCCGCCATGATCTGATCCCACCGCGGCCCCCCGGTCCGATTTCCCTTCAGAAGCCCGAGCCCGATTCCGGGTGTGGAGATGCCCTTCGGTTCTCCAACCCGGATCACGGAGCATGAAGCCCCGCCCGACGTTGCTCCCGGGGTCGGGGGCCCACCGTGCTCAGGTCGATGGGTCGGAATCCCACCACGTAGGCCGGCGACTGCTTTCGAAGCCCCTTCTCGGGGTGCGCCTCATCCACCAGCAGCGGGTCGGCGATTTGCGACGAGCCCTCCTGCCCTCGCTCGCGCCACTGCTCCCACGTCTGCCCCGCAAATCGGTAGGCCGCGACGTTGGTGCCTTGCCGACGATCGAACCACACATTGCCGTCGCTCATGAACTGGTTCGTGCCGCCGCTCCAGTCGCTCCCGAGCAGGGTGCCTGATTGGGTGATGATCACATTGTTGGTGAACCAGAAGGACCGGTGCGGCTCGGCCCGAGTGCGCATGACGGAGTGGTTGGTGTTCCAGGCCAGCAGGTTGTTGCGGATGACATTGTCGCGTCCGTAATGCTGGTGGAACCCGGCATCGGTGCAGCGGGTGGCGACATTGTTTTCAACGACAATGCCCGTGCTGCCCTCATCGGTGTAGAGAGCCCAACCGCCGTACCGGTAGCTCTGGATGTCCTGGAAGAGGTTGTTGCGGATGATCGTACCCGGCTGAGGCCCGAGGGTGTAGAAGCCGCCCATGTCGCTGAGGCGCCCCTGCCCCACCCTTTCGACCCGGTTGTATTCGATGACGTTGGCGCGGCACGGAGTCTCCTGGTAGCCCCAGTTCCAACCCACCGAAATGCCGGTGTAATACAAATCGGCGATGTGGTTGTGGGCGATGGTATTGGTGCCCGACTGGAAGACGATCACCCCGCAACCGGCCGCGAAGACGCGACCTAGGCGAAGGATCTCGTTGTCGGTGATCTGGTGTGAATGACAGGCGTCCCGGGCACTCGGATCCGTATCACCCGGTTCTCCGATGCGCAGTCCGCCGGCCCCGATATCGCGCACCCCATTGCCGGCCACGCGCCAACGCTGGGTGCCGCGGCCCAGGTCGAGGGCGTACCCGCCGAGGTTGACGAAGGTGCAGTCCTCGATCACGCAGTCCGTCGCGTGGGTGGCCCGGAACGCGCCCCGGATGGGCACGGCCGACTGGGGCGATTGGATTCCTTCGCTCGGAATACCATCATCGGTCTCGGCAAAGGTGATTCCCGAAAAGGTCACTCCTTGAACGACGCTTTCTGAGGCGGACTCGACCGAACCCGGATCGCCCTCGACCCGAACCAGTTCGGTGAGTCGGGCGGCGACCACCGGCACCCGGTTCAGACGAAGCCCCTTCGGAGCCAAGTACCTCAGCCATCCAGTCTGGGGGTCGAGATACCATTCACCGGGTTGGTCGAGGGCGTCGGGCACGTTCTCCACCCAATAGCGGGCGTCGGGCTCGTCCATCCACGAGGCTCGGGGGCCACCCAGAAGTTCCGCGACCCCCTTGTCGGCATCCACAGCCACCAGGGGCAAGTGCCAGTCGGTCCACTTCATGAGCAGCACCACTTGAGCATCCGGGTATCGAGCCCATTCGGGCTTCAGGTCTCCGGGGCGAAACGGCAGGTCGATGGGGGATTGAGTTCCCAGAGTAGCTCGGGTTTGGAAAAACCCTCGGTTCGGCGTCCGGGCCCGCTGCGCTCGCTGGCCGTTGACGAAAAGATGATGAAACGCCGGAAGGCCATTGGTGAATTCCGGAAGTCGAACCTCCCAGAGGCCTTGCCTTCCAGGAGCCTCCTTCCAACCGGTGATGCGACGTCCGCCAGATACCACAGCCTGACCGGGGACCGCGGCCCGCAGCGTGATTCCCGAGTGGGCCGGGCCAATCCTCAGCGTCTCCTTCAATTCATAGCGCCCGCGCTGCAACAGCAACGTGACCGGCTCGTCCGGATTGGCCACACGCGCCGCTGCGGCCGCCGTCAACGCTTCGGGCAAGGTTCGGAACGGGTGATGAGTCGCGCCATTGCCGCCGAGATTGGCGTCCGGTCGGACCACCAGGAAGGCTGCCGACAAGGGCAGGACCCAAGCAGGGAGCGACGACAAAAGGGCAATCCAACGCATGTCGGTGTCCGACGCTGTTCCCCGTGCGCGGCATTCGAACGATTTTGAGTTGACTGTCCTAGTGTCCTATGACACTTATAACCAAGCTCCCGATGATCGCCCGAATCGACTTCCAATCCGGTGTCCCGGTCTACCTGCAAATTATCCAGCAGGTGAAGGCGGCGGCGGCCACCGGATTGATCCGCCCCGGCGACCCCCTGCCCTCGGTCCGGGCCCTGGCCGAAGACTTGCGCATCAACCGCAACACCGTGGCCCGGGCCTACGCCGAGCTGGAGTCCGAGTCGGTGATCGAAACCCGCCAGGGATCGGGCTGCTTTCTGAAAGACGGTGGGGCCTCACCGCTGCGCAAATCGGTGCGCTCAGGCCGACTGGCCGAGGCGCTCGACGCGGTGATCGTCCAAGCCCATCACCTGCAAATTCCAGATCCCGAACTCCAGTCGCTCTTGATCGAGCGTCTGGAAGCCTTCCACCTCCGCCAGAAAGACCACCAAGCCCCGCGGGATTGAGTTCTCCCCCCTCATCGCCAGCACCTTCGCCCGCCACTGAATCTCCGACCTTCGAACCGACGCCCCCTATGAGCATTCCTGCCATCGAGATCCGCGACCTGAGCCTCCGCTATGACCGCACCGAGGCGGTCCACGGCCTGTCCCTGACCGTGGAACGGGGCCGCTGCTACGGCTTCTTCGGCCGCAACGGTGCCGGCAAGACCACCACCCTCAAGTGCCTGCTCAACTTGCTGCGCCCTCAGCAGGGAACCATCCGGGTCTTCGGGCTGGATCCCGTGCGCGAAGAAGAGGCCGTGAAGGCCCGCCTGGCCTACGTGCCCGACTTCGTGGCGTTCTATCCGTGGATGCGCGTGGGCGAGGCGCTCGATTACCTGGCCAGTTTCCGACCGCGCTGGAACCCGGACCTCGAGCACCGCCTGCTGGAGCGCTTCCAACTCGATCCCGCCGCGCCCACCAGCGGGCTCAGCAAAGGGCAGCGCACGCAGTTGGCCCTCATCGGAGCCATCGCTGCAGAACCCGAGTTGCTGGTGCTCGATGAACCCACTTCGGGCTTGGACCCCTTGATCCGCCGGGAGTTCATCCAGACGGTCATCGGCGCCTATCAAGACGGCGATCCCGGAGAACGCACCGTGCTCGTTTCCACGCACCTGATCAGCGAGTTCGAGGGGCTCATCGACCGCTTCACCATATTGGATGCCGGCGAGGCCGTGATGACCGCCGACGCCGACGAGGCCCGGTCGCGATTCCTGCGCGTGCAGGCGGAGTTCGCCCAAGACCCACCGCCCGACTCGGCCCTGCCCGGGGCGCGTACCATTCGACGCCGCGGACGGACCCTGGAGGTACTGCTCGAAGGCGACCCGGGCCCGATGCGCCAGCGCTTGGAGAGCCTAGGAGGCCGCGACCTCGCGGTGAGTTCGCTGACCTTGGAGGAGATCTTCCTCGAAGTGGTGAAAACCGGAGGTCGGCCATGATCGCTCCGAGGATTCCCTGGCGCAGCCCCTGGCCCCGGCTGCTGCCGTTGCTCTTGCTGGTGATGATGCCCGCGGCAGGTCAATGGCTGGGCTGGATGATGGCGCCCGAGACCTTGGAGCCAGTTTCCCTGCTGCCCGGTCTAGCCTCTTGGGCCGTGATCTGGACATTGCTGGCCCTGCTGGTGAAATGGAGTGGGCTGCTGACAAACCCGAGTCTCCAGATGGAATCTTGGGCTCAAATGCCCGGAGCAACCCTTGCGTTCCTGGCCGCAGCCGTGAATGCCATGTCCGCGCAACTGACGGTGTTCGAAAGTCCCTCCGTCTTTGCGGCCCTGGCGTACGCCCTCGCCTGCCTCTGGATCTGCGCCAACGCCTTCGGCAGCGAGTTCGAACACCGCACGCTGGGCCAATGGCTGGTCCAACCCCGCAGCCGTGGCGACCTCTATCGTGAGAAACTCGGGGTCGCCGGTGGCATTGCGGGAGTGGCTGCCGTGATCTTTTTCCTCACCACGAGTATCACCACGAGTAGCTCCAACACTCGCGAACCGCTGTTCTTGGCCTTGCTCTTGGGCCCCATGATCTTGGGCCTGGGCTCCGCCCCGTTCTTCACCTTGGTCAGCCGGAGCACTCTGGCGGGCTTCGTCTTCACCCTGGCGGTGGGGATGGCACTCTACTTGGTCCTTCAAACTCTGCTGTCAGTTTACCTTGCCGGGCTCCATCCGACCGCAGATCGGAGCAGCGAGGAGGAGTCACTGCTCTGGGCCGGCAGCGTGATCTACCTCGGTGCGATGACCCTGGCGAGCTGGCGGGTGTTCAAACGACTGGAATGGCGCGAGGGCGGAGCCGGTGGAGGCTCGACTCCCGGACTCTATGCGCTTTCCGGGGCTTGGGATCGATGGATCGGCCGTCGGTGGCTCGGACAGCCCTCGACCGCACAACTCATCCGCAAGGAGCTTCGCCTGCATGTCGTGCCCTGGCTGATCGCGGGCATCCTGATCGGGTTCTGGGGGCTGAGCCTCCTCATTCGCAAGTGGGCTCCTGAAAGCCAGTGGGGAGTGGCCGCGGCCAATCCCTCCACGGTGACCCTATACGCCGGTATTCTCGGCACCTTCGTTTTACTCGTCACGGGAGCCAGCGCTATCGCCGAGGAACGTGTCTTGGGCACCTTGGAATGGCAATGGACCCAACCCATCCCGATGGCGCGCCAGTGGAAGATCAAGGTGGGTGTGGCCACGGCATTGGCCCTGACCCTGGGCCTGGTTCTACCGGCCGCCTTGGTCTGGTTGGGCTTCGACGCCGAGGCCTTGGACGCCACCTTCGGCCAGACGGAGCGGCAACCGATCGTTGTCTACGTGATGGCCTTGGTTGCTCTCTTTGGAACAAGCCTCTACGCCTCCTCCGTCAGCCAAAGCAGCATGAAGGCCGTGGCCCTGACGCCCCTGCTGTTGGCGAGCCTCTGGGCGGTCGGCGCCCTGATGATCTGGGCGGTGACTACGACGTTCGACCAGCAATGGGGCAATTTGTGGTACTGGCGGATGGATCTCGATGAGTTGGCGGATCCGGGCCTCCTGAATCAGAAACCACCCGCATGGCTACCGGCTTTCCTGAATCAGCCGATCATGCAGAGGCTCAGCGGCATCGGGGCGATTGTAATTGGTTGGATCTGGGTGGGTTTCCTCGTTCGAAACGCGCGCTTCAATGCCCAACGCCTGCGGAGCACGGGGTCAGTGATCTGGCGCCAATGGAGCCGACTGGGCGGAGCGCTGTTGTCGACGCTGCTGCTGGGAGGCCTGCTGGTCATCGGCCTGGGCCGGGAACGGGCCTACTACGATCGTCTTTCAATGTTCAAGCATGAGCGCGAAGGATACATCCGATTCATCACCCAAGCCGAGAGGGAGGGGAAATTCACCCCGGAATATCTGAGCCCCCTGGGCATCACCCATAGGCCGTCCCCCGAGGAATTGGTGGATACGGTCATCCGACAACAGGGGTTCCGGTGGACGTCGCTGAATCTGCTCCATCATTTCCGGAGAAAGCCGGTGGTCGGAAGCAATCCGCGCTTCCTGATGGACCCTGGGCTGGCTCGCCGCTATGGGCTTCAAACCCGGCCGGGGACCATGACCCCGCCGGGGTCTGCAATGCCATCGACCCACCCCGCATCGCCGGAATCGGAGACTTCGGCCCCGATACCGATGATGAGTCAGGAACTGATGAAGCGCTACGGGCTCCTGCCAAAGGGGTCGTCCAAAACCTCCGCGACGATGCCGCCGAAGGCTTCCACCAACCCGCCGGCCAACCCCGCACCGGGCCAGTGACCCGGGCGGATCAACGGGTCGACTCGTTGAAGTAGACCTTCAGGTTGTGGGTGGAACGGCCCGACGCGACGATGTCCAAGCGGCCATCGCCGTCGAGGTCGGCGAGCGCGAGGTCTTCGCAGGCCATGCCGTCGTCATCGACCCATACCTTCATCCAGCGGCCGGCCACCGGCACATAGAGGGCCACGCCCACCTTGACCGAACGCGGCCGCCCCATGGCCCGCCATCCGGCCACAATTTGCGGCTGGCCGATGCCCAGCAAGTCGCCGCAGGCCAGGGCATGGCCGTCGATCAACCCGTCGTCGACGACCTCGCGGCGGCCCGGAGCTTGAGCCCCGGGAGCGGGCGGATGGAAGACCACCAATTGATTCCCGTGCATCGGTGAGATGCCGACGGCCGAACCTGCAGCATCCCCGAGCGAGCGGATCTCGCCCACGCCGCCATTGTCCGGCCCGCCGACCTGCGTCCAAGACACAGGTCCCCCCGCTGCGCCTGCAGCCCCCGCACCGGCCAGCATACCTCGGAACGCTCCCTCGGCCGATCCCACCAGCACCTCGTTCACCGAAGACGCACCGGCTCGGATCACCGGATCGAAGTTGTGGGTCTTGTGCCATTGATCGGAGACG
>JACCEC012727535.1_pt1 | contig 16667 bp, 30 predicted proteins | sample 7450121 | NCBI WGS metagenome assembly JACCEC01 (sample SAMN15323455, study PRJNA562643) | freshwater metagenome | isolation source: river surface water | place: USA:Blue River Watershed | collected 2017-08-18 | reverse complement strand
CCATCGCCATCACCGGAGCCGTCACCATCACCATCCATTTCCAAGTGATCATCAAACGGCATCTTGATAACTGTGGCATTGGCCATCAAGTCATCATATACTTCGTCGGCAGTCTTGCCTTCGTACTTGCGGTCTGCCAAGATGTCGACTACGGTGATGCGAGTACCAACGTTCTCGCGGATCAACATGTTATTGATAACAAAGTCGCCGGCCATGTTCCACACACCCGGCTCACGACTACCACGGCGTGTCATGTGATCAAAGATAATATGTCCAAGTTCGTGAGCAAAGCCAAACACCAACTCACCATCAGAACACTTTTGAACAAAGTCTTTATTGTAGTAGAACTTGCGACCGTCAGTTGCAATAGTCTTGCACCATTCAACTTCTTCCAGTTTCAGACGTGCCGCTAAAGGACCCCAAAAGGGATACTTGAGCAACATACTAACACGGCTCTTAATTAAGCGATCTTTTGCGGGCATTTTAGACATTGTGGCTCCTAAATTTCTTACTGTATGTGACTATTATACTACGATTTTGGCTCTTCGTCAACCGGTTTTTCTGTTGTTTTTTTGCTACACATTAAGTCCCACAGCATAGCAACTTCGGGCTCTCTAAACCAGATTTTTTGCTTGGGAACAAAGTCCCAATCCAATCGTTTCAAACCTTGTTGCCTGCACCATGTGGTAACTTCATTAATTGTTGTGGCTCGATCAAGAGTGCGGACGGACCAACCTTGTCGTTGTTTGCGGAGCCACTCGCTAACATCGCCCGGTGAAGGGGGCTGGTCCGTCCAGACTGTCGTATAGTCCGGACCGTATAGCATTTCTGCTATTTGAACAGTCCGGGGTCTATCACTCATCTGTAAGCAGATTAGCGTAACGCTTGAAGAACTCTGGGAAGTTAGTCATCTTCTTGCGATCGAAAACTACCTTGTAAGACTTCAACACTGTATGGGCACCCATGATAACCATTTCTGGTTCAAAGTTTGCCATCATAAAGCCAAGCCAGTTGTCTGCGTTCTTGTTGAACTCGTCCAACTTACCTTCGCGCTTGCCTGCTTCGTAACGAGTACGAAGTTCGTAGCTCAAGCTAGTAACCAGAGCGTATGCGGCAGACACTTCCTTGCTCTTGAAAGTGGTAACTTTACCAGACAACACATCGGATGGGTCAGGCAAGTCTGCGGCGTGCTTACGGTGTGCCATAAACTTAATCGCCATACCTTCACCAACCAAGCCTGACACCATGTCTGTGTTAGCAGAGTCTGGCATGTCGTCATCAATCATATCGCTAACAAAGCTCCAGGTACGTGGAGTAGAGAAAGCGCGATCGTGTTGCGTAGGATCAAAGTTGTACAGGTCGCCTTTGAACTGCTTCAAGAAGCCCACCACGTGCGGATGGATCTCGTTCATGATAGCCCATTGTTCCCAGTCTTCGAAGTCCACACGGATTTCCAAGTGCATGAAGCGGTTAGCCAGTGGGCTAGGCATACGGTACGTAACACCTTTATCGCCCATTCGGTTACCTGCGGCAATCATAACCACGTTATCAGGCAGTTGATACTGGCCCACCTTGCGGTTCAGAATCAGCTGGTAAGCCGCGGCTTGAACAGCAGGAGGAGCAGAGTTCAGTTCGTCCAAGAACAAGAACACCACATCGTGTTGTGCCGCGAACTCTGCGGTAGGCAGTTCTGAAGGGGTAGCCCACTTCATAGTGTTATCGCCGGCACTGTAATAAGGAACACCCTTAATGTCAGTAGGATCCATCAAAGCCATACGCAAGTCTACGACTGCGGAATTGGGCCATTCTGCGGCAACTTGGTTCACCATATCAGACTTACCTACGCCGGGAGGACCCCAAACGAATACTGGACGGCGTTTCTGTACGGCACGGCGCAAAATTGGCTTGCACTCGCTGATCTTGACTGTGCGGGTTTCTACTTGATTTCCCATTTGGTGGCTCCTACTTAGGGTTTGTTAAACATGTATGTATTATAAGGCATTTAGTTGCGATTGTCAACAACTAAATGCCTTGTTGTTTTTATGCAACAGCTTGTTCTTGTGCTGGCATAACTTGTGCGATGAACTCGCTAGCAAGGATTTCTTCCTTAGTCATTGGACGGGGCAGTGCCACAAACTTAACGTCAGTGAACTTGCCGCGAATCAGAGTGCCAGTACGGCGCTTGTCATTGGTGTAGCGAATTGCACCACGACCCTTAGGATCAACACCATAGCCAACAAAAGTAAAAACTTTTTCAGCAGTAAGGGATTCGATAGCGGCGTCAAGAGCTTGAGCAGTAACTTTAGACATAAATTTTCCTTTGAGTGTGTGTTAAGTGTTTATTGCAGAACCGTTCCGCAATGTTTAAATTATACTACTCTCCGAGATCCTTGTCAACCTCTTTTTGGTTCTTTGCGTGTCGTTTATATGCAACACGACTCTTCTCAACACGACCCTTAAAAGGGGTGTCAGCAGAGTACAGTTCCACAGCACGGCGCTTAGAACGCTTGAGCTTGATAACAATGGTTTCTCGTTTCATAGTGTATGTATTATATGGGGATTTGGGCCAAGAGTCAACCTGTTTTTGGGGTTTTTTGGGGGTTTTTTGGCGAAAAAGTGTTGTTTTTTCGCTACATTAGCGGTTTGCTAAGTCTCTAGCATGGCGTAAAACCTGGCTCATACGCCCAAAGTTTACACTTGCTAGCTCTAACATTAGGTCAACCGGGATGGTTGCTATACTAGCCATACCAAAAGCAATTTCTCCCATGTCAGCAAAGTACTTTTGATTGGGCCATTTAGACTGCTTTAGTTGCCAAGCATCTATCAGCAAACACTCTTCACCTATTGTGCGAAGGTCAATGCGTTTGGTTAGACCTGGCTTAGACTGGGCAGTTAGTATTTTGATAGCAATTGGCTCGTCCCAGATGTCGGTGCGCTCGAATGTACGAGCAATAGTATGGACCAAGAATGCTTCCACATCAGGTTGCAAGTATGTCTTGCTAAGTCCCTGAGCCTCGGATACCAACTCCCATCCTGCTTGAACGTATGGTTGCCAATTCTGCATACAAATATTTATACAAGATTCAGAAGTTACCGCAGTTAACCTTTTCCCTGCGCTCGCCTGCTTAATCCGTCTAGCCATAGTACTATATCGTCGTTGACTAGGCGGATTTCCATGGCATCATTCTCACCAAATATTCGAAAGTATCCAGCACCGTGGTAGTAGGGCCAATCTAAGTGTTGCTCAAGACCTATCAAGTGTCCAGGCTTGGGACTCCATCCTGGTGGGCATTGGTATGACCAATATCGAAAGTGGGGCTTCATTAATTCCCAGCCAAATGTAGTTAGACGTAGACCTTTTTGCTTGCCTGGCTGGTAGTTTTTAAAAACAGTGTACTCTGTTACCTTGGTGTTTTCCCAAATGTGCGGAATTGGGTACTGAGCCAAGTACTCAGTTATCTTTGTAGGAAGTTCCTTGCTCATTGATTTTACGACCTTGCTTCAATTCAACGACAGAAAAGTCTGTTGTCTTAAACAACTTGTTCATCTTGTCGGCCAAGTTAAACGCATGACCGGGATTAGAGAAGGATACCTTTTTGTATTTTGGTCCCGGATAGCTGATTAAGCTATTCAGTGTGCGAAGATTAATTGGTTTGTCTTTGTAAAAGACAGCGTATATAGCATCAGCCGCAAGTACTTCTTCGCTCTTATAAGTTCTTGGGTTTGTATACGTTAATAGGATATTTGGCTTGGGTCTACTCATACTTTTATTTATCAAAAGTAGGTATTTAATGAGCCAACTATACAGTGGTTTTTGGAGGCATTACAGACAGTTTATCGCCGTGTATGATGATGCAACTCATTTCAGGCTTGGCTTTAGGCGTTGCTACGGCAGTAAATGTACGGGTTTTAGGGTTGGCCCAAAGGGTGAATACAACAACACCATCAATGGAGCCAACCATAACAACATCTTCCCCTGCATTTTTAAGTTCTGTTGCCAGATCTTCAGTTTTACCACATGTCCATTGTGAGTCTAACTTAAAGACTTCAGCACTAACTGGCCATGTAAAAAAAATACAAAAGGCTAGGAGGGAAATGACCCCTAATTTAATTATAGCTGGACGCCAGCCATTCAGTGTGTTGTTGAGCATTATCACTAGCCTTTTGTAAATTATACTTACCACAGAACTTCATAAAATGTGGTCCTACGCTAGGATTACGCTCTTTTTGTACAGCCTCAGCAATGGTAGCATCAAGCTCAGCTTTAATGTGATCTGGTTGGGCAGTTAGGTCAATGATAGCACGATTGCGTTCATAGTCATCCCGCACCAAGTGTTCGACACCTTCATGGTCGGTCCAACGCTGAAGCATGAGATTGTTCCACATGAAGCCCTTGTTATTGCGATCAGCAAATGCTTCTTGTAAGCCTACTTTGTTCTTTGTGCCTTTGGTACGCACACCAGGAAACGCAGAAAAGACGTTATCGGATGTATCGCCACGCATGCACTTTTCAAACAGCAACCATTCTGGCTCAGGCGCTGGCTTTACTTCTTTTGTTTTCTTGTCTTTTACTGGCTTGCCCTTTTCGTCAAAGTAGCCTTCGTGCGTAGTAAGCACGCCAGTAATGCCATTGAACAATTGCACATTAGGAGCAATAAGTTGTTCAAAATCTGTGTCGCTGGAAACGATAATATGGTTATCGTCTTTGTGCAATTGAATCCAACGTGCAATGAAATCGTCAGCTTCGCATACGGGATTCTTAAGAACAGTTACGTTAGTCTTAGTACTAATGTATTCGTAAAACTTGTCAAAGGATTCCCAAAACAGTTTTTCTTCTTCTGCTTCTTTAGGAGTTTGTTTAGCACGACCTTCTGCACGATTGGCCTTGTAAGGCTTGTAAACGTCCTTGCGCCAGCTTCGGCCCTCAAAGCAGAATACAACATGCTTGCCCTGACGATCGCGCCATTGACGCAGGACTGAAGCAAGGATAATATGATAGCTCATTGCAACACGTTCCTCAGGATCACCAGAACGGATCACATGACGGGCACGGAAGAAGAGATTAGCGGCATCAACGATTAAGTAACTCATGTGTGTATTGTAGCAGGTTAAAGTAGTGTTGTCAAGTAGTAATTGGTGGATCACATGGTGTTAAGCTAGCAACACCATCTATCAAAGGATCAAAGTATCTAAGTCCAACATGCTCGGGTGGTGTATGAACTATACGCATAGCATCGCCAGATTTAACTGGTCCAGATTTGATTACTTGTCCAGTTACACCTATTCGGTGAATAGGTTGGTAGGAACGATTCTTCCTCCAAAAAAAGTAATCGTCAGGATTTGAAAATAGCACAATTGAAAACTTGTAGCAATACGTTCTCAGATGCATTATTTTAATTTGTGCAGTATCACCAAACTGTAGTATGGTGCCCTGTGACAATGATTCAATTGATGTGCATCCTTCTATTTGAATATTCTCTCCAAACTGCCCTGGTTGTACATTTTTGTTATGCAATTCATTTAGCTCTGCATAACGCTCGCGGCTTAATATGCTAACTTGTCTATACGATGATAAGTTGAAAAATTTTCCATCTACATTTCTGACTACGTCAGATCTAAAATGCCTGTCTCCTACTACACCACCAGGCTGTAATGTTATTGAAGGTTGGGGTAGTTTTGTAATGCTACTAGATTGTAGTTGATCAAATATGCGGTAAAATTCTTTATTTGGCGAAGAAAGTTGCAAGCATAGACGTTGCAACTCAACTGACAGACTGTTATCTTGGGTAGTCCTAGCAGGACCAAGTTCACTACTGCATAGATTTACAGAGCAAACTTTCATTGCTTATTGATTGCGAGTGCGATTGTTTGTTTGCATGCGGCCAGCATCAGCAACAAAAGATGTTGCGGCATCACTGTCCATACTAACATTCCGGCACATGTCAGTGAACCATTGATCTACGATCTCTTCAGCAGTGGCACCCGAATATCCGCCACGTTGTAAGAACAGTACAAACGCAGGATTCCATTCAAGTTCAAAGTATCCTTGTTTGGGATTATCAGGGGCAAGGTGTGCTTGTACTACATTAACCCAAGGTTCGGGACTGTTACGCATTGACTTTGCAGTCTGCTTCTTCTTGAAAATCTTTTTAATAAATTCAAACATCTCAAATATCCCGTCCAAATACATCTTCTTCCCTCTTGGGTAGTTCGGCTAGTACCTTTTCCCGCCACTCCGTCGATTCAATATACCAGTTAGCTCGCTCATCATCGTTACGGAAACAACCGATGCACATTCCTGTTTCGTCTGATACACAGATGCCAACACATGGGTTTGTTAAATTTGCGTGATCACTCATTGTTTATTCTTAAATGCCTTAAAAAGCATAGGGATTTGTTTTTCCCTATGCTGTGGTAGTTCTGGTACGAGTTTAATACGTTTATCAACTTCGTTACTGTATGTAGTCTTGCACAGGCTACAAGTTTCTTCGGATTGCATAGTTATAAGTTTCCCGTTAGATTTACAAGTATGAGTCCACGTTGCCATGATATGCTTATTTGTTGTCTACTTCAAGTTCAGCTACTGTAGTTTTAATTGCCTCTGCAAAGTTCAAGGCGCTTTGCTTGTTAAGCAACATATGATGCTCTTGCTTATGCACACCTTTAAACAAGATATCATATACTGCACTTAAACGCTTGCTCCAATCAGACCACGCAGGAGTCCAGGTTGTTACATAAAAGCTAACTTCAACATCTGGAATGTCTCGATCACGTTGAACTTCAATCCACATCTTAGCCGAGTGGTCATCGGATGTGCAATCGCATTCAACGTTAAAAACTTTAGCATCGCCAAAGTCTTGTTCCAAACTAATACCCTGTGCAGGTGTTTGTGCTTTCATTGGATTTCCTCCTGTGTATCCGGTACCGTACATTTAATACCTATATGTTTCAGGCTTGAACGGCCCACTAACTGTAACGCCAATATAATTTGCCTGCTTTTCTGTTAGTGTGGTTAACTCTGCCCCGACGTGTGCCAAATGCAATTCAGCAACACGTTCGTCTAACTTACGTGGCAGGTTGTACATTTCACCACGCTTGTAATTCGCAGTATTTTGCCACAACTCAATTTGAGCTAAAACTTGATTAGTAAAACTGTTACTCATTACAAAGCTAGGGTGTCCGGTTGCACAACCCAAGTTTACAAGTCGACCTTTTGCTAGGATAATAATTTGTCGACCGTTGCTTAATTTAACTAAATCAACTTGCGGCTTAACTTCAGTCCATGTAGCATCTGATAAACTAGCAATATCAATTTCGGAATCAAAGTGTCCAATGTTACACACGATGGCATTATGTTTCATTTGAAGCATATGGTGCTTGGTAATAACATCAACGTTGCCTGTAGCAGTTACAAAAATATCAGCATGTTGGCATGCCCAATCCATTGTAACAACACGGTATCCATCCATTGCGGCTTGTAGCGCACAAATAGGATCTACCTCAGTGACCCATACCTGAGCATTGAGACCACGTAAACTTTCTGCAGAACCCTTACCCACATCGCCATAGCCGCATACAACTGCTACCTTGCCAGCTACCATAACATCAGTTGCACGTTTGAGCGCATCTACTAGTGATTCGCGGCAACCGTACTTGTTGTCAAATTTAGTCTTAGTAACAGAATCGTTAACGTTGATTGCTGGCAATTTCAATGTGCCAGCGGCAATGCGTTCAATAAGTTTATGAATGCCAGTAGTAGTTTCTTCAGAAACACCAACAATGGCATCTAACAACTCTGGATGCTTGTCATGTACATAGCCAGTTAGGTCATGACCATCATCAAGCAACATATTTGGTAACCAGCCGTTGGGACCAGATAATGTTTGTTCAATACACCACCAGTATTCTTCTTCTGTTTCACCTTTCCAGGCAAAGACAGGAATATTTGCCGCTGCCATTGCTGCCGCCGCTTGGTCTTGTGTAGAGAAAATGTTACAGCTACTCCAACGTACACTTGCACCCAGTTGAACCAATGTCTCAATTAAGACAGCGGTTTGAATTGTCATGTGCAAGCTACCAGCAATGCGAGCTCCTTTAAGTGGTTGGCTATCACCGTACTGTTTGCGAATGGCCATCAAGCCAGGCATTTCATGCTCGGCGATTTCGATCTCTTTACGGCCCCAGGCCGCCAAGCTAATATCTGCTACTTTGTAATCCATATTGTTCCTTAAAATAAGTTAATTTCTTCCCATGGCAGGTGGTCCTTGCCAAAGTGTCCGTAGTTTGTTGTGCTACTATAGATAGGACGGAACAATTCAAATCTATTAATAATACCTTTAGGTGTCAAGTCAACAACCTTAGGGATAAGCATTGTCAAGTCTCTAGCCAATGCTTTATCTTCGCATTCAACATAGAAACTCATAGGTTGTGCTAAGCCGATTGCATAGCTAATTTGTACATTCGCCCAGTTGGCGCGACCAGTTGCTACAATGTTCTTGGCAATCCAACGTGTTAGGTAGGCGGCACTGCGATCAACCTTTGTAGGATCTTTACCCGAGAACGCACCGCCGCCGTGTGGGCTGTAACCACCGTAAGTGTCCACGATAATTTTGCGACCAGTAAGACCGGTATCACCATCAGGACCACCGATAACAAATCTGCCAGTTGGGTTAATAAAGAATTCAGTTTTATCATCTACATATTTCTCTGGCAAGATGTTTCGAATAAAGTCACCAACAACCTTACGAACAGTCTCAATGTTAGTATCTTCAGAATGTTGTGTTGAGCAGACAACCTTAGCAATACGCTTAGGACTTGCGTCATCATTGTATTCAAAAGTTACTTGGCTTTTTGCATCTGGCCCTAAAAATCCAATAGCACCATTCTTTCGAGCATGTGCAAGTTCTTCAACAATGCGATGACTCCAATAAATTGCACTAGGCATATAATTGTCAGTTTCATTGCAAGCATAACCAAACATTAGGCCTTGATCACCAGCTCCAAAGTTGTCTGTACCTAGTGCAATATCTGCACTTTGCCCATGTAGTAAGTTTGTAATTTCTACCGTACGCCAATCAAATCCGTTTTGTTCGTACCCGATATCTTTGATAACTGCTCTTACTGTATCTTCAACTTCTTTAGCATCAAGCACGCCTTTATATTCGCCTGCAATTACTACACGGTTAGTAGTTACTAATGTTTCACATGCACATCGCAATGCAGAGTTTTTCTCTGCCATAACTAAATCTAATACTGCATCGCTGATAGCGTCAGCGACTTTATCTGGGTGTCCTTCAGACACGCTCTCACTTGTAAATAGGTACGTCATTAATTTCCTTTATGTAGTCACACTTTGATTTATCGTTATTTGCCCCAACCGTTTGACCAAATGTCAACGTGGAGTCGTGGACTGTAACGATAGCCACGTGATAACGCTTCATCGGCAATATGGCGAGTGTTAGAAAAGTACGCCTTATCTGTGCCACCAACAGGCATAACGTAAACTGGTCCGTGGAAGCCAGCGGAACGATATTCTTTAACAGCACGATCAACTTCATTAAAGTCAAGGATGTTGTCAATAACAAATTTCAGATACACATGACCACGTTGCTGATATTCAACAATGACCTCGGGCTTAACTGCATCCGACCACTTCTCCCCGCTAGCACTTAGCTTGGGACTTACACTAAATGTAATGTTATCTTTTGGCAAGTGATAGTTGTCAGACAAGAAGTCTTTAAACTCTTTGTGCAAATGTTGAGTACCGTTTGTTTCAAATGTCAGATTACGCAGATCCTTCATGCGAGGATTGCTTAACAATGTAGGATAAAGCATTTGCCAGCCCAACAACGGCTCGCCACCTGTAATAACAAGATGAACATCATTACCGTTATCTTGCATCCAATGATTGTTAGGAGTTAAGTCCAACATTGCATCAATGCTTTGCTCAACAGTATAAGAAGGGCTTAAATGTTTGAACGCAGGATGCCAGGATGCATAACTGTCACATCCAGTTTGTGCTAATGGCAAGTCGTTAAATGTTTTGTATAAGTGTACTACCTTACCAATTTCATCTGGCTCATTTGTTTTCTCACCTGCAGGCAATCCAAAGCCCGGACATTTAAAGTTGCAGCCAAATGTTCTAAAAAACACACTTGGTACGCCTACAAAGCGACCTTCGCCCTGTGCAGAATAGAATACTTCGCTTACTTTAAACTCATTCATAGATGTTAGACCATTTCTTTAATTTTTCGATTTTAGCAATCTTAGCAGTATTTAGACCTTCGTCTGTTACAACACCCTTTAATTTTAACAGATCTACCATGGCAAGTAAATCACCAATTTCACCTTCTAAGTGTTGTGCATTAGTTAGGGGTTTGCCAGGCTTGAAGTTATCCAAACCAAAGCGGTTGCACTTGCTGACTGCTTGAACTACTTCAGCACATTCCTCAGAGAGAATGTTCATGATTTCGTAGAGTTTCTTATCCATTTTTAAATTCCATATGTGGTGCGATATCGTTATCAAAGATTTGGGCCATTTGTTTCCACAATGCCATTGCTTCTTCGTCTGTCATACCTGCACTAAATTTAGTGCCGTAGTCTTCGGCGCCGCCTTTGCGAAGCCCGTAGTCATGTCGCCATGTGTAACACATGCTTGTAATAATTTGTTCTCTTGTTTTCATGGTCTTGGAAAGTCTAATTGAAATACGTGGGCTCGTGTACCCTTTAGTGCTAAAAGCATTTGTTCTTGTTGTGCATCTTCTACGCTAAGATAATAGCCTGGGAAGATACCCGACGACGCCGCAGAAGGACTATGTGTCGTCATTGTACCACTTGTACTAATACTAGCTACAATCCAAACACATAGAGATTCTGGCGGGTCAATTGGCTTCATATATTAAATCTCGCTGTACTCTGTGTCATCTTCTAACTTGTGACGTTCAATTGCTTGTCGCAATGCTTCTTCGACAAATTCATTAAATGTCATATCACGTTCATGTGCCATCTTCATGTACTTTAACAACTCATCATCGGAGAAGTCAATTGGCACTTGTACTCGGGTATCGTACTCAGTATCATTTGAGATACCACGAATCTTTTCCAGGATATCTTCTTCAACTTCAATGTCAGTAAAATCAACATTGTCGTATGCGTTTTCAAACACAACACTACGATCAACACACTCGGCCTTGTATGCTTCTACGTAGTCGGGATGGATCCAACGATATACACGATCGTTAGAGTTATCCCATGCTTCCAACTCATAAATCATTTGATTGGTAGTGTCAAACACGCATGACACAGAGTTACCTGATTCAGTTTGTTGTTCTAATCGATGTGTATGATAACCATAAATGGTCCAGCAGTATTCACTGCCTTCGGTAATCTTATAGTTAATTGCTTCTAAAAAAGTTTTCAGTTCCATGTTATACCTCTAATACAATGTTAGGATTCCAGCCACTGTCTTCACTGTAGCCATCGCTTTCGTAACCACGTGGATTACATACTACTCGAGTCTCACCAATCATGTAGTCAAACGGATGATGTGTGTGACCATGTGTCCACAGTTTAATCTGCGGATGATCCATAATGAACTCACTCAAGTCACTGTGGTAGCCACCGTTCATCAAGTATTCATTCTTGTACTGCTCATGCACACTTTGGAAGCTAGGACTGTGATGTCCAACTACAACAAACTTCCGGTCATGTTGTTCAGCTAGCACACTTCTAAAGTACTGCAAGGTACGTGCATGACGAGTAACAACATCACGAGCACTCATACGAGCGTATTCTCGCTTGTCATTTCTAACAATACGGAAGTCGTTCATCATACCTTCAATGGCGTGCATGGTAAGTGGATCGCCCTTATTCATGTCAGTCCACAATGTAGCACCAATGAATGTTACATCGTCAATTACCTTGGTGTCGCGTTCCAAGAAGTAAATGTTAGGAAAACGGGTACATTCTTCACGCAAGTAATCAATACCAGCAAAGAACTTACCATGATAAAACTCATGATTGCCAGCAACATAAACTGTATGCGGGAATTGAAAACTGCAACGCTTTAAGAAGTCGCGGAAGCGAGCAACTCGTTGCATCTTGCGACCAAGATCAGCTAGCGCACCATTGCTGTAAGGGCTAAAGTCTGCGGCAATATGGTCGTGCAAATCTTGGGCGATCATAATGTCGCCGGATAAGATAAGCACGTCACACTTGTCATCGTTAGTGATGTTGATATCACTAAACTCCAAGTGCAAGTCACTAACTAGTTTGATCTTCATCTCCGCCTTCTAATTTAGCTATTGAGTTAAGTCCATGAATGGGAATGCCATCCTCATCTACTATTGCAAAGTGATCAAACACAAAGCCACAGCCTTTGCAGAAATCTTCAAATGCTTGAAGCACATCATCCAAATTGGCATGTCCATGATCCATAGCAATATTTCTTATACCATCAGTATAACACAAAACCCAACGGGGGTCAATGGGGTCTGCGTCCAAACCTCTAATATTTTGTAATGCTTTTACAACATGTTGCCATGGATCAGTTTTAGCCATTGTTTCTCATTTCGTTATTTAGATCTGTGATAGCACGAATCAGGTCCACATGCAACCCAGACTTGACCAATGCAGTTTCAAACGTTTGTACATCTTTAGGAAAGCATTTACCTGAATAGCCAGGAACGCCATCAAAGCCAGGAACGCCCCAATGGCTTGATCCTAATCGTCCTTCGTTTTCTAGCATAACTTTAACAATGTTATAGTCTGCTCCAACAGCCTTGCATAACTGCTCAACTTGATTAGCAAAGATAACCTTCATTGCCAAGAATGTGTTAGTAGAAAGTTTAGCAACCATTGCTTCCATTGGATCAGTAATAAATGCTGGTCCTTTGTACTCTGTTAGCAAGTCTGCAAAAGTTTCTGCAGGCTCACCGCCAAGTACAATAAACTTTGGATTTACTGAATCTTCCCTCCATGTAGCTTCTCTAATGTACTCGGGCCATACTAACAAATGCTGGCCCAGTTGCTCGGTGTAATCTTTAATTGCACTCATGCCTAGTGTACTGCGAACAACCACAGTACCTTTGAATCCGTTTGCTAGTGCTTCGTTGATAGCATCATTGACATTTTTTGTATTGTTTTCTGGTAATGGCAGCGTCTCGTCTAAGTCTGTGTTTACGCAAACAATAACATAGTCAGCAGTTGACCAAGCGTCTGCTGGTAGGATTACTTGCTTATATGGATCATTGAATTGAACGTTTGCATTTGGTAGGAACTCTCGTAAAAATAATGCTGTTGATTGTCCAACAATGCCCTTGCCTTGAATAATAATGTTTGTCATGTTAACCTTTGATAATGTACCCTGGGTACTTGTTTATGCTTTGATCGAGTAGCGACTCAAGTCTATCTACATCAACCCAACCTTTAATGACCACAAGTATTTTTCTATACCGTGGATCAAAATCTGCTCCGTGCAAGAAATCTTCATTGTTCCATGCAAATGTATTAGTATCTATCGGAAGTTTGACATAGTGTTTATCCACTTGTGGAACTTCCGTTTGAGGATTGTGTTTGGTAACTGGGGTTAACCAAAACGTTTCTGTTGGATTTTTGTCATCCAACATGATTCTAATTTCAGTAGGGAACCGTAATACACCATCTAAGCTAGGCGGCATGTTCCCGTCATAGTGTGCTCGAACTTCTCGGTTAGCACTCCATAGCCTAACCGAACGTATTCTATTAAATGGTAGCTGTTCAAATATGGATTTAAGAAACTTTGGTTGTGTAGAGGCCAATGCACCTGATATTTTAGTATTCCAAGCGGCTTTAGATAGTAGCGTAGCATCCTCATACATTGCTAATCCTTCCCATTGGGTAAAGGACATAACAGGAGCATCTTTACCTAACGCACCACGGTCAATGTGCTGACGATCAACAGGGACTACTTCATTGTTCCATATATGCCAGAACGCTTCTGTGTCATCTAACTCAAACTTAGGCAGTGCTAATGGCAACGCACCAACGCCAGCATATTTTTCTACTAGCTTTGGTACGCTGTCTAGTTTGATTAGATTGATCAAACTCATTCTTCTAAGAGATGACGTTTATCTTTGATTGCTTTAAACTCTTCGGCCTCGGGCAACGGACTTTTCTTTTTGTTAATCACCGGCCAGCCAACTGCTAGGCGAGCATTAATGTCAGTCCAGAACACATCCTTAACTTCATGCCCTGGCACAATAGCATCAACAGGACATTCTGGAACACATACCGCACAGTCAATACAATTGTCAGGGTCAATAACTAAAAAGTTAGGACCTTCTTTAAAACAATCAACGGGGCACACATCTACACAGTCGGTGTACTTGCATTTAATACAGCTTTCAGTGACTACAAATGTCATTTTAGATTTTCCAATTCGATTCGATATATTCTTTATTCTCTGGCTTATTGCCAGTGAGACCTAACATGCTACGATAGGCTTGCCATGCTTCTTGTACCATAGGATCTTGGTGTCCTCCTGTGGGCAACAAGTCTGCCCATACACAGTCCTCGGGCATTTGGCTACGGTATGTGCCAAAGTTACGAGGTTGGTGAATTTTGCCTTCGCGAAACAAAATGCTTGCTACACCGTGGCATGCCGCTTCGTCTAGTCCCAACAAGTAGTTATCCCTATACATATACTCAGCAACAATGCCATCTAATTGTTCTTGTGTGGTAAAGCGAGTACCAGACACAATTACAACAACATCATCTTGTTCTACGGTACCATTAACAATGTCACGGATGCAACGACCTAAACTAAATCCTACTTTCATGTTTCTCTGCTCCAAAAAGATTCCCAGGGAAAGTCAATCCAAATATCGCGTTCAAGTTTGTTGATAGCAAACCCATAATAATCACTGTACTCTTTGCTACTTTCGTTTTCAACAAGACTTGCCCAACGAACACTATTATGCCAGAATTTGTCAATAAAGTCAACCTCTATTCCTGCCACACTAGAGGCCCAGTCTGCTTTGAGCCATTCTTGTGTTGAGCCTTGATCATTTATGTCATCTACTAATAAAATTTGCTTACCTTGTATAACTTCATCTGGTGCCCATAGCAACGATTCAGTATCTGGTTGATCACGCAAGGACACCTTAACAGTTGTATGTGGTACAGCAAGGTAATGACTAAGCATAATACTAGCGGCAAGACCTCCACGATCAACACCGATGATCAAGTCTGGGCGCCAACTGTCTAGTTGCATATTACGAGCAATGGTCTGCACATGCCATTCGACATCATGCCAAGAAAGTGATAGTTTATTCATCAGTATCGGGTCCGCTTAGTAGTCGTTCCATTGCTTTGTACTCGTCGTACAGTTCTTTAAGCATAGGATACTTTTCGTGCATTTCAAAGTTAGGTGTTAAGATAAGCAAACGCTTTTTAAGTGTTTCCATCATGTCAGCAAGTTCATCTAGATCAATTGTACTCTTGGCCGTGCTGATAGTTGTCTTACCATACGTTGTAGTGCCAGCATTAAGCGTATCACCACTGCTGAACGATATGCTACTACCATTGGCCCAACTACTTGGCCCGATAGTTATGTTGCCAAGATCGATAGCACTGGTATCACTCATGATGTACGTATCGCTAGCACCAATGGCACCAATCTCTTGTGCAATAACACCAACAGACATGTTAGACTCGTCCCACTTGAATTCGACAGGATCTATACTAGATAGAACATCTTTTAATTTGTCTTTATCGCTATCATCCATTACTTGATTCCTTTATATATAGGAAAGCTGTAAGCAGGGTCAGCATACAGATTTTTCATGAATCTAATTTCCATTCTTGTTTTGCCTCTGTAAATTTTAATTTGTGCAAACTTTGGATCAATTAAACAATTAATAGTCATTGACGCTTGAGTAGCCTCAAAGAACGCTGGATCGTATGTGAGTTCAGTTTCTTGTACTTTAAACCCAATCAGGGAACATTGTAAAGTTTCTTTGTTACGAATGATAGCTAACAGATAGTATTGCTTAACTGACTTTATTTTTTTAATCCAGCCTTCAACTAACAATTTCCATAATGACTCTTTGTCAAATCCTAAGTAGAAGCTAGCAGTATCAGATGTTAATAAGGCTTGATATATGCTAGCTTCTGTTGTCTGGTTACCAGATTGCTGGAGAGCCTTAACATCAATGAATGCATCTTCGCCTATACGTACATCAGCAATGCCTTTGCCAGCACCGCACCATTTTGAACCCGGAATACTATCTGTTACTATATATTCCCATATTTCTTTTCCCATGCTAGGGGGACGACCTTGGTCAATGTATTTTCGCAATGGTTCAAGAACTTTTTCAACTTCGGTATGAAATGTGTCGGCAAATGTTGGCCCAACGAGTTGCTGAATTTCCGCAACAGTCATTGGGGCTAGGCAGTAGGTCATCGTGGAGCAAAGTCTTGTTGGAGTTTGATGTTGTCAAAAAACTCTTTCTTTGTGCTTTGATCACTTTGGAAAGCACCTTTGAGCACTGTAGTCTGTGTCAATGATGAGTGTGCCATAATGCCACGGTTCTCACAGCATCCATGTACAGCCTGCACGTATACGCCTACGTCTTTTGCGTCTGTGGCTTTTTGGATTTCCCTAGCAATGTCATTAGCAAGTTCCTCCT
>JACCEC012429418.1_pt1 | contig 16675 bp, 9 predicted proteins | sample 7450121 | NCBI WGS metagenome assembly JACCEC01 (sample SAMN15323455, study PRJNA562643) | freshwater metagenome | isolation source: river surface water | place: USA:Blue River Watershed | collected 2017-08-18 | reverse complement strand
TTCTGCGAGATCCCGATCAAGTTCACGCTCGCCGCGCTCGGCGGGTCGATCGAAGTGCCGACGCTTTCCGGCAAGGCCGCGCTGAAGATCCCGCACGGCACCCAAAGCGGCACGACGTTCCGCCTGCGCGGACGCGGCATGCCCAGTTTGCGGGGCGGGGCTCAGGGAGACCAACTCGTGCGTGTCCAGGTGGAAGTGCCCTCGGCCCTTTCGTCCGATCAGCGTCGCCTCCTGGAGGAGTTCGCGCAGGTGAGCGGCGACGCCGCCGAGCCCACGTCGCGTTCCTTCTTCGAGAAGGCGAAAAAGTTCTTCTAGCCACGGGCCGTCGGCGTCCGGCGGCCTCGACTCGGGACGCGGCGCACGTTAGCCCAGCCGCGTTCCGGTCAACCCCTTCCCCTTCGTCTCTCCATGATCCGCTCCGCGCGCCTGTTCCCCGCGTTCCTCCTCTCCTCGGTCCTCGCCTTGGCGGCCGAGAGCCCCGCGCCCTCGCCGGCCGCGACACCTGCGCCCGCCGCGCAGCAAACCGACGCTGCGAAACGCAAGGGCAAGGGCGGCAAGGCCGCCGCCAAGCAGTCCGCGCCCGCGAAGCCCGTCGTGGGCCCGCATGCGGATTTTCCGCTGCCGGCCGCCGCGAACTCCGCGCGCCCGCAGGGCGTGGCTGAGCCCGCCGAGGGCGAGCGGGTCGTGCTGCTCGGCAACGGCCTCGCCGAACGCGATGTCTACTACGGGCGCATCGAGTCCGAGCTGCACCTGCGGTTTCCCGGGAAGAAGCTCATCGTGCGCAACATGGGGCGTCCGGGCGACACGCCCGCCTTCCGCCCGCATCCCGCCCGCGTTTCCCAGTGGGCGTTCCCCGGCGCGGAGAAGTTCCGCCCGGAATTCGCGTCGCACAACGGCAAGGGATTCTTCCCGACGCCTGACCAGTGGCTCACGCACCTGCGGGCCGACACCCTCGTGGCTTTCTTCGGTTTTAATGAGTCGTTCGACGGACCGGAGCGGGTGGGCAATTTCGAGGCCGAGATGGACGCCTGGGTGCGGCACAGTCTCACCCAAGCCTACAACGGTCGTTCGGCCCCGCGCATAATCCTCGTTTCTCCGATCGCGTTCGAGGACCTGTCGGCCACCCGCGACCTGCCCGACGGGCGCCGCGAGAACGCCAATCTCGCCCTCTACGCGGAGGCGATCGGCCGCGTTGCCCGCCGCCACTCGCTCACGTTCATCGATTTGTTCGCGCCGACCAAGGCGCGTTACGGACAACCCGGCCGGTCCCTGACCCTGAACGGTTTCGCGCCCACCGACGCCGGCTACAAGGAGCTCGCCAAGCTTCTGGCCGACGGAATTTACGGCCAGGCTGCCGGCGGACGCTCCGAAGCCGACGCCGCGCTCGTCCACGCCGCTGTGAAGGAGAAGGACTGGCTGTGGAACAACGACTACAACCTGGTCAACGGCGTCCACACCCACGGCCAGCGCTACCAGCCCTACGGTCCGCAGAACTACCCCGACGAGGTGAAGAAGACGCGTGAGATGATGGCGCTGCGCGACACCTTGATCCACGACGTCGCCTCGGGTCGGAAGCGCGACCTCGCCGTCGACGACGGTCGTACCCACGCGCTGCCCCCGGTGCCGACCAACTTTAAGCCCGGCGGCGCCATGGGCACGATCGAGTACCGCGACGGACGCGAGGTGATCGCCGACCTGAAGATGATGGACGGCTTCAAACTGGAGCTCTTCGCGTCGGAGAAGGAATTCCCGGATCTCGCGAACCCCGTGCAGATGTCGTTCGACAACCGCGGCCGCCTCTGGGTCGCGGTGATGCCGAGTTACCCGCACTGGCGCCCGGGTGACCCGCGGCCCAACGATAAGCTCCTGATCCTCGAGGACACCGATGGCGACGGCCGCGCCGATAAGCAGAAGATCTTCGCTGACGGCCTCCACCTGCCCATCGGCTTCGAGTTCGCTCCCGAGGGCGTGTATGTTGCGCAGGAGCCCAACCTCGTGCTCCTCGTCGACGACAACGGTGACGACCGCGCGGACCGGATGGAACTGCTCCTGCACGGCTTCGACACCCACGACACGCACCACGCGATCTCGGCGTTCTCCGCCGACGCTTCGGGTGCCTTCTACCTCTGCGAGGGCCGCTTCCTGCACTCACAGGTGGAGACGCCCTACGGCCCGCGCCGTTGCAACGACGGCGGCGTGTGGCGCTTCGACCCGAAGAACTTCCGCCTCGAGCGCTACAGCCAGGCCGACTACAACAACCCGTGGGGCGTGGCTTTTGACCACTGGGAGCAGTGCTTCATTTCCGACGCCTCCGACGGCCTCAATTGGTGGGGCCTGCCGCTTTCGGCCAAGATGCCGTACGGCGTCGAGATCGCGAAGACCCGCACCTTCGTGCCAAAGCGCTCGCGGCCGACCTCGGGCTCCGAGTTCGTCTCCTCGCGCCACTTCCCCGATCACCTCCAGGGGCAGTTCATGATCTGCAACAGCATCGGGTTCCTCGGCATCGGCTTGTCCTCCGTGAAGGAGGACGGCGCCGGCTTCCTGGGCTCGCTTGCCGGTGACCTCGTGTCCGGCAACAACCCGAACTACCGCCCGGTCGACCTCGAGTTCGCGCCCGATGGATCGCTCTACTTCGTGGACTGGCACAGCGCACTGATCGGCCACATGCAGCACAACGCGCGCGATCCCAACCGCGACCACGACCACGGCCGCATCTACCGCATCACCTATCCGGGGCGTCCGCTCGTGAAGCCCGCCAAGGTCGCCGGCGCCTCCATCCCGGAATTGCTGGAGAACCTGAAGCTGCCCGAGTACCGCACGCGCTACCGCACGCGCCGCGAACTCCGCGGCCGGCCGGCGGCCGAGGTGCTGCCCGCCATCCGCGCATGGGTGGCCAAGCTCGACCCCGCCGATCCCGAGTTTGAGCACCACCTCTGCGAGGCGATGTGGGCCACTTGGGCGCAGAACCAGCCCGATGCCGCCCTCATCACGCGGCTGCTCGGCGCCCAGCGCCATGAGGCGCGTGCCGCCGCCGCCAGCGTGCTGCGCTTCGCGCATCACAAGGTGCCCGGCTCAACCGAGCTCCTCCTCCGCGCCGCGCGCGACCCTCACCCGCGCGTGCGGCTCGAGGCCACGATCGCGGCCTCCTGGCTCGACAACGCCGACGGAGCCCGGATCGCCCTCGAGGCGCTTCAGCTGCCGCTCGACGCCTGGTCGGGTCCCGTCACGAAGCAGATTCTCGAGCACACGTTGAAGGACGATGCCGAGGCGCTGAAGGTCGCCGGAGGCATCGACCTCGCGGCGAACACGGCTGCCGCCTCCTATTTTGCCGGCACCTTTGATTTCCCGAAGGCCCCGAAATCCGAGGCTGACCAGAGCTTCGGGCCCACGCGGCCGTTGGAGGGCGAGGACAACCGCGTCTACCGCATCGGCAAGGAGGTCTACCTGCGAGACGCGCATTGTGCCACCTGCCACCAAGCGAACGGCAAGGGGCTCGCGGGAGTTTACCCGCCGCTTGAGAAGTCTTCGTGGATCGATGACGACGAGCGCTTCATCAAGATCGTGTTGAAGGGCATCTGGGGTCCGATGGAGGTGAACGGTCAGACCTACGATCCCAGCAAGGGAGTGCCGCCGATGACCGGCTTCGGCGGCATGCTCAACGATAACGAGATGGCTGCCGTGCTCAGCTACGTGCGTCTCTCATTCGGCAACAACGGCTCGATGATCTCGTCCGAACAGGTCCGCAAGGTGCGCGAGGCGACCAAGGACCGGATGAACTTCTACACCGTCGAGGAGATCCTGAAGGAGCACCCGTTGAAGAACTGATTCCGCCACCGTGGACTGGGCGTCTTTCCTCGTTGGAATATCTCCGAGCTCATCCCGCTAGGCGGTTCGGACACACAGTTCCTATCGCCGCGGCTGCAGCCGCGGCGACGAGGCAAGATACCTCGTACACAATGGAGGGGTGAAAAGTGGGAATCGAGCCGGGGCGCCGCCGGTGTGGCTGCGGCTTTAGCCGCGGAAAATTCCCGCGGTGCCTTTGGCCTTCCGGCACGACTTCCCGGCCAAACTGGTTCCCGTAGTTCAGCGCGGCCCCGGCGCGTTGATCCGGTCGGCCTGACGCTCGGCTCCCGCCGGGGTGCCGCGTGAGTTGGCGCGGCCTCCCTTGCTTTTGGCTAATGCTGCCCCCGTTTCGCGGTCGAAGAGATCCGGCGTCAACCGCGGCGGTACCGTATCGCCGGTCGCCGCGGTCCAGTCGGCGAGGAGTTTCGCCAGCCTTGCCTTGGCGCCTGCGTGCTTCGGATCGGCAGCAAGGTTGTTCAGTTGGTCGGGATCGCCTTCGGTAAAATACAGCTCCTCGGGAGGCCGTGGAGCAAGGAACACGTCGGCTTGCCCCGGCGTGAGCTGCCCTTTGTCGCGCGCGGCCCGCAGCGCCTGATGCGAGGGCGAGCGCACCGAGTCCGCCGGTCCCTGCCAGGGCAGGGCGGGGCGGTGGTTGCGGATGTAAAGGTAACCCTCCGACCGCACGGCCCGGCCGTGGGCCTCGTAGTCGTGCCAGTTATGCTCCGAAAACGCTGCCCGGCGCACCGTGGCCGCGGGGTCGCGGAGGATTGGCCGGAAACTCACGCCCTGCATGGTCGGGGCCGCCGTCAACCCAGCCGCATCGAGGATCGTCGGCGCGATGTCGATGGCGCTCACGAGTCCGGGCGCCGGCTGGCCGGGTTTCGCGATCCCCGCCGGCCAGTGCGCGATCAGGTAAGTCTTCATGCCGGAGTCGTGCAGGCGCGTCTTGGCGCGCGGAAACGGCCTTCCGTTGTCGGCCATCACGAGGATGAGCGTGTTCTCGAGTTGCCCCTGCCGTGCGAGTTCGGCGACGACGAGACCGATGAAGTGGTCGAAGCGCGTGATCTCGTTCGCGTGCGAGGCGAGGTCGGCGCGCGTGACCTCGTCGTCGCGCAGATAAGGCGGTACCCGCACCTTCGCGGGGTCGTGCTTCGGCCCGTAGTCCGCCTCCCGCCATTCCGCATCGGCGTCCCATTGGCGATGGGCGTCGAGCGCGGCGTACCACCCGAAGAACGGCCGGTCCCTCGGGCGTTCGCGCAGGAGGCGAACCCAGTTGGCGTGACCTCCGCCGTTACCCTCAGCCTTGCCGGCGTCGATGACGTCGAACGCCTTGGGCTGCGGCGCCTCGCCCGCGGCCGGCGGCGCCGAGGTCATGTGGTTCTTGCCGCTGAGGACCGTGTGATAGCCCGCTTCGCGCAGCATCCGGGGAAACCATGGCAGGTGGGCCGCGATCGGCTCGTGCAGCTCCGAGGCGCGGCCGTTGTTGTGCGGGTAGCGGCCCGTCACGACGCTGCTGCGGCTCGGGCTGCAGCTGCTCGCCGTGAGGAAGGCCGCGTCGAAGCGGCGGCCCTTCGCCGCGAGCGCGTCGAGGTGCGGCGTGCGGGCGGTAGGGTTGCCGGTGCAGCCGAGGTCGTTCCAACTCACGTCGTCGGCGATGAACAGGATCACGTTGGGCCTCGGATCGGCGGCGGTGAGGAATCCGGCGGTGGCGACGAGCAGACCGATTGCACGCGCGGCGCGGCGGAGGCGGGGCAGGGTGGGGCGGTCCATGATGCGCGCGACCGTGCGGCGGGGCCGGGCGATGTCAACGGGCCGGGAACTTCGGGTCCGTGTTGACGCGGCGCGGGTCGCGTCGCCCAATTTGTCTTCGTCATGCGGTCCCACCTCGTCGCGCTACTCCTGGTCGCCGCCGCCGCTCCGGTCCATGCGGCCGAGGTCCCCGACTTCAATCGCGAGGTGCGGCCGATCCTTTCCAACAATTGCTTCCTTTGCCACGGTCCCGACGAGGAGGGCCGCAAGGGCGGGCAGAAGGGCCTGCGGCTCGACACCCGCGAGGGCGCGCTGGAGGACCTCGGGGGCGGGGCCTTCGCGATCGTCCCGGGGCAGCCTGACCAGAGCGAACTGCTGAAGCGCCTCGTGACGACGGATGCCGAGGAGCTGATGCCTCCGGCCAAGTCGGGTAAAAGCCTCACGGCTTCCGAAATCGACGTGCTGCGCCGCTGGATCGCCGGCGGCGCGCCCTACGCGCGCCATTGGTCGTACGAGCCGCCGGTGCGCCCGGAGCCGCCGGTGGTGGTCAACGCTGCGTGGCCGCGCGGTCCGGTCGACCGCTTCATCCTGTCGCACCTCGAGCGCGCGGGGTTGCGCCCGCAGCCGGAGGCCGGCCGGCATGTGCTGGCCCGCCGCGTGTCGCTTGACCTGACCGGACTCCCGCCGACGCCGGAGGAAGTGGAGGCGTTCGTCGCCGACGCCGCGCCCGGCGCCTACGAGCGTTTCGTCGACCGGCAGCTCGCGAAGCCCGCTTATGGCGAGCATTGGGCACGCGGTTGGCTCGACCTCGCGCGCTACGCCGATTCCAAGGGCTACGCCGACGACCAACCGCGCAGCATCTGGCCCTATCGCGACTGGGTGATCAACGCGTTCAACGCCAACCTGCCCTTCGACCGGTTCACGCTGGAGCAGATCGCGGGTGACCTGCTGCCGGAGCCGACACGCGACCAGCTCATCGCCACCGGCTTCCACCGTAACACCATGAACAACACGGAGGGCGGCACCGACGACGAGGAGTTCCGCACCGTGGCGGTGGTTGACCGCGTCAACACGACGATGGCCGTCTGGATGGGCACCTCAATGGCCTGCGCGCAGTGCCACACCCACAAGTACGACCCGATCTCCCTGCACGATTACTTCCGGATGTACGCGTTTTTCAACCAGACCGAGGACGCCGACCGGAACGACGAATCCCCCGTGCTGGAGTTCCTCACCCCCTCGCAGCAGCGGCAACGGGACGACTGGGAGTCTGAGGCGGCCCGGCTCGACGCGCGGTTCGCGGCGGTACGTGACATCCATGTGGCGGCGGCGCGTGCCTGGGCGGAATCCTTTCCGGCCCGTCCGTCCTGGGTCTCGCCGCGGCCGGCGTTGGCGCGGAGCGCGGCCGAAGCGGCGGTGACGATCGATGACGACGGTCGCGTGAAGGTCGCGCCGGGGCAGGCCAAGGACACGACCTCGGTGGAGATCGCCGCGCCGGTGGGAGAGGCCTTCACCGCGTTCCGCATCGAGTCGCTCCCGGACGCCACTCTCCCGGGTGGCGGTGCGGGTGGCGCGGCTGGCAACTTTGTCGTCACGCGCGTACGCGCCGCAGTCCGGCCGCCGGAACCGCACCGGAACGCGCGTTTCATCCGCGTGGAACTGCCCGGCAAGGCGCGCGTGCTCTCGTTGGCGGAGGTCGAAGTCATTTCGGGAGGTCGCAACATCGCGTCGGAGGGTGTGCCCACGCAGGCCTCGGTTGCCGGTGACGCCGGTCCCTCCCGCGCGATCGACGGCCGCAAGGAGGGTAATCCCGCCGCCGCCACCTTGGTTCAGACCCAGGTTGGCGACGACCCTTGGTGGGAGCTGGACCTCGGGGCGGATCTTCCCGTCGAGAGGGTCGTGCTCTGGGCGCGACTTGGGGAGGAGGCGACGCCGGGCGGGCTGCGCGTCACCGCCATCGATGCGGCGCGTAAGGTCGTGCACGAGGTTGCCCCGCGTGAGGCCCCGCGCCCAAGCCTGACGGTTGACCTCGGTGCTCCGCGGGAACTGCCGCTCCTCGCCGCCGCTTCCGACTTTGTGCAGTCGGGCTACGATGCCTCGCTGGTGGTTTCCGATGCCGAGCCCAAGCGCCCCGCGAAGGGATCCAAGGCGCCACTGCGCAAGGGATGGGCGGTCGGCGGCGCGAAGCAGGCCGCGCACGCGCTCATTGTTCAGCCGCGGGAGGCCTTCACCCTCGCGCCGGGCGAGCGGTTGGTCGTGACGATCGAGCAGCAATCTGCGGTGGCGAAGGCGACCCTGAATCATTTCCGCGTCGGCCTCACCCGAGATCCGCGTATCGGCGAGGTGGTGCGCACGCCCGCGGCCGAGCTTGCGCTGCTCGGCCGTCCCGGGGCCGAGCGCACGGCGGAGGAGAACGCGCGGCTGCTCGATCACTATGTCCGTGAGGTCGCACCCGAGCTCGCGGCGGAACGTCGCCGGCTTGCCGCGCTGCGGCGGCAGATCGCCGACCAGCCGTTTACCGCCACGCCCATCATGCGGGAACTGGCGGCTGACCAGCGTCGCAAGACCCACGTGCAGCTGCGCGGCAACCACCTGTCGCTCGGCGACGAGGTGGGGCCGGGCGTTCCCTCAGCCTTTCCTCCGCTTCCGTCCGGCGTCGCGCCTGACCGGCTGGCGCTCGCGCGCTGGCTCACCGATCCGGCCAACCCGCTCACCGCCCGCGTGCTCGTGAACCGGCTCTGGGAGTCGGTCTTCGGCACCGGGCTCGTCCGCACCAGTGAGGAGTTCGGCTCGCAGGGTGAGCTTCCCTCACACCCGGAGCTTCTTGATTGGCTGGCGACCGAAATGGTCGCGGGCGGCTGGGACCAGAAGCGTTTCCTGCGCCTGCTCGTTACCTCCGCGGCCTACCGGCAGAGCTCGCGGGTGACGTCGGAGGCGCTCGCGGCGGACCCCGACAACCGCCTGTTGTCGCGCGGTCCTCGCCACCGGGCGGCGGCGGAGGTCGTGCGGGACCAGGCCTTGGCGGCGAGCGGTCTGCTCAGTCCCAAGCTGCACGGTCCGCCGGCGCGGCCTTACCAGCCGGCCTTCGACCTCAAGGCGGCGTTTGGCGGCGCGCTCGATTGGAAGACGAGCGAAGGGGAGGACCGGCACCGGCGCGGGCTGTACACCGAGTGGCGCCGCAGCAGCCCGTATCCCTCTATGGTGACGTTTGACGCTCCCAACCGCGAGGTGTGCACGCTGCGCCGCAACCGCACCAACACGCCCCTGCAGGCGCTCGTGACGCTCAACGATCCCGTCTACGTCGAGGCCGCGCAGGCGTTGGCTCGTCTCATCGGGCACGGCCCCGCGTCCGTGGAGGAGAAGGTGGGGGAGGGGCTGCGCCGCGTGTTGCTCCGTCCCGTTTCGGCGGCGGAGGTGGCGCCGGTGGTCGCGCTCTATCAGTCGTCGCTCGCCGTGTACGCGCGCGAGCCCGAGCTCGCCGCCGCGATGATCGCCGACCCCGCCAATCCGCCGCTCGCGACTTTTGCGCCGGCGGAGCTGGCGGCGTGGACGGCCGTCGCCAACGTGCTCCTCAATCTCGATGAGTTCCTGATGAAGCCATGAGCCTGGTCCAAGAGCAGCTGCTGCACCAGACCCGCCGCCAGTTCCTGCGCGGAGCCGGCCAATTCAGCCTCGGCGCGATCGCCCTGCGCGCGCTCGGATCGCGGGCGGAGGCCGCGCCCGCCATGGTCAACCCCATGGCGGTGCGCCCGCCGCACTTCGCCCCCAAGGTGAAGCGCGTCGTGTACCTCCACATGTCAGGCGGGCCGCCGCATCTCGACCTCTTCGACTACAAGCCCGAGCTCGTGAAGCGCGACGGCCAGCCCGCCCCCGACGACTTCATCAAGGGCCGGCGCTTCGCCTTCACCACCGGCACGCCCACGCTCATGGGCTCGCCGCGCACTTTCGCCCGGTATGGCGCGGGCGGCATCTGGATGTCCGACGCCGCGCCGCATTTCCACGGCATCGCCGACGAGATGTGCCTCGTGAAGTCGATGCACACCGACCAGTTCAACCACACGCCGGCCGAGCTCCTGCTCTTCACCGGCTCGCCGCGCGGCGGCCGCCCTTCGATGGGTTCGTGGGTGACCTACGGGCTTGGGTCGGAGAACGACAACCTGCCCGGCTTCGTCGTGCTGATCAGCAGCGGCACCCAGCCGAGCGCCGGCCAGAGCGCGTGGGGCACCGGCTTCCTGCCGTCGGTCTTCCAGGGCGTGCAATGCCGCTCCAAGGGCGACCCCGTGCTCTACGTGAGTGACCCGCCCGGCATGAACCGCGCCCTGCGTCGGCAGACCCTCGACGCCCTTCGCGCTCTCAATGAACGTCAGGCGGCCGATCTAGGGCATCCCGAGACTGTCACCCGCATCGCCCAGTACGAGCTCGCGTTCCGCATGCAGGCGAGCGTGCCCGAGGTGATGGACATCTCGCGCGAGCCCGCCTCCGTGCTCGAGGCCTACGGCGCCGCGCCCGGTGAAGCCAGCTTCGCCAACAACTGCCTCCTTGCTCGCCGCCTGCTCGAGAAGGGCGTGCGCTTTGTCCAGTTGTTCGACTGGGGCTGGGACTTCCACGGCACCCGCGCAGCCGAGGACATCCGTGGCGGCCTCACGCGTAAGATGGCCCAGACCGACAAGCCCGTCGCTGCGTTCATCCGCGACCTGCGCTCCCGCGGGCTCCTTGACGACACCCTGGTGGTCTGGGGCGGCGAGTTCGGTCGCACGCCCTTCCGCGAGGGCCGCACCGCCAAGGGCGAGGTCCTCGGCCGCGATCACTTCCCCGATGCCTTCGCGGTCTTCCTCGCCGGTGGCGGCGTGAAGCGCGGGTTCTCGTACGGCGAGACCGACGAGCTGGGCTTCAGCGTCACGGAGAACAAGGTCCACGTCCACGACCTGCAGGCCACGATCCTGCACCTCCTCGGCTTCGACCACGAGCGCCTCACCGTGCGCTTCCAGGGGCGCGACCACCGGCTCACCGACGTCCACGGACACGTGGTGAAGGACATCCTGGCCTGAGCCGGGAACCACGAAGGGACACGGAGACGCACGAATTTCAGAGGAGCCGGGTCCGAGGTCCGGATCACGTCTGCCGTTCAGCATTGGGGGCGTGCGCTCATGCCCTCGTGGGTGAATGGATTCGTTTCGGTTGAAGATTCCGCCCGGGGCCCCGCGACTTTGGTCCGAGAGCGATTTCGGTCATGTATGTCGAAATTGACATATAAAGACGGTCGTGAACCTTTAGTACATGGAGCCGCTCGAGAAGCCCTTGGCCTGGCTGCATGGCGAGATAAGGACTCCGCCTTTTTCGTGTTAGGCCAGGATCGAGGCCGGGGTTCTGCTCCGGAGGCTGCAACGGGGTGAAACGCTCGGTCTGCCGCACTCCAGGCCGATGCCCTCCATCGGGCCGCGCGTTCATGAACTTCGGATTCCCGACCGGACTACGACGTGGCGAATTTTTTACCAGATCACCCCGGATGCCATCGTGATCGCGGAAGTCACGGCCAAGAAGACCCGGACCACCCCCGCCGGGGTGATCGCCAACTGCCGTGAACGGCTGCGCCGATTTCACAGCGCCTGAACAGGAAAATCAAAATGAAGACTGGAAAACGAAATCGACTCGAATCCGCGGGGTGGAAACTGGGATCGGCGGAGGATTTTCTCGGCCTCGACTCCGAGGAGGCAGCCCTGGTGAGCATCCGCGTAGCGTTGGCCGGTCGCCTCAGGGATCGTAGGCTGAAACTCGGCCTCTCCCAGGTCGCACTCGCCCGGAAGCTGGGCTCCAGCCAGTCCCGCGTGGCGAAGATGGAGGCGGCCGAGCCGGATGTTTCGCTCGACCTGCTCGTCCGAGCCATGCTGGCCATGGGCGCCAAGCCAAGCGACGTGGGTCGGGCGCTAGCCGCTGCGTGACGTTGCGTCGCGGCAGCCCGCCGCGGCTCCCCGGCGTTGACCGCGCCGCACCGGGGCGTCACGGTCGCCGGCGATGAAACCCCTCAATCGCCGCCACTTCCTCAAGTCGGCCTCCGCCTCCGGCGCCGGCCTCCTCATCCTTCCCACGGGCACGCTCTTCGGTCAGAGCCGCCCGAGCAACAAGCTCAACGTCGCCCTGATCGGCGTCTGGGGCCGCGGGCTCGCCCACTACAACACGCTGCGCAAGGAGAACGTCGTCGCGCTGTGCGACGTGAACGAACTGCGCTTCCCCGACGCGCTCAAGGCCTTCCCCGGCGCCAAGACCTACACCGACTGGCGCCAGCTGCTCGACAAGGAGCAGAAGAACATCGACGCCGTCGTCTGCTGCACCCCGGACCACCACCACGCGCACATTGCGATGTGGGCGATGAACCGCGACAAGCACGTCTACATGGAGAAGCCGATCGCGCTGACGGTCGAGGAAGCGCGGATGGTGCGCGCGGCTTACCTGAAGAAGCGCACGAAGCTCGCCACGCAGGCCGGCACCCAGCGGCACGCGCTCCCGAACTTCAACCGCGTGAAGGAAATGGTCCGCGACGGCGCCGTCGGCAACCTGCAGGGCGTCTTCGCCTGGGGTAATCGCCAACTGCCGCGCCCCGGCTATCTGCCCGCCGAGGGCTCCCCGCCGAAGACCCTGCACTACGACCTCTGGCTCGGGCCCTCGCCGGCCCATCCCTACAACCCCGGCTACTTCTCCGGCGGCCCCGGCGCGAATTGCCTTCAGTGGAACATGTTTTGGGACTTCGGCACCGGCCAGGTCGGTGACATGGGGGCCCACACGATGGACCTCGCTTGGAACGCGATCGACGCCACTTACCCGACGGCCGTCGAGGCGAAGGGGGATGCCTTCAACCCCGACGTCACCCCCGTGAAGCTCGAGGCGCACTTCGAGCACCCGGCCAACGACTGGCGCGGGCCGATCCGCGTGAGCTGGTACCAGGGCAAGGTCTTCCCGACCTCGCCCAAGAAGTACATCGACCTCGACGGCCTCGGTCACGGCGCGATGTTCAAGGGCAACAAGGGCGTGCTGCTCGCGGACTTCAATTCGCGCATGCTGCTCCCCGACGCCAAGGCCGACCTCACCGACTACAAGATCCGCCCGAAGGAGGCGCAGCTCCCCGAGATCGGCGACTTCCAGGAGCAGTGGATCAACGCCTGCAAGGGCGACGTCACCAAGACTTCCTGCAACTTCGACTACAACGGCCTCATGACCGAGCAGATGGCGCTCGGACTCGTCGCCTACCGCGCGGGCAAGAAGCTGAAGTACGACGGCAAGACCGGCCGCACCGACGACGCCGGCGCCAACCAGTACCTCGGCCGCAAGTACCGCGACGGTTGGCCGATCGACGCCTGATCGCTTCCGTTTCCGACGCCCGCCCGGCCAAAGCCCGGCGGGCGTCGTGCTTTCAGCCGCGCGGGCCGGTTTCCGCGCGGAACGATTCGCCCCCGCCTGCGTCCGCCCCTTCACCCACTTCCTCCGCCATGAATGCCCTCACCTTGCGGCGCGCCGCCCTGGCGCTCTCCCTCCTCTGCACCGCGCTTCGCTCCGCCGTCCCTTCCGAGCAGGAGGTTGTCGCCCTTTCGCCCTTCACCGTGCGAGAGGACAACGATAAGTCGTGGTTCGCCACCACCACGCTGATTGGCAGCCGCACGAACCAGGAGCTCGCCCGGCTGCCGGCCACCGTCGACGTCATCACGGCCGACTTCATGCGCGATATCGGCGCCTTCAACATGGAGGACGCCGCGCAGTACGTCGCAGGCCTCAACGTCACCCCGCGCCTCGAGTCGCGCAACGACGACCGCATCAACTACCGCGGGCTCAGCGGCAACAGCAGCTCGCGCAACTTCTTCACGTGGTTCGTGCCGTCCGACGCCTACAACGTGGAGCGCTTCGACTTCAACAAGGGCTCCAACTCGATGATGTTCGGCGAGTCGCCTCCGGGCGGCGGCGCGACGGTCTATACCAAGCGGGCCCGCCCGCGGAACTTCGAGGAGGTCTTCGCCAGCTACGGCACCTTCGGGGTGTACCGCTTCCAGCTCGACGTGAACCGCCGCGTCACCGACACGCTCGCCGTCCGCTTCAACGCCGCCAACCGCCGCAACGCGACCTACGTCCGCGGCACCAACGACGTCTTCCGCGCGGGTCACCTCACGTTCACATACCAGCCGTTCCGGACGACCACGGTAAGGCTCGAGGTCGAGCGGGGGGAGACGCACCGCCTGCGCGCCGACAGCGCGCTCGCGATCAACGATGTGGCCGCCGCCGGCCGCGGCTTTTCCACCAACAACGTCTGGTACTACACCTCGGAGGGCGAGATCCTGTACCGCACGACGACCTTCCCGCCGCTGGCGATCGACCGCAGCGGGCCCTCGGGCAACGCGGTCTCCCTGCTCGCGGGCCAGCAGGCCGCGGTGCGGCTGCCGAACGGCACCTCGAAGGTCTTCTCCGGCTTCGACCAGTACACCAACATGCTCGGAACGGGTGACTACAACAACCGCATCTTCAACGTCGCCAACGTCACGATCGAGCAGATGGTCGGGAAGCTCGCGCTCGAGGTGGCGTTCAACCAGCAGTTCCAGCACGAGGACCGCAACGACAACTCCTTCGGCACAAGCCAGACGCCGCCCATCCTGAACGTCGACGGCGCCGGCCGTCCCTACGTCGACGCCTCGATCGGCGGCGCCGCCTACAAGATCTTCGGCAACATCGCCAAGGCCGGGCGCGTCTCCGCCGCCTACCCGTTCGACTTCGGCCGCTTCGGCAAGCAGTTCGTGGTGCTCACCGCCCTGCGCCAGCGCGACGCCAAGGACTCCCGCCGCATGGGGCTCGCCAACGAGCTCGGCGCCGGGCTCATCGCCAACAACGGCGTGCGCTTCCGCGCCTACCTCGACGATCCCGACTTCGGCAGCACGCGCTTCTGGGACCGTTTCCTCCTGCCCAACCTCGTCACCACCCCGACGTTCAAGCCCGTCATCTACGAGAACGTCACGATCACCGGGCCTTTCGCCGACATCCGCTACTCCGACACCCAGACCGCCTCGCTCTCCGGCGAATACTTCGGGGGGCGCCTTAACTCCCTCGTCGGTGCCAGCTGGAACCGCCTCCACCGCAAGATCCCGACCGAGGCCGCCTACGCGACCGATGCCCGGGGATACTTCCGCCATCCCGGCATGCCCTGGGACAACCCTCGTGCCTACGAGTACGACCCGCGTTTCAACCTCGCCGCGACGAGCAAGGTCGCCGGTCTCTCGTTTGCCCTGTGGCGCCGCGAGGTCGCCACGGTCAACGTCTACGGGGTCAACTCCGAGTCCTTCAGCTGGCAGTCGCGCCAGGTTTTCTGGGGGCCCGACATCGGACCCGTGCGCGGCAAGACCAAGGAGTTCGGTCTCAAGGGCGATCTCTTCGGACGGAAGATCTTCTACACCCTGGGATTCTTCGAGGTGAAGCGCGTCAACGCGCAGTATGCGTGGCTGCCCGACATCCTCAACGCCACGCAGCTCGAGGACCTCATCAATCCGAACAACGTCCTACCCGCCGACCCGAAGTACGTTCCGGTCGTGAACGGCCTCAACAACGAGCGCCGCACCGTGAACTCCAACGAGCAGTCGCGCGGCGTCGAGGCTACCCTGCAGGGCCAGCGTTGGCGCGGCCTGCAGACGCGGCTGACGTTTTCTTCCAACCGCGTGCGATCCCAGCCCGACTTCTCGCAGTTCATCGCGTACCTCGACGAAGCCGTGAAGCGCACCGCCGCGGCCGCGGCGCCAGGCGGCGACCCCGCGATGGCCGAGAACCCCACCTACCTCGCGAACGCACGCACCATCCTCGGCGCCAGCACCCTTACGAACCAGGTCGCCGGCCGCCGCAGCACGCCGTGGTCCGCCAGCCTCGTGGCCGACTACCAGGTGCCGTGGGTGCGCGGCCTCCGCGTGGGCGTCAATGGCACCCTCACACCCGACTACAACATCGCGATCTTCGAAGGTGTGGTCTACAAGGGCGGCAAGGCCGCGCAGTTCGGCGGCTATGCCATGTACGACCGTCGCCTGCTCGGCCGCCAGATGAGCTTCCGTCTCGGAGTGCAGAACGCGTATGACCTGCTGAACGGCGATAGTCCCTACCGCGTCACCGGCGCCACGTCGTTCAACGCCGCCGCCCGCCGGCCGAACTACATCTACCGCTACGCCGAGCCGACCACCTTGAGCCTCAGCGTGAACACCCGTCTCTGATGCCGGCGTCTCGGCCGACGCTCCGCCGACCCGCGTCTTCCGAAAAAACCGTTGACTCTCCTCGGGGCGTCTGGGTTCTTGGCCGGCTTATTTCCTGACGAACGATCATGGCCAACACGAAATCCGCCATCAAAGCCGCCCGCAAGGCGCGTCGCCTCACCGACCGGAACCGGGGCGTAAAGACCCGGATCAAGACCCTGCGCAAGCGGCTCGATGAACTCCTGGCCAAGAAGGACGCCGCCGGCGCCAAGTCCGCCGCAGCAGCCTATTCCTCGGCGATGGACCGTGCGGTGAAGTCGGGCGTCGTCCACCGCAACGCTGCTTCCCGCGCCAAGGCGCACGCCGCGAAGGCGTTCACCGTCGCCTGATCCCCCCGGGAGAAATCCACTTTACACCCCTGATCGCGCGCCGCACGGTGCCGCGGTCGGAACTCCGAACACCATGGGCAACCTGAAGAAGAAACGCCGGCTGAAGATGAACAAGCACAAGCGCCGCAAGCGCTTGAAGGCCAACCGGCACAAGAAGCGTACCTGGCAGAAGTAAGGCCGTATTCCCGGCCTTCCGCCTCCGCAAACCCGCCCCTTCCGGCGGGTTTTTTGTTTTTCCGAGGTCCGCGACGTGGTTTCCCGGCCGGCGCCACCTCCGTTCCCTGATCCGTGGATCGGGGTTTGGCGGGGGGATTTGAACTTGTAAGCTGCTGCCGCCGGCCGAAATCTGCGGCGCAGTCGGCGACGGGGAGTCGGGCAACCGGACGCTCCGTGCCGCGCCCTTTTTACCCGCCATCCGTCCCTTCAGCCCCGCATGCTTTTCTAGCGGAAGCCCCTGGGCAACTTCGTCTCCCTGAGCGATCAGGGCATGCA
>JACCEC013134879.1_pt1 | contig 16679 bp, 9 predicted proteins | sample 7450121 | NCBI WGS metagenome assembly JACCEC01 (sample SAMN15323455, study PRJNA562643) | freshwater metagenome | isolation source: river surface water | place: USA:Blue River Watershed | collected 2017-08-18 | reverse complement strand
TTGTCATTCACAAGTTTATCAGGACATCTTAGTAGTACATATTTAAATGTAATGTCCCTTAGTGATCACGTTAGTGACATCGTTGTTTCGTTCTTGTCATTATCAAATTTTGTCTCTACTCGTAATGGTGTACTGACCACAACAGTGTTGTCACTTTCGGATTACATCGACTCATTTCAAACTCGTTTAAACCCATCAAATGCAAACATAACCACAAATACTGCAATTTCGAATACAGATACATTTGCACGTTATGCAAATGTTTGGATGTCTGACAGAGCAAGTAATGAAAATTACACAGTTTTTATGTCTTCAACAGCTATTACAATTGGTGTTAGTACAGGTTTAATAGTAGCAGATTACTTTGAAACAGGAACACAAGCAACGACATATTTTGTCAAATTAAATTTTGTATTACCTCCCTCGTGGTATTATGTTATATCATCAAGTACAACAATAAGTGCAAAAATTACAAGATGGGTTTAAATAATTTATATATTAATAATATAAAATAAAAGAAAAATGGAAGAATATGTCGATGATCGTCATCAAGTTTTTAAAATTTTAATGCATGAAGAAATAATAGATCCAACAGAATCTATACAAAATGAAGAATTTTTATTACAATCTGGAAATTTCAAAAGACAAGAAACGTCTCTTGAAACTTCGAATGAATATGATTCAGATAATGATGATGAATTCATAGATGCTCCTGTTGAAGAAGATGTAACTTTGAAAAACCAAGAATTAATTTCAGAAATAGAAACACAAGATGTCATTCATGGAGTTGTCGACATTGTTGATGTTATTGTTCCAGATGTCATCGAAGATGTAATTGAAATTAAAACACAATATGTCATTCATGAAGTTGTTGACATTATTGTTCCAGATAAACTTCCTGATGTCATCGAAGATGTAATTGAAGATAAGATTGAAGACGTTATCACAGACGTTATCACAGATGTAATTGAAATTAAAACACAAGATGTCATTCATGAAGTTGTTGACATTATTGTTCCAGATAAACTTCCTGATGTCATTGAAGATGTAATTGAAAAAAAAATTGAAGAAGTTATTACAGACGTAATCGAAGATGTCATTACAGATCCAGTGGAAATATTAAAAATTCTGAAGGATCCTGAATATACAATTGAACGTGTTGTACTTCCAGAAGAACAACCTGTTGAAACTAAAAAATATACAAAATCAAATCTTGGTCAACAACAACAAAAAACAAACAAATCACAATGTAATATTTTATAAAATATTGTGAACAACAATGTAATCATATAAATCCTTATGTTTATCTTGTAATTCTTTCAATTTATGCGAATCGCGTGTATATGTTTTCCATGTTTTGTACAATTCGTTGTAATGTGTAAGTATACCAATTAATTTTGTTTCATTTCTTTTTTTTTTACATCTTCTTGCAATTGCAAATAACCATGCGGGACCATATTGTATCACAAGAGTTTTCCATTTTTGATAATTTGTTTTAATTTCAAGACGTTGACTATGATATTTTAATATTTTATCAAATTTATATCTTCCAGACATGACGTTATATGTAAAATTTGTTGATATTGCTTTTTCAATTTCATTCACTTCGTGTTGTGAAATCCAGATACTACGTTCAACGAAAAATTCTTCAAGTTGTTGTTCGCATGATTTTAATGCTTCATCAAGTTCTGCTAATAGAGTTTCATATTCTTCCCATGCAATATTTAAATCATATTGTTCATAACGATCATCAACAGGTGATATTCTGTATATTTCACTTCTATGTGCTTTATAAAAATTCCATAAATGTTCATTTGTATCTTTACGTGTTTCATCAAAAGGTGGAAGGCGTATTTGTAAAACAGTTGTAATGTAATCATATACTTGTTTTTTTTGTGGTACATCTAATGTTTTATATTCACGCGATTCTTTATTACGTAAATCACCAAAACGTACTGCTAACCATGTAAAACGTAATGGATATAATCCATCTTTTTTAATTTTTTTTAAAGTTTCAATAAGCGTATTCACGACGTATAACTGTTGTTCATGTGTTACGTCATGAATTAAATGTGTATTGTCATTGTCATTTAAGAGATAAAAAGTAAATTGATTTGACATTTTTTTTTATTTTTTTTACAAACTTATAAATACATAAAATTAATACATTAGCTAACGCAATTACATTAAAGCTTTATCAACTACGTAACCAAGAATTGTACGTCTTCCATTTGATGTTGCTACTGCTTCTGCTTGTTTTGGTAAACGTGCATCTACCATTTCAACCAATTGTATACCCATAATAGGTGTATCTAAAATAATTTCAGGATCACTTGATGTACCAGTTAAAGTAATAAATGATTCAATAATACCTTCATGTTGACTTGATGGGTGTTGTGAAGCACTTGTATTATTACCATTTTGATTTGTATTAGTATTTGTAGTTCTGAATTGGAAACGTAATGTAACGTAATAAGGTTCTAAGAATTGTACAGGAATACCATTTGTATCAATATTTTGTACTTCAGCCATACGATTATATAAGAAATGGAATTTTAATATTTTTGTTTTTGTGAATGACATAGGAAGAATACGTTCGGGATATTGTTGTGAATTTTCAAATTTCTTGTAACCAGATGTTTCATCAACCATTAAGAAATTAAATAATCTTACAGATTCAGATTGACGTATCATACCTTCTTGTTGATTTACAGTTGTTTCTAATTCTAATGAAATAATAGGAGGAACAACACGTATAAATGCACGATCACTTTGTATCGTTTGTAAATTTGTTATACTATTTAATGAACTGTATAATGAATCATTTACGAATCCAAATAATTTATTAATAAGTACATCTGATCTTACTTTATTACCATTATCAAATGAAATATTACGTAATATTGCTAATTCATATTGTGCAACAGATGACCGATTATCTAATTCAAATATAACAAAATCATTTTGACGTCTACATTTAACTAATGGAAAATTACCCATTGTTCCAACTAATGTATCAACAACATCAGATACAGTAACATTGTAATATGTATTTGATGGAAGAATACTTGTATCATTACCAAGTGCAGAATGTATTGTTGTATCAGTATTTAATACTAATACAGGATTTGTAAGAACTTCATTATGAATATAACGTGGTGCTATATTTGTTGCATAAACTTGATCATATGACAAAGCATCAATTAAGAAAGGAGCAGCAGCAAAACCATCAATACGTAATTCACCAATTTGTAATACAGTATATGTAAAGATGTATGTACGATATGCATTAAATCTATTAAAAAGTATTGATACAGCAATTGTATTTGTACCTGGTTCACCAAAATTTTGTAAAATACGTAATGTATAATTACTAGGACCATTAGGTATCATAGTAACAGTTGGTGAACCATAATTTGTTAATCCTAATGGTTCGGTAGAACCTTCTGGTGTAAAATCAGAAACAGGATTTGGATCAGGAACTGTTGAAGGAACAACACTAACAACACCAACACCTTCAGGTAAATTATATAAATATTCCATAGTACGTGGTGTCATTGAATCAAATGCATTTGTTAATAATACTAATTCTTTTGATGGTATATTAAAACGTGCATCAATAACAGTAACGTAATATGTATATGCAATAGTAAAAAATGGTGGTGTTGGTACAGTACCATTACTACAAGTAACTCTTACATAAACAACATCAGGTTGTAATGTTGGTGCATTATAAACTTTTGATAATTTCCATGTTTGTGCATTATTAGTATCAGTAGAAGCAACACTGGAATCAGTAGCGAATAAATGTACAATATTACCAGTTGGAATTGAACGTGAAACAAAGAATTCAACAGATTCTTCAAAAAGTATTAATGTAACTTCTGCAACAGTTCTAAAAGATGTTCCAGACATTTTTGAATTTTTTTATTTATCTTTCTTTTTTTACATTCTATTTAAATAAAAAAAAAATAAAAATGTCGGACACTGAAACAACAATCAATGTTCCAACAAATCCTCTCGATTCAAATCCTCCGAATACATTTACAGAACCTGCAAATGAAGATCCTGTATTTGTTGCAAATCAAACGTTTGAAGGTTTAGCTTCTATTCCAGAGGATCCAACACAAAATAAATTAGCTGTTTATTATACTGACATTGTCCCTATTGCTTATGATGAATTAGATGGTTTAAATGATTCATTTACACCAACAGATTCAAATGGTACATACGTTCCTCCATCTATTACATTTAGTAGTGCTTCATCTACAAATTTTCCATTCGAAGGAAGTGTTACAACAATTATTACAGGTGTATCATTAGATCAAGTATCACATGTACGTATTCAATCTACGAATTGTACATTTGTTGTAAATTCATCAACACAACTTACTGTTACAATTCCAGTATGTCCAGATAATGACGCTTCGACATTAAAAACATTAGATTTTTATGATGTATACAATGCACTTGCATTCAGTGTAAGTATTACATACGACCCACAAGTACAAGTTTTTGGAATTACGTCAATCGATGTAAATTCTGGTAGTTTATTAGGTAATACAATTGTTACAATTACAGGTGGTGCATTTTTCTTCATAAGTCGTGTGATTTTTGATGGTACGGATGTTTATCAATTTGAAATCATTAATTCTACAACAATACAATGTACTACTGCAAAAAAGAAAGATGCATTTACAGGAATTCCTGGTTCTGTACAAGTCATTGATTATTTTAATAACATCGTAACACTTCCAAATGCATATACATATGTATTTCCTGATCCATTTATTCTTGGTTTATCTATAAATTCCGGAAGTATTGATGGAGGAGACGTATGTATTATCGCGGGTGCATACTTCCTTAATGTTACAAATGTTACACTTGGTGGTATTCCTGTGACATACAATGTTGATTCTGAAACACAAATTACATTTACAACAAATGCAGGAACGTATACAGGAATTTCATTAGATCTCGTAATAACAACATTATATGGAACAACAACGTATATATCAGCATTTACATATTCTGCTCCTAATAATATTCCATATCCTACAATTACATCTGTTTCCGTTAATGCAGGTAATGTTATTGGTGGAACTACATTTGAAATATATGGTACAAATTTAGATAATGTAACAGGTGTTACAATTGGTACATTTCCTGTTACAAGTTTTGTAATTGTGTCATCAACACGTCTTACATGTGTTTCTGGTGCAGGTGTATATACAGGAACTTCACTTGACATTATACTAAATTCACCATTTGGTAATGTAACACGTACGAATGCATTTACATATACATATGATCCACCAACATTAAGCACGACAAGTATATCTACATCAAATATGATTGGTGGTGACACTGTTATTCTTACAGGTACAAATTTTTATTTAGTATCGAATGTAGTCATGTGTGGTTTAGAAGTTGCATCATTTGTCGTTAATAGTCCAACACAAATTACAGTTGTTACACCTGTTGCTATTAATGTTGCTGATACTTTAGGTAATATTGACGTTGTTGCTACATTCGGTACAGTAACATTACCAAATTCATATACATTTTTTAGTGTATTAACACCAGTTGTTACATTTTCAACACCATCATCTGGATCAACAGCAGGTGGTACTTTATTAATATTAAATGGTACAAATTTTTTAACAACATCATCAATTACTGTTGATGGAAATTCAGCAAGTTTCGTAATCGATTCGAATATTCAACTTACAGTAACAATTCCTGTTGCATCTGCATTTACAGGTTTACCTGTTGATGTCATTGTTACAAATACATTTGGAAGTTTTACAGCTGTTGGTATTTTTACATATACACAACCTACACCTATTATTTCAACTGTTACGCCAACAACACGTAATGTATCTGGTGGTAGCAGTATTGTATTAAATGGTAGTTTTTTCTTAGGTACAACATCTGTACAAATTGACGGTGTAAATGCAACAAGTTACATTGTGAATTCAACTACACAAATAACAGCTGTTATACCATCAAGTATTTATACAAATACTGCAGTTCCTATTACTGTAACAACACCTGCTGGTACTGGAACATTAAGTGGTGTATTTACATATTTACCATCACCTACAATTTCATCTGTATCTCCAAATACATGTTTGTTAGCTGGTGGTGTTACGATTACAATTACGGGTGTTGCATTTACAAATACATCAAGTGTAACAATTGGTGGTATTGCTGTTACATCTTATACAGTTAATACAGCTTCACAAATAACAGCAGTTGTACCAGCAGGTGTTTCAGTAAATACACCATATGATATCGTAATTGTTACAACACAAGGTACATACACAGGTACAGGATTATTTACATATCTTAATGCTCCTACGGTATCGTCTGTATCTCCTAATACAGGTGCAACTGCTGGTGGTAACACTATTACAATCGTTGGTACGAACTTCAATAATGCAACTGTTGTAAAAATTGGAACAACAAATGTAACAAGTTATACTATTGATTCTTCAACTCAAATTACAGCAGTAACACCATCAGGATCTGTTGGTTCAGCACAAACAATAACTGTCGAAACACCACAAGGTAATGTGACATCTGGAACAGGATTATTTAGTTATCTGAATGCTCCTACTGTATCGTCTGTATCACCAAATACAGGTACAACAGTTGGTGGTAACAGTGTCGTAATAACAGGTACAAATTTTACAAATGCAACCGCTGTTAAAATAGGAACAACAAACGTGGCGTCATACACTGTTGATTCTTCAACTCAAATTACAGCAGTAACACCATCAGGATCTACAGGATCTGCACAAACGATTACCGTAGAAACACCACAAGGTAACGTGACATCTGGTAGTGGTTTATTTACTTATTTAAATGCTCCTACGGTTTCTACAGTTACACCAAATACAGGCGCGACTGTTGGTGGTAATACGATTACTATTGTTGGTACGAATTTTAATAATGCAACAGCTGTTAAAATCGGAACAACAAACGTTGCAAGTTTTATTGTAAATTCATCCACTCAAATAACAGCAGTAACACCATCAGGATCCGTAGGATCTGCGCAGACGATTACCGTAGAAACACCACAAGGAAATGTTACATCTGGATCAGGATTGTTTAGTTATCTGAATGCACCAACAATATCTACAGTTACACCAAATACAGGTGCAACTGCTGGTGGTAACAGTGTTGTCATAATAGGTACGAATTTCACAAATGCAAGCGTTGTTAAAATAGGAACAACAAACGTCGCGTCATATACTGTTGATTCGTCAACACAAATAACAGCTGTTACACCATCAGGATCCGTAGGATCTGCACAAACAATAACTGTAGAAACACCACAGGGAAATGTTACATCTGGGTCAGGATTGTTTAGTTATCTTAATACTCCTACAATAACAACAGTGTCGCCAAATACAGGAGCAACTGCTGGTGGTAACAGTGTCGTCATAACAGGTACAAATTTTACAAATGCAACCGCTGTACAAATTGGAACAACGAATGTTACATCATACACCGTTGATTCATCCACACAAATAACAGCGGTAACACCTGCTGGAACAGTAGGTGCAAAGACAATAACTGTAGAAACACCACAAGGTAATGTTACATCTGGTGCTTCATTATTTAGTTATCTTAATTCTCCTACGGTTTCCACAGTGTCTCCTAATACAGGTGCAACTGCTGGTGGTAATACTATTACAATCGTTGGTACAAATTTCACAAACGCAACTGCTGTTAAAATTGGAACAACAAACGTGGCGTCATATACTGTCGATTCAGCAACACAAATAACAGCAGTAACACCATCAGGATCCGTAGGATCAGCACAAACAATCACTGTAGAAACACCACAAGGCAATGTTACATCCGGTAGTGGTTTATTTACTTATCTTAATGCACCTACGATTACAATAGTGTCACCAATATCAGGAAATGTAGCAGGTGGTGATTCGATTGTAATAACAGGTACGAATTTCACCAATGCAACCGCTGTAAAAATTGGAACAACAAGTGTTACATCGTATACAGTAGATTCTGCTACACAAATAACAGCAGTAACACCCGCAGGTTCAACAGGATCAGCACAAACAATAACTGTTGAGACACCACAAGGAAATGTAACATCTGGTAGTGGATTATTTACATATTACAATACACCAACAGTAACAAGTGTAAGTCCTACATCAGGAGCAGCAGCAGGTGGTGACACGATTACTATCGTGGGTACGAATTTTAATAATGCAACAGATGTAAAGATTGATACAACAAGTGTTGCAAGTTTTACAGTAGATTCATCCACACAAATAACAGCAGTAACATCTGCAGGAACAGGTAGTAATTTAACAATAAGTGTTATAACACCACAAGGTACAGGAACGTCAGCAACAGGTATATTTTCATTTACAAGTGGTCCATCATTAACATTAGTATCACCAACATCTGGTTTTACAACAGGTGGTACTGTATTAACAGTAATTGGTACAGGTTTTCAAGCAGGTGATACGTTAACAATTGATGGTAATGCAGCAACAAGTGTAACTGTCGTAAGTTCTACAAAAATAACATGTAATACACCATCAGGAACAACAGGTGCAAAGAATGTAGTATTAAATGGAAGTGTAACATTAACGTCAGCATTTACATATTTAACACCTGCATTTAATAAAAGCAGATATCGTACATTTACTTCACAAACAGTACCAGCAGGATCAGCAACGTATTTCCATGATGTTACGTATAATGCAACATTAGGTTTATTTGCAGCAGTAGCACAATTCTCAAGTGGTACAGATGGTATTATAACATCACCAAATGGTACAACATGGACAAGACGTACATCACCATTTACAGAAGGTAATAATTCATATTTACGTATTGTTGCGAATTCTACAAGATTTTTAACATCTGGTAATAATGCAAATGAAAATGCTACGTCTACAAATGGTACAACATGGACGAATGTAACAGGTATACAAGGTATTCATTCATTAGCATATTCAGATACATTAAACGTATGGGTCGTACCACAATTAAATAAGATATGGTACTCGACAAACGACGGTTCTACATGGAGCTCGACAAATGTCACAGTATATCCATTAGGATGTATATGGGCAGGAACACCATTTAATAAATTCTTTTTATTTCCACGTGAAAATGGTAATATATTATATTCATCGAATGGTTCAACATGGACAACAGTAACCCCTGGTTTGAATACAACATTATTTTATTATGCAGCTGCATATTCAAGTGATCTTCAAAAAATATTAATAATTGCAAATACTGGACAAACATACGAATCAACAAATGGTACAACATGGTCATTAATTGGTACTTGTTCACTTGTTGGTGATAAACGTTCATTAATATGGAACGGGAATTTACAATGTTGGTTTTTATCAGGATCAACAGGTGTTGCTATATCAGCGAATGGTATTCGTTGGAGTCGTATTGCAACATATACAACAGATACAAATCCTGATTTTACATCAAAAGGTATTGCATATTCACCATCTTTAGATGTTTTTGTAACAGCACAAGCGTCAATGTATAAATCTGACGGTGCATTAAAAGGGTCTATATTATTTGGTAATAATAATTATTTAACATGTGCAAATTCAGCAGATTTCCAATTTGGTACAGGTGATTTTACAATTGAATGGTATCAATATCAAACAACAATATCAGGAACACAACGTGTATTTTCATATGGTACACAAATAGCAGGACAAATAACAAGTGCAGGTGCATTTGAAGTTATTTTGAATAATGTAACGGTTTATACACAGAGTTTAACGAATTATTATGAATCACAATGGAGACATATTGCAATCACACGTCAAGGTACAAGTTTACGTGTGTTTTACGACGGAACACAATTAGGTACAACTGTGACAAATTCAACAAATGTAGGTAATGCATCAACAGTATTTTGTATTGGTAATGCATCAACACCAGTATCCGGAAGTTCATTTTTAGGTAAAATAACAAATTTTCACGTACTCAAAGGTACTGCATTGTATACAACAACATTTTCAAAACCAACAGAAGATATCATTGCTGAAACAACAAATAGTTATACAAAATTATTACTTCCTGCTCCATCTACAAATTTCATATTAGATTATTCAGGAACACCAAAAATTATATCAAATACAGGTTGTACTGCAGATTCTGCATCACCATATTATTAAGATGTATGATTCTGATGAAAAAAATATATATTTATAATAATTAAATAAAATTAATTAACATGCCACGAAGAAGAAATTCTATTAATCCTCCTGCAAGGAGAAGACGTAGATCTGTACGTGCTATAAGAGATGATATTCAAGGACTTTTAGCAAGAATAGACAACATTTTAGCTGGAGTTTATAATAATAATAATAATAATAATAATAATAATCATCATCATCATCATCACCACAATAATAATAATAACAACAATGTAATGAATATATTACCTTCTTATACATTAAATTTAACAACTTACGGAAATGCAAATAATAAAAATCATTATTTATTTGATCATTTAATAAATTCAAATGTTCCACATAATCTTCCAATAGGTACTAAAAAGTACAATCCATTAATAAAACATTATGACGTAATAACACTTGATGAATATACAATTGAAGAATATATAAAAGAAAATAAAAATAACATTGTTATGATTTATAAAGATCATCCTATATTTACATCAAAAGATACAATAAGGAACACATTTACACAATATTTATTTAACAAATGTACAGAAGATAGAAGATACGATACACGAGACACTAATTTATATTATAGTACAAAAGGTATTGATGCAGTTGAGTATTTTATAAAAATACACGACATAATACGTATTATAAAAAATTTAAATGTTTCACAAGTATTTAATTTAGTTGAATCAGGTACATTACCTGCAGTATATGGTTCAAGATTAAATTTTTATTCATCATTACATTGTAATAATAACAACGGTGGTAAAGTATTTACTGTTGAAATAGCGGAACCAAAATTACCAAGTCCAAAAAAGAAAACACCTACACCTTCACCATCATCTGTTTCATCAAGATCATCAACGCCAAAAACAAATGCAAAAAAGGGGTCGTCAAAAAAATCATCACCAAGAACAAATGTAACAAGAAAGAAAACTACTGGATGGAATAAAAGAAAAGATGGACGTTTAATTGATTCTGATGAAGAGTATAGTAGTGATGATGGTTTATATGATACTGATGATGAACGTCATCAATCAAAACGTTCAAGACGTTTATTAAAAAAATAATTTATATATTGTTAAAATAAAAAACAAAAATGTCAACTCCAACACGTTATTCACTTGTTAAACCAGTAGGAATTAATGATGGTAAAAATGTAATTCCTGTTGCAAGAATTGGTAATTTTAAATCAACTTTATTAGATACATGTTATTTTAAAGCATATGGTACAACAAATGGTATTTCATCATTTACTGGTGATATAAAATTAAATGCAGTTGATATTAATGAATCATGTGATTCTTATAATATTACAACAGGTATTTTTACAGCTCCTGTGAAAGGTTTATATAAATTTGAAGTATGTACAACAAATCGAAATGTTATATTTTTAAAATTAAATAATCAATACGTCTTACGTTCATCATATGGTTTTAATACAGATGTATATTTACAAAAAAATGATCAAATAAAAATTGTTTGTAATACAACAATCGAATGTACAGCATATACATTACCATTTAAAGTATATAATTTAATTAATTCAACATTTAATATACCAAAAATAACATTTGGTGGACGTTTATTATTTGAAATTGATGGGGATCGTTATTATTTTACAAGATTTCCTGAAATTATTGATGATAATTTACGTACTGTTACAGGTATATTTCCTGCATCTGGTTCTACAAATGGTAATACATTAATGATTATATCTGGTACAAATTTTACAGGTGATGAAATTATTACAATTGGTGGTAATCTTGCTACAGATGTTACACTTTTATCATCAACACAATTACAATGTAGAACACCTGTTGGTACTGAAGGTATTGTTGATGTAATAATAAATGATATTATATTACATGAAGTATTTACATATACTGTTCCTGTTATTGTAGGTAGTAAAAGTAGATATCGTACATTTACAACTACTACAATACCATCAGGTGTTGCTACATATTTTCATGATGTCACATGGAGTAGTGAATTGTCATTATTTATTGCAGTAGCACAATTTTCATCAAGTAATGATGGTATTATGACATCACCTAATGGTACAACATGGACAAGGCGTACTGCTCCATTTACAGAAGGTGGTAATACATATTTACGTGTTATTGCTGGTGGTTCAAGAGTATTAACATCTGGTGATGATTCTGGTGGTAATATATTTTCACATGCTACATCTACAGATGGTATAACATGGACAAGTGTTACATCATTAACAACAGGTAAAAATGGTTTAGCATATTCACCATTATTATCCAGATGGGTTGTTCCTGCATTAAATGGTTTTGTATATTATTCATCAGATGATACAGTATCATGGTTAAATACACCAACATCTATTGATCCTGCATCAATTATATGGGTTGGTAATAGTATTAATAAATTCTTTATATTTCCAAGAGAATCTGGTGGTACTATATTATATTCATCAGATGGTATTTCATGGACATCTGTTAATAATGCATTATATGATGCAGATATATATTATGCATCTGCATCAAATGGTAATGTTATTGTAACAATTGGTGTTTTTAATAGAAAAATTTATTTATCACCAAATGGTGGTACAACATGGTTAGAAGCAGGTGTATTACCAATAATTGAATATCCAAGATCTATTGTATATTCATCAGAAGTAAATGCATGGTATGTATCAGGTTATAATGGTGTTGCTGTATCACAAAATTGTACACAATGGTCTATTATAGCATCACATACAACAGATGAATTTTATGATTATACAATGAAAGGTATTACTTATTCACCAACATTAGATAAATTTGTATCAACACATGGATCTATATATGTATCTGATCAAGCAAAACGTGCATGTATTACATTTAATACAAATTGTTATATTACATATACAAATTCTGTTGATTTTCAATTTGGTACAGGTGATTTTACAATTGAATGGTTTAGTTATCAAACTTCATTAACTGGTACACAACGTTTGTTTTCTTATGGTAATAAATTTGCTATTCAAATTACAGATACTAAAAATTTACAAGTTATTATAAATGGTAGTATTATTTTTAATACATTAATACCTGATTATGATGTATCATTATGGAAATTTTTCAGTATATCACGTCAAAGTAATAATTTACGTGTTACTGTTGGTGGTAATCAATTTGGTAGTACAGTTGTAAATTCAACTGACATTAATGATGCATCTACAGTTTTTTGTATTGGTAATGAATCAACACCGAATGCAGGAAGTTCATTTATTGGTAAAATGACATCTATACGTATTGTTAAAGGTGTTGGTTTATATCCACCATTTGTTTATGACAGTGAACCTATTACATATCCAGAAGATGTTTTATTATTACCATGTCCATCTACTAATTTTATTAAAGATTATTCATCAAAATCAAGAGTTGCTACAAATAACGGTTGTACTATGAATATTTCAACACCTTATTCTTAAAAAATGTCCATCAAAATCGTAGGTGACTCATCTGAATTTTATGTATCACGTGATGCTGCTAAGTTGTCACAAGTATTATTAAATGTAGGTAATGATGAAGAATTTACATTACTTTACGGTGAAGATGTCATTTGTTACATCATGTCATTCCTTGATCATTATCTCGTTGAACCTATGAATAAAATTCAATTACCTGTTATGTATTCAGTTCCTATGAATACATTAATATCTGAATGGTACGTAGAGTATCTACGTCAAATACCATTATCAAAAATTAAAATGTTGTTTGATGTAGCATTATTATTCGACATCAATCCACTTATTGATTTATTAGCAATACATATTGGACGTTTGTATGTTATGTTGAATCATGATGAAGTTCAAGAGTATTTCCAAGTTGATTTACAATTTCCACAAGAAGATGTAGATCATGTACGTACATTTTTAAGACATCATGAGAATTTCATTTGTAGAACATAATTTATGTACATATTAAAAAAAATGCCTGTTGGTCATATTGTTGATTTTTTATATAAAAATGGACAAATATATTTTAAAACCTCAATAAGACATGAACCTTCAAAATATAAAACATTTTTAAACTTACATTTTTATAGTGGTGAACATGTTGATTCACGTGGAGTATGGAAAACGTATTCACAAATTGAAGATTTAGAATTAAACAATTTTGAATTAGTTACTAATTTAAATGTACATATTCATAACAAAATCGACAATTATGAACACATACAATTACTTTTATTAATGGTAAATGTACAAGACTTATATTTAAATATCTTTGATGATTGTTGTAATATTGAATTATTTAACATCCTTCCTAAAAAAATACGTTCATTGTCAGTGTCATGTGCAAATCTTCCATATATTTTCAGTGTAATTGAAAAATATAAGAATCTTGAAGATCTTGTATTATCTGATCCTCTATTACATATTGATGACGCACGTATTGATAAATTATTTAATACGAATAATCAAGATGTATATCTAAATCTTAAGACATTGAAAGTATATAATGTTACTAAAATACCAAATTTAAATAAAATACATGGAATTGAATGTTTAATACTTGAACCATTGTATGAAATAAGTAGATGGATGTGTCGTGATCAATATACAACTACGTTGTCATTATTATTGAAATTAATTGAAGATTCATCGATTTTCAATTCAATCGTTAAATTAAAAATTTCAACTGAAATTATGGATGAGTTTTTTCACATTATAAATGAATATAATAATGACGTTCATTCATTTGTAAATGCAATTAAATATTATAAAAATTATTCATTAGAATCATTACGTGAAACTTATGAATATTATGAAAAAAATGGTAGTAATAATCATTTTATACCATCGTATCAAGCATTTGCAACTTATTTGATGTATCGTTGTTTATTTATTGAAAATTTTAATATGCAAATATTTGATCATACAAAAATGGACACGTATATAAATCCATTGATGTATCATATGCGTAGCACACATCCTCGTATTCAAAACACATTAAGTTATGCATTAATGACGTCAACAAATGATGAATATGTATATGTCGATGGTGATGACGATGATGATTCATATGATTCTGCTATGTAGTTAACAATAAAAAAAATAAATAATATTTAATTAACTTTTAAAAAACACATCAATACAACAAAATAACAAACACAACACAATTAATGAACAAATCTCTTGAAGTAATGTACAATTACTGAACAGTTATTGAAACAATGATATTGTAACTGGTCTTCGTATTTTCCCATAAGGAATCCAAGTGGTGAGTTTAAATTTTGTTGATTATACTCAACAGCAAGTTGTCTGCCAATCTCATATAACTCAATAGCGGTATAACCTTCAAATGCATACATCATCTGCCCATGTAATGCAGTTGGTTTAGTTAAAAGATACATAAGAGATACGTCATATCTCGATACTCTAGGACCAGCAACAGGTAATGCAGCAATTTGTTGTTCTATTGCTTGCACCTCCGGGATTACTTCAGCAGGAACTGCAGGGATTACTAGAACTTGTTGTTGAACTTGCTGCACAACAGGAACAACTTCTTGTCGACGTCCAAATCTAAGTTCATGTGCATTGATTCCTTCAGCCATACGTTCAAATGCATTTTCATATTCATGTAATATTTGTTGAAGTGGTGTTAATACAATCGGATTTTGTTGAACTTGTTGTTGAACTTCAGGAATAACTTCTTGTTCTTGCACAACAGGAACAACTTCAGGAACAACTTCAGGAACAACATCAGGAACAATAACAACACGTAGAACAACACGACGACGTTGTTGACGTCGAACCTTAACACCAACAACACCATGTCTTACAAATCTGTGCTTTTGAGCACGTAAATGATATCTTGACTCTCCGCGTAATGTAGCAACCATCTATTTTTGTAAAAAATATATAAAAAATTAATATATATGAGATCATACTATGTTATTATGTGTTATTATGTGTTATTATGTGTTAATATGAACTTACTTTTGATTAATTGAATGAATTTAAATGAATTAATTGATTAAATATTTTTTCTAAAAAAATATTCTCGGCCATAAATTTTCCTGGAAAGTCGCACGTTTCAATATACAGCTTCGCGACATTTTTTTTTTCAATAAAAAAATCTAAGATATTAATATAAAAAAATGATATTATCAAGAAAATCATTTATAAAAAAATACACAAAAGCAAAAAAATGCAATAAATATAAAGCAGCTTTAAAATGGAAGAAAGCGATATTAAAATTTGGATCAAAAAATAATTTTGCAAACATATTAGCTACATTTGAACCTCAAATAATAGAAACATTAACAGAAATACAAGTTAATAAACCTTCATTTATTTTTGAAGAGGATTTAGAACGTAAATATATTGAATATGAAGAATACAAAATAAAAACAATATTTTCATTAGAAGATTCACAAATACAAAGTATTACAATGTTACGTTTTTTATTATTTATTGTTTTTTCATGTTTTTGTATG
>JACCEC013300196.1_pt1 | contig 16695 bp, 17 predicted proteins | sample 7450121 | NCBI WGS metagenome assembly JACCEC01 (sample SAMN15323455, study PRJNA562643) | freshwater metagenome | isolation source: river surface water | place: USA:Blue River Watershed | collected 2017-08-18 | reverse complement strand
GCAATTTTCCGGAGATTTTGGCACGTTCAATAGCTGAAAGCACCTATGGACGTGCCAAAATCTTCGAAAAGTGCTCGCAAGATGCGGCAAGGTTCTATGAAATAAACCCATTATTCAGGTTATTAACCTGAAGAATCCAGAATGTGACAAGGAGGCGTCCTAAATTTGACCGAAGCTGTGCTGACGCCGAAGCAGCTCGATTTGAATAAGTTGGGCGATACAGATGGGTTTGAATTTAGCGACTGTCCAACACTGTCAAAAACCGATTCTTCAGATTATTTCGGTATATGCAAAAGATCTATTTTTCCAAGACTTTCCATAGTTGGTGGGAGTTAGACCCCTTCAATAAAACCACATCGCCAGGTTTTGCTAGGCTAAAGACGCGGGAGCGCACTTCCGATAATGAGTTCATCCATTCGACAGATTTGTTTTGTTCCTGAAAATAATCGATCATCGGTTTGCATTCATTGCCCAAACAGATCAAATGATCAACCACATCAACTGCTGTTTCCGCCACCTGCCGATGGGAAGTTTCACAAAACCTTCCCAGTTCGCGCATCGAACCCAGCACAGCGATTGTTTTGCCACCACTTTGAGGTGTTGGCAAATTACGCAATGCAGCCCTCATCGACGTCTCATTCGCGTTATAGGAATCATTGAGGAATGTAATCCCATCAATTTCGACAAGTTCAAACCGATTCTTATAGACCCTGAGCTTCTGCGCTTGCGCGATAATCGGGTCCCATCCCATTCCCATGCTTCTGCAGACCGCTGCCGCTCCGAGAAAATTCTCGGACAGGTGGGTTGCGACAAATGGCAGCTGAAAAAGAGGCGACCTCTTTCCGTTTTCGATCACTTGGTAGCTTGTGCCTATTTTTTCTAAGACAAAATCGGCTTCAGGAAACTCTTCTTTTAATCCATAACTTAACTTCTGACAGGTCCCTGTCGTCTGCATCGGTTCAAAGCCCAACGCCTGAGCGTTGACAACGCCTAATCTTGTCCTTGGATGGGATAAAATTTCAGCTTTCGCCCGAGAAATCCCCTCTAATCCATCTGGGAAAAAGGCGGCATGAGCCAGAGCGACCTTGGTCACAAGCGCAATTTCTGGAGTGGCAATCTCGATCAATCTCTCGATCTCGCCGGAAGCGCTCATCCCCATCTCCATGACAAAGACCTCTTCATCTCCACGGCTATTGAGGATGCTCAAGGGCATTCCCACTTTGGAGTTCGCGTTGCCAGGAGTCTTTCCAACCACAAATTGCCCTTCGAGCAAGAGGGCTGTGAATTCCTTTGTCGTCGTCTTGCCAACCGATCCCGTTACACCAATGACACGGGTTTTTCTTAGCCGAAACGCCTCTTTAGCCAACAGATGCAACGATTCGATCACATCATCAACCGCAAACAATTCAAGCCCAAAACTCCCTCCTTGATACTCTTTTGAGACCACAGCAGCCAAAGCACCTCTAGCCGCTACATCTTTTAAATAAGCATGTCCGTCAACCTTCTCCCCTTTTAGAGCAAAGAAAAGGTCTCCAGCCTGAACAAGACGGCTATCATGCTGAAATGATCGGATGGGTCCATTGCGTGCAACTGAACGCTGTAACCACTTTTCTATGTGAAAAAGATCGTATGTGTTCATGACAACAGCCTCTGTAATTTGTCAATCTGAACTTTGGGTCTAGTTCATACCGAAATAACTTGAAGAATCGGTTTTTGCCAGCGTCGCCGGCCAATGAATTTGAAATCCGTCTGCATCGCCCAACTTATTCAAGTTGAGCTGCTTCCATTCAGGCCTTGCCTGACTTAAATGCATGGCGGCTCCTTGTCAAATTCCCGATTCTTCAGGTTATTTCGGCATATAGGAAATTGTTGCAAATTGCGAGGCAACTTTCGAAGATTTTGGCACGTTCAATAGCTGAAAGCACCTATGGACGTGCCAAAATCTTCGAAAAGCGCTCGCAAGATGCGGCAAAGTTCTATGAAATAAACCCAAAGTTCAGGTTGTCAGAGTGCTATATCACGAAAGCAGATGAAAAACAAGAAAAAGTCCAACCCACCCTGGAACAGGGCGGGTTGGAATAATAACGTGTTAGAAATCGAGGTTGGCGCGGACAGTAAATCCTTGCAACGTCAGAAGAGAATCATTGATGAATGTTTGTTTAAAGTTAGTTGCTGCAGAAGAGTTGCTGCGATAGATCTGATGTAGGTTGGCCCAGATGTTAAACTCATAACCGACCCCAATCTCAGCGCGGACCGACTCATACGCTTTCTGCCAAGACAATCCTCCCATCATCTGAGCTGTATAGGCAAGTCTCGCATCATGAACATGGGTATCTCGAAAAGGGATCGAGGTATCCACGGCGATAATCAGATCCTGAACTTTTTGATAGGCAATATTTTTGTACCATCCTGAAAGGATTCCGGATGAGGCTAGTCCAGACAAGTAAAGGTCCCATCCCAGATACCAATCCATCTTAGTTCCAAGCTTTAATCCAAGCCCTTCAAACTGCCATCGATTGCGTATCTTAGAATGCATGTTCCTTGTATCTTGGTAAAAAATATTCCATTTTTGGTCAATGAAGGCAGATGTAACACCGCCGAATAGGTTCCATCTCAGATGTTCATTGGGGAAAAACCGACGGGAAACTAGCCAGTCAAGCACGTGGTACTTCAAGCTAATCCGGCTCGTTGCATGCTGCAATGAAGGTGATCCTTGAAGATTAAGAGGTGGCTGTGAAAAAGTGCTATTTAAATATTCGTTAGAGGCATGGGGCGCGTGCGCTTGATTACTGCCAAAAGAGGGCAAATACGTGTATTGCAAAAACATATCCCAGAAGTGGGGAGCTCTAAAATAGCCGAACGCAATTCTAAATCCGGAAGACCAATCGAACTCTGCATTTTGAAAATGCCCGACCGCTTCCGTATGTACTAGTTCAGACCAAGCGGGATGGTGCATTTTCAATGCGTAATCTAAAGCGCCTTCATTAACTTTCCAGCATAGGTATTCTGCTTGAATAAAAAAAACAGGCCTATCTTTTTTAAAAAGATCTCGCTCATCGGGAGGTACTTCTTCTGCAGCCGACGAACTTCCATAGGAAGGTCTATCTGCATGCAGACCAGCTGCACTCATCAAAAGGCCAGCGCAAAGTGTATAGGCTATCGAAGCAGTCGTTCCGCTTTTTCTTTTGTTAAATGGGATCATCAGAATCACCTCGGGTTCGGATTACGTTTTGCATGTTACAGCATGCCAAAAAACAACTTTTTCTATAATAGAAAAGTTAAATTTTTAGTTTATTTTCTTTGGCGTTGACCCTATAATAGCCCTTAGTGCATAATTTCCCACTCTGCGATTAAGGTGGCATAGCCAAGTGGTAAGGCAGGAGCCTGCAAAGCTCCCATCCTCAGTTCAAATCTGAGTGCCACCTTATTGTTTTTTTATTGGGTCCTTCTGTGCTTTATCTCGTTGCCACGCCAATCGGCAATCTTTCCGACCTCAGCTTCCGTGCAGTTGAGACACTGAAGTCTTGTGATTACATCCTGTGCGAAGACACACGGCACAGCTCTTATCTTTTAAATCATTATCAAGTTGACAAACCGCTCAAGAGCTACCACCGTTTTAATGAAAGTCAACAACTCAAGGCCATCATGGATGATCTGCGCAATGGCTGTAATATTGCCTTGATCAGCGATGCTGGAACTCCTATTTTATGCGACCCAGGCCACCTGCTGATCAAAAAATGCCGGGAAGAACAGATTGAGGTCACTGCGATCGGAGGCCCTTGCGCCGCCCTCCTTGCCCTCACTTTATCGGGGTTTGATCCCCTTCCTTTTCAGTTCGTCGGATTCCTCTCTAAAAAACGATCGGAACTTAGCGAGCTCCTATCTCAGCTTTTGTTATACGAAGGAACCTCGATCGCCTACGAGACACCACACCGAATCGTTGAGACTTTGGAATTTGTGAACACGTTAGCCCCCAAAAGAAACCTGTGCGTGATGCGAGAGCTGACAAAAATCCACGAAGAGTTCCTCAAAGGAACCGCTAGCGCCTTGATTGCCCATTTTAAAGAACACCCCCCTAGGGGAGAGCTCGTCTTCTTGATCGAACGCTCCTACGAAGAAGAAGACTGGTCCCACCTCTGCTTAAAGGAACATGTGGCGGCTGTCCAGAAAGAATGGGATCTTTCTCTTAACGATGCAATCAAGACCGTGGCGCAGATCCGTAAACTTTCCAAGAGGACCGTCTACCAGGAAATTCACAAGAATTAGCACTTTAATGTTAAGTTTGCTAATTCCATTCGAAAGAAGATTGCAGAATAAGAGAAAAATCTCTAAACTCGTGTTTCGTAACCTGAACTTTGGGTTCATCATTGATCGACAGAGGATTAAAAGTGCTTAACGAGACGCTTGTACAAGAGATCCGTCGCACCCTGCAGATCGCGCTTGCGGAAGACCACGTAGAAAAAGATGTGACTTCCCAGGCCTGCTTGCCCCGTGAAACGGCAGCAAAGGCTTCCTTATTGCTCAAGCAACCCGCTCGCATCGCGGGACTGATCATCTTGCCTATTTTATGCCAAATGCTCGGCAGCGACCTCAATTTACGCCTATTTGTGGAAGATGGATGTTCCTGCAGTCCCGGCACTGTCCTTGCAACAGTCGAAGGAAATGCACACTCGATTTTAGCAGGAGAAAGGACAGCCCTTAACCTCATTCAACATGCATCTGGAATCGCCACGCTGACAGCAGAGTACGTCGATGCCGTTAAAGGATTTGCTTGCGACATTTTAGATACACGTAAAACACTCCCAGGACTTCGGGCCATCCAAAAATATGCCGTTCTGATCGGTGGGGGCAAGAACCACCGGTTCCACCTGGAAGATCGATTTCTAGTTAAAGACAACCACATCAAATTGCTTAGAGAGACCACATCTACGCCCATTGCAGAAGCGATTCGCCGAGCAAAAATTTTACAACCCGGGGTCAACGTGGAAGTTGAAGTGAGCTCCATTTCCATGTTGGAAGAAGCTCTCAACGAGCAAGCCGAAGTAATCCTTCTCGATAACATGAGTGTTGCTCTTGTTGCTGAGGCTGTTAAAATCAATGACGGCAGAGCGTATCTCGAGGCATCCGGCGGGATCGACCTTGAAGAGGTGGCACACTACGCAGCAACAGGCATTAATGGGATTTCAATTGGCGCCCTGACCCATTCTGTCCGGGCAATTGATATGAGCTTAAAGGTATAATCTGATGGCCCAAGACCTCATTATCAACATTGGACATTCACAGATCAAGCTGGGTCTCTTCTTAAAAGACCGGCTCGATTTGACCTGCACAACTCAATTGACGTCCTTTTCTCAGGAAAACATGGAGGCTGTGCTCAGAGGAAGGACAATTGATCGGATCATGATCTCTTCTGTCAATCAGGTAACATTTGTCGAAGACCTTAAAGAACTTGTTGATTTCATCAACCCCCATTTAACACTTGTCGGGTTGCATGAGATCCAAAAAGAAAACAGATCGAAACCATAATTTTAGGAGAAAAACCATGTCGACACCAAAGGAACTCATTTTTGAAGAAGAAGCCAGAAACAAACTGCGCGAAGGCTTGGACAAGCTCGCTGATGTCGTTGGCGTTACCCTTGGGCCTAAAGGACGCAATGTCGGCCTCCAAGCTTCTTGGGGAGCTCCAACAATCACCAACGATGGAAACAGCATCGTCAAAGATATCGAGCTGAAAGACCAATACGCCAATATGGGCGTGTCGATGGGCAAGGAAGTGGCCAGCAAAATGAAAGAGATCTGCGGCGACGGGACAACATCGAGCATCCTCATCCTCCGTTCACTTGTTCAAATCGGCGTTAGAAATATCGCGTCTGGATCAAGCCCCATCGTATTAAAGCGGGGAATGGAAAAAGCTGTCGATGCGATTGTCAGCGAGATCGAAAATATTGCCATTCCTATTAAAGAAGAAAAAGAAATCCTTAACATCGCTACCGCTTCTGCATCAGGCAACTCTGCCATCGCTAAATTCATCACCGATGCAATCCAAAAGGTTGGCAAATCGGGCGTGATCACGATTGAAGAGGGAAAAGCGACGGACACAACCGTTGAGATGGTCGAAGGGATGCAATTTGAAAGGGGCTATTCCAGCGCTTACTTTTGTACAAATGCTGAGGCAATGTCTGTTGAAATGAGCAACGCGCGCCTGCTGATCACCGATAAGAAGATCTCTTCCGTTCAAGAAATCTTGCCGATTTTGCAAGCTGTCGCAACTACGGCAGCTGAGCTGCTGATCATTGCAGAAGACATCGAAGGCGATGCCCTTTCAACTCTCGTTGTCAACAAGCTGCGCGGCACACTCAAAGTCTGCTCTGTAAAAGCTCCTGGTTTTGGAGATCGGCGCAAAGCGCTTCTGCAAGACATCGCTATCCTCACTGGTGCTACCGTCGTTTCGGAAGAGACAGGCATGGCCCTTAAAGATGCGACCGCTGCAGTTCTCGGATCTGCAGAAAAAATCGTCGTTACAAAAGAAAAAACGACAGTGATCAATGGAGCAGGAACAAAAGACCAGATCCAGGCCCGCATCAAGCAGATCGAAGCTGAGATTGCCGTTACAACAAGCGCCTACGATAAAGAAAAACTCGAAGAGCGCAAAGCAAAGCTTTCTGGAGGCGTTGCTGTCATCCGCGTCGGCGCTGCGACAGAGCCAGAAATGAAGCAGAAAAAGCAAATGTTCGAAGACTCTTTGAATTCGACACGAGCTGCTATTGAAGAGGGAATTGTCATCGGCGGCGGCGTTGCCCTACTGCGCGCCAGCAAAAGCGTCTCCGATCTCAAGCTGTCCGGAGAAGAAAGGATCGGTGCTGAAATTGTCTTTAAATCTTGCGAAGCCCCTTTTAAACAGATCGTTTCGAATACAGGATTTGACCCTTCTGTCGTCCTTAACGAGGTTCTTTCATCTCCACCTCATTTTGGCTTTAATGCCCAATCGGAGCTCGTCGAAGACCTCTTGAAAGCAGGTGTTGTCGATCCTGCTAAAGTCGTGAAAAATGCGTTAAAATACGCAGCATCCACTGCAGGGATCATCCTCCTTTCTGAAGCATTGATCGGCAACGCTCCGGAAGATGAAGAAGAAAAGGCGTAACGCCTTCGCTACAAAGCAGCTGTTCCTTCGGACAGCTGCTCCTTTTGAAGGATAAGCAATGAAAACTGCTGCAGTGCTTCCTGCGCTTGGAATCGGCGATGCCATCTTAATGATGATCGCATCCCATCAGCTCCTTCAATCAGGATTCCGCGTCACCACATTCCACGACAATCTACCCGAACTTGCTTCCTGGTTCCCCAATCAGTGTTTCGAGAAAAATCCTTCTGAAGAAGAATTGATCGCGCGTTTACAACCATTTGATCTAATCATTGCAGAAAACGACAACTCACCCCGCATTAAAAAACTCCTTACAGCGTTTAGAAAAGAAACGCCAGACCGCTTGAGCATTTTTTATCCCACTTACTCGCTCTCCAAACACGCTCCGCAACACAAATTAGATCAAGCATTTGATCCCAACCGCCCCATGGCAGATAACATCGGAAAAGCGGTTGCCTCGCTGCTTGCGGTAGAGCCATCGACTCATAATGGGATCGCTCCTCCGTTGCAATTGCAGCATAGGAGCTATTCCCATCGGATCATCATCCATCCAACAAGCCGAGCCCCTTCCAAAAATTGGTCATCCCACAAATTTCTCAAACTTGCCGAACGGTTAAAAAAACAAGAATACGATCCCCACTTCTGTGTCAGTCCCAGTGAACGCGCCTTGTGGGAAAAGGTCATTGAAAGCGGTTGCAGCTTACCCCATTTTTCTAACTTGTCGGAGCTCGCCGCTTTTATTTTTGAATCGGGTTTCCATATCGGCAACGACTCGCTGCTTGGACATCTCGCCTCAAACCTGAATATCCCCAGCCTGATTATCGCCGATGATGAGAAACGGATGCGCCTCTGGCGTCCAGGCTGGTGCAGGGGGCAAGTTGTCCTCCCACCACAGTGGATCCCCAATCCCAGGATATTCCGCTGGAAGAATAATCACTGGCAACGTCTGATCTCAGTACGTAAGGTCCTTATAAAATTCAATAAACTCGCTGATGAGGCAACTGTAAAACTAACAACCTGAATAATGGGTTTATTTGATAGAGCCTTGCCGCATCTTGCGAGCACTTTTCGAAGATTTTGGCACGTCCATAGGTGCTTTCAGCTATAGAACGTCCCACAATCTCCGGGAAATGCCTCGCGACCTGCAACAATTCCCTATCAACTAAACCCATTATTCAGGTTAACAAACTAAGGGGAGCCAAAGACAGCGTAACAAATGATTCACAACTCGTCGCATACGCAAGAGCCCTACAAAACTTGGCCGTGGGGCAACTCATCCACCGGGCTGCATAGGAAAAAACTTAATGTAGACACCCCATTTTCGACACAGAAAGATCTCCATAGATCGCATAAATTCTCCGCAATTGCATTTGTCTCAAAAACCAGAGTGCCGCAATTCGAGTCATAGAGAAAATATTCTCTGTTTGTTTTAACCAAACTGATGGCGTGCCCCCTGCTATTGAGGTCGAATCCTACAAGATAACAACCATCTGACAACTCCTCAAGGGAGTGGCTAAACCCAGGGTGAAAATCGGGCAACATCTCGTCTAAAACATAGGCCCGCACAAAATCGATCTGAAGGCCGAGTTGATTACCGATGATTGTATGGCAATGTTGCCTAGCGCGAGCTACAACTGATATTCTATTGTATATTATTTCCTTCCGCAAAATCGATGCCCGTTCATCAATTTGAGCTTCTAGCACAGCCATCTTCTGCCAAATTGGATCACATGACATGGTGGGGCATTCCTCAAGCAAGTGATCACACTGCCTTACCGTCCATTTACACTCTTCTTTTGTTCTTTGGGTTGAGAGGAAAATGATCCTGTTATCTTCTTCTTTCTTAAGACGGGGTAGCACGACTTCAGCTTTTTTTGGAGCTCCGATCATATACCGGAAACTATTTCGAGCCACAACTGATAGTTCATTGGATAGGATTTCGTTCCGAAAAATCCATGCTCGTTCATTAACTCGGGCTTTTAGCGCAGCTATCTTCTGCCAAATTGGATCACACATGGTGGGGCATTCCTTAAGCAACCAATGACACTGCATTACCGTCCATTTACACTCTTCTGTTGCTCTTTGGTTTGAGATAAAACTCATCCAGTTATCTTCCTCTTTCCGAAAGCGGGTTCGATCCAGAGCAGAGTAGAAGATGTGCGTAACTTGAGCTTCTTTTGGAGCTCCCATCACATACCGGGAACAATTCCGGAGGACCGAAGCCATCGGTGGTATTCCCAATCTGGTTTGTGCCAGATACTGCTTAATAAAATCGAGGCTTGCTCCGAAACACATCTTTTTTTCTCTGCGGGTTAATCTTTCACGGATGAGGGGCATTTTTTCCGTTCCGATGTGTAACCAATCATCAATAATCTTCGTTCCATAATGGGCGCGAAGAGCATTTAGTTCGGTATCAGACGGAGGGGGAAGCACGCAACCGTTATATGAAAAGTCAATCAGCGCGTCTGTAAACCCGAAGTATGTTACAGGCGCATTGCGTCCTCGGGCAAACTCGGTCTGAGCCATCGAAAAATAGGTATCAGCAAGAGCCTCACTAAAAATGCGGCACGCTGCAGAAACTACCCGCAAGCTTAAGGCACTAACGCCTCCCGCTAAGAACATGCCGTACACCCGAGCTTCTTTATAACTCTTATGGAAAAAAGGCACAGTATGTGCTGAAGAAACTGAACTCAACGGTTGTTCGCCACCAGAGTGTCCAATGGAAACCATATCCACTTCCCCTATATAAATACGAACAAAACATCATAGACCATATGCATAATTTATTCGAACTAATAAATAATATCCTCATATAATCGAGAAACCATATTAAAATAAAATAATTAACTTTATAAACCTATATATACCGATCGCGACTGAAAAATTTGCATGACAAAAAATTCTGTTGACATCATCATGTTTTCTCATGTTGAGCGACCACGAACGAGAGCAACTCAAAGCACAGCATAAGCAAGAGAGAGACGGTCGGGTGCGTGATCGGATCAAGGCGGTGTTGCTTCATGACAAGGGGTGGTCCCCTCAGCAGCTCGCCGAGGCTCTCTTCATTTCTTCTCAAGCCGTCCGCAATCATCTCGACGAATATGACGCCTCCCGTAAGCTGAAACCAACAAGCGGAGGATCAGAAGAGAAACTGAACAAAGAACAGACTGAGAAAGTGGAGGCCCGTCTACAGGAGCATATCTATCTCTACGTCAAGGATCTCATTGCCTACGTGCAGTCAGTATGGTCAGTCACTTATTCGGTTCCAGGCATGCGTAACCGGTTGCAACGACGTTGCAACGACATGGCTTCTCCTACAAAAAGCCTGCTCTTGTGCCGGGCAAGGCCAATGAACAGCAACAACGAGAGTGGTTGGTTGAATACGAAAAATTAAAGCAGAATTGACCCGAGAATGAAACGATCTGCGTCGCCTGCCAATGAATTTGAGATCCGCCTGCATTGCTCAACTTATTCAAGTTGAGCTGCTTCGGCGTCGGTTTGGCCTGACTCAAATTCATGGCGGCTTCTTGCCAAATTTCCGATTCTTCAAGTGATTTCGGTATACTCACCACTGATTTAATCCAAATTCACCCCATCTCCCTTTGAGCCAAAAGATAACAATGGAAAAAATTTTTATCATTTTTTAAACTGGTTCTCATCAAAAACACGGAAAAATCGCATGCACCCCAAACCCCAAGAACAAGAATTGCAAGACCGACTTTTAAAAAACAGACTCACCGATGAGGGGAATGTAACATTGTTTCTGTAAATTCAATTTTCCGAGGAAACGCGATTCAGGGGTGACTAGGCAGAGATCTTTTTGGATTAAAATCTTTATGCCAAGCACTGACTGTCAGATTCTTAAACCCAAAACTCAGGTTAATATGGTTTCTATTACAAATCCTCGTGAAGAACCATCTTTGAGTTCAGTTTTTCCAGCCACTACCGAGCCTTTTTGCGACAAGAGTTTTAAAGGAGCTCGGGTATGTGGCATGTTCTTAGAGGGGGGCGTTAGCGCCTTAAGCTTTCTGGTAGTTTCTGCAGTGTGCCGCATTTTTAGCGGGGCTCTTGCTGATACCTATTTTTCGATGGCTCGGACCGAGTTTGCCCGAGGATTCAATGCGCCTGTAACATACTTCAGATTTACAGACGCGCTGATTGACTTTTCATATAACGGTTGCGTGCTTCCCCCTCCGTCTGATACCGAACTAAACGCTCTTCGCGCCCATTATGGAACGGATACTATCAATAATTGGTTAAAGATCGGAACGGAAAAAATGCCTCTTAAAAAGGAAAAATTAACCCGCATAGAAGAAGGGATTTGTTTAGGAGCAAGCCTCGATTTTATTAAGCAGTATCTTGAGAAAATCCGATTGGACATGTCACCGCTGGAAGCGATCCGCCGGAATAGCTCTAGGTATGTGATGGGAGCTCCAGAAGAAGCTCAAGTCACGCAAATCTTCTATTCTGCTCTGGATCTAGCCACCCTTAAGAAAAAGGAATATAACCGGATAAATCATCTCTTAGAGGAAAGAAAAAGAGTAGCGCATCAATGGTCGACAAGCAAAAAAAATCAAGAAACTGAGCAAGCCCGCACTATGCCATCTCATGCAATTCGGCAGAGAATAGCTGAGCTAAAAGTCGAAATCGATAAACGGTCACGGATTTTTCGGGACGAAACCCTATCCGATGAAATATCAGCTATGGCTCGAATTAGGCAACAGCAGCATACAATCATCGGTAGTCAACTCGGCATTCAGATCGGCCCTGCACGGATCTATGTTGTAGAAAAAATGTCGCCCGATTACAGAACTAAGTTTAGCCAATTCCTCGGAGAGCTGTCATTTGGTTGTTACCTTGGAGAATTCGATTCTGAGAGGCTTGGAGGACTCGACTCTGAGAGGAAGAGGCACGCCATTAGTTTGGTCAAAACAAACAGAGAATATTTTCTCTATGACCCAAATTTCGGCACTCTAGTTTTTGAGAGAAACACAATTGCGGAGCAATTATGGGACCTATTGGAATCTTTCTGTTCCCAAAACGGGCTGTCTAAATTAAGTTTTTCTCTCTGCAGCCTGCGGCACTGAGTTGCCCCATGACAATTTGTAGGGCTCCTGCGTATGCGAGGAGTTCATTTGTTATATACCGAAATCACTTGAAGAATCGGTTTTTGCAAGCGTTGCCTGCCAATGAATTTGAGATCCGCCTGCATCGCTCAACTTATTCAAGTTGAGCTGCTTCGGTGTCGGTTTGGCCTGACCCAAATTCATGGCGGTTCCTTGCCAAATTTCCGATTCTTCAAGTGATTTCGGTATACACCTGAATAACCTGAATAATGGGTTTATTTCATAGAGCTTCCTGATTGGCCATTGCCAATAAATTACTTGAACAACTACAGTTGCAATTATACCGAAATAACCCGAAGAATCGAAAATTTTGTAACCTGAATAATGGGTTAGTTTATAGGGAATGTTGCAAAAACCGATTCTTCAAGTGATTTCGGTATACATGAAATACGAACTTAAATCTTCGAATTTCCTCTAAAAAAATCGTCTTATTCAATATTGATTAGGCAGGTAAATCCCATGAACAGATCCAAACGCTCTCTCAATAATAGGCTCTCCAAGAAAATAGAGAAAGAAGTCCGCACCGCTCAAGTCGAGTACCAAAGCCCTCAAGACCGGGCCTACAGTGATCAGCTCACCACCCAGGAAATGCTTAAAAAGTATCCAAAAAAGGTCGCTAAGAAAAAAAAATCCCCTCTCGATTCGATGCAAAAGCGGTTCAAATTCAAAAAACAAATTGCAAAAAGAATTCCCTCGAAAAGGACAACCCCAGGCGAAGTGCCATCCACCTCTTCTCCCGCATTTGTCCATAAAGAAGGCGCCCGCTGGGTCAAAACCCTTGTTAAGCAGAGCACCATTCAACGAAAACGTTTACAAAAAAAATCACTTAAGAAAAAAACATAAGAGTTTTATGAGGCCCCAAGGTAAAATGGATCAAAAAATCCCTAGGACCATATGACTTTATTTCGGTGTGCCCATATCTCCGACCTCCACTTTTCCAAGCCAACATGGGACCCATCCCAATTTTTTTCTAAACGATGGCTTGGCAACCTCAATCTAGTTCTAGCAAGGAAGAAGATCTATACGCCCGATCATTTAAGCGCTTTGGCCAACACATTGAAAGATCTTGGCATTTCACATGTGCTCATCACAGGAGATCTCTCGTGCACTTCGTTTGAAAAAGAGTTTGAGATGGCCCGAGATTTCGTCTTCTCTCTCAAAGCAAACGGGATGAACGTCTTCGCTATCCCCGGCAATCATGATCATTACACAAAACAAGCTTACCGCGACCAGATCTTCTATGATTATTTCGATTCAAGCTTTTCTGAAGCCACTGCGGCATTGCCTCCGACGATGAGCCTTAAGAAAGATAAGGTGTCCGCCCGCTATTTAGGGCATCAATGGTGGCTCATCGGGATCGATACAGCCCTTGCGACTCCTCTCCTCTCTTCTTCAGGCCACTTCTCTCAAGAGATCGAAACAAACTTGGAAAAAGTACTGACAGCCATCCCTTCAGACCACCATATTCTTTTGATGAACCACTTTCCAATCTTTGAATTAGAGTCTCCACGAAATAGACTGATCCGAAAAGACGCACTGCGCGCCTTATTGCTCAAATTTCCTAATATCCGTTTTTACCTTCATGGCCACACCCACCGCCATTGCATTGCAGACCTTAGGCCTAATCAATTGCCCGTTGTTCTCGATTGCGGTAGCACAGCGCATAAGACAATCGGTTCTTGGAACATGCTGGAAATGAATAAAGAAGGATGCCGTGTTCAAGCCTATCGATGGAAGCAAACTGCACACAATGGGGCCTGGACACCCAACGCTGAACACTTTTTTAAATGGTAGCAAGATGAATATACCCTGGTATCAAGATGGACTTCGCTTCAAATGCACAGGATGTGGCCAATGCTGCACAGGCTCTCCTGGGTATGTCTGGGTATCAGAAGAAGAGATCAAAGTACTTGCAGAACGTCTCAAAATTTCGGAAAAGGTCTTTATTAAAAAGTACACACGGCGCATCGGCAACCGCCTATCGTTAAAGGAACATTCCAAAACCTTTGATTGTGTCTTTCTCAAAGACAAAAAATGCCTCGTCTATACAGACCGTCCCAAACAATGCCGCACATATCCCTGGTGGCCAGAGAACATCAAGAATCGCTCTGCTTGGCAAGAGGAAGGTGTCCGCTGCGAAGGGATCAACCATGTCGACGCAGATCTGATCCCATTTTCTGAAATTAAAAAACATTTGGACGAATATACCGAAATCACTTGAAGAATCGGAAATTTGGCAAGGATCCGCCATGAATTTGAGTCAGGCCAAACCGACGCCGAAGCAGATCAACTTGAATAAGTTAGGCAATGCAGGCAGGTCTCAAATTCAGCGGCTAACAACGCTAGCAGAAACCGTTCTTGAGGTTATTTATGTATAACGCACCTTCAATCAATCCTGAGATCATGAGCAGGATTCAAGCATGGCTGAGCGGCCCTTATGATGAAGCGACAAAAACTGAAATCCGTACTAAGCTTGCAAACGACCCCCAAAGTTTGATCGATGCTTTCTTCGCCGACCTTTCCTTTGGCACAGGAGGAATGCGCGGCCTGATGGGAATTGGAACAAACCGACTTAATCAGTACACGATCCGCATGGCCACACAAGGCTTGGCCAACTACCTGCTTTTGCACAACAAGCAAAAGCTTTCGGTCTTTATCGGGTTCGACTCTAGGCATCATTCCCAAGAGTTTGCAAAAGAAGCTGCCTGTGTGTTAGCGGGAAACGGGATCCGCGCCTACCTGTTGCCTGAGCTCAGGCCAACCCCTTACATCTCTTTTGGATGCCTCTACAAAAAATGCGATGCAGGGATCATGATCACCGCTTCCCACAACCCCAAAGAGTACAATGGCTACAAGGTCTATGGAAACGATGGAGCCCAGGTCGTACATCCCCTCGATACGGGAATCATGCAAGAAGTTGCTAAAGTGAGATCTCCCACCCAAGTTAAGCAGGCCCCTTTGAACGATCCCCTTATTGAAATCGTCGATCTTGTCCTTGATGCGGCCTATCTACATGCGATCCGTCCTTTGCAACATTTTCCGAAACAAAACCATTCTGAAGGTAAATCTCTTACAATCATTTACACAAGCCTGCACGGAACGGGGATCACGATCGTCCCTCAAGCCTTAAAAGACTGGGGCTTTACAAACCTCCACTTCGTCGATGCGCAGATCAAACCTGATGGCGATTTTCCCACTGTCGATTTCCCCAACCCAGAATATCCAGAAGCCCTAGCTCTTGGAATTAAGAAAATGACCGAGATCCAATCGGACATCTTGATCGCCAACGATCCTGATGCCGACCGGATCGGCATTGTGGCCATGCACGAAGGAAACCCGATCACTTTCAATGGGAATGAGACCGCTGCGATCTGTGTGGACTATTTGTGCGAAGTCCTCTCCCCCCCCCCTCCGAAAGGTGCCTTTGTAACGACCATCGTCACCACAGAGCTCCTCAAAAAAATTGCCATGGCCCACCATTTCGATTGCTTTGAGGTCCTCACTGGATTTAAGTACATCGGAGAAAAGATCCATCAATGGGAGCAGAACAAAGATGCCCGCCAGTTTATCTTTGGCGCCGAAGAATCCTACGGTTATTTACTGGGAACTCATGCCCGCGACAAGGATGCGATCATCATCTCCTGTCTGATTGCAGAAATTGCCCTCTATGCCAAACGGGAGAAAAAAACTTTGGTCGACCGGCTTCATCAGATCTACAAACGCTATGGGATCCATCGGGAAAAGCAACATTCTTTGAACTTCAAACCAGGCAAGGAAGGGATGGAAGAAATGAGCCGCCTCATGAGCAAATTACGCTTCCACCTCCCCCAAACCATCGCCGGACAAACTGTGGTTGAGATCGAAGATTATGCATCGCTTCAAAAAACTGATGTCAGTACAGGAAAGACAGAAAAGATTAACCTTCCCCAGTCCGATGTCCTCTTGTTCCGATTGCAAGATCAAACACGGCTTGTGATCCGGCCCTCGGGAACCGAGCCAAAAATCAAAATCTACGCATCGACGAGCTTGCAAGCGCCTTCCAATATGGCCCAAGGAATTGCACAGTGTGATGCCAAACTCGACCAGTTGATCCAAAGCCTCCAACATGATCTTTCCTAATGAAGAAATTGCCAAACTGTTTTTCCCAAAAAAATCGATGATTTTGAAGTTGTTTGCAAGTGCTAGCGAAACTGACACGGGCCGTTCGACGGAACCAACCCCTAGTGAGTCGGGTGAAGAGAACGGGCGCAAAGAACCTCAAAAGGGCGATTTTAACGGGAAAAGCAGTTTTGCAATTCCCTCTAATAACCTGAATAATGGGTTTAGTTTATAGGGAATTGTTGCAGGTTGCGAGGCAATTTTCTGGAGATTTTGGCACGTTCAATAGCTGAAAGCACCTATGGACGTGCCAAAATCTTCGGAAAGTGCTTG
>JACCEC010877807.1_pt1 | contig 16696 bp, 16 predicted proteins | sample 7450121 | NCBI WGS metagenome assembly JACCEC01 (sample SAMN15323455, study PRJNA562643) | freshwater metagenome | isolation source: river surface water | place: USA:Blue River Watershed | collected 2017-08-18 | reverse complement strand
CCTTCGAGTTTGCTGGCTTTGATTTATTTCAATTCATGGTCGCCGCGTAGCACGAGCAGCACGAGCCCTGCGTTGCCGCCCTCGGGCAGCTCGGGCACGATGGCCAGGGTTTTGACCAGACCTGACAACGGTATGTTCAGCGCCTGGGCGACATCTTCACAGCGCGATTGGCCAGGTGTGGCCACGTGCACCAGCGGGGCATTGGCGGCGGGGCGTGAGCCGGTCGGGGCCAGTGCTTCAGCCAGTTCGACGTTGGCGGCGTAATCCGAATCCGGGCAGAAGGCGATATCGTCTTCACCGGAGTCGGCCAGTACGTGGAATTCGTGCGAGCCGGTGCCACCGATTGATCCTGTATCGGCCGCGACCGCGCGGAAGCGCAGTCCCAGGCGGGAGAAAATGCGGTGATAGGTGTCGAACATCACGCGGTATTCGCGCTGCAGATCTTCAAAGCTGGTGTGGAAGGAGTAACCATCCTTCATCAGGAATTCGCGGCCGCGCATTACGCCAAAGCGCGGGCGGATCTCGTCGCGGAACTTGGTCTGAATCTGATACAGATGCAGCGGCAACTGTCGGTAGCTCTTGATTTCCTTGCGGACGAAATCGGTGACCACTTCTTCATGGGTCGGCCCAATGACGAAATCACGCTGATGACGATCTTTGAAGCGCAGTAGTTCCGGGCCGTATTGGTCGCCTCGTTCAGATTCTTGCCACAATTCAAAGGGTTGTACGGCCGGCATGAGCATTTCCAGGGCGCCGGCGCGGTTCATTTCATCGCGCACAATGGCTTCTACTTTGCGCAGAGTACGCAGGCCCATTGGGGTCCAGGTGTAAACGCCGGAGGCCAGGCGGCGAATCAGCCCGGCACGGAGCATCAGCTTATGGCTGATGACTTCGGCGTCAGCCGGGGCTTCTTTGAGGGTGGTAATCAGAAACTGGGAAGAGCGCATGGGTGTCCCTGTAAATGCTTGGGCGGGGGCGGTAAGACCGTTCCGACCCTAAAATAAAGCGGAAAACCGGCATTCTAGCGGAAGCTGGCTTTCGTCTGAGTGCCGGATGTGCCAGAATCAGGGCAATTTCAAATTAACGCAGGTGATTTATGCTAGATCGTGAAGGCTATCGCCCCAACGTCGGCATCATCCTCTGCAATGCACGTAACGAAGTCTTCTGGGGTAAGCGCGTCAGGGAGCATGCCTGGCAGTTCCCGCAGGGTGGTATCAAGCGCGGGGAGTCTCCCGAAGAAGCCATGTACCGTGAATTGCAGGAGGAGGTGGGTCTTGAGTCGCAGCACGTCAAGATTCTCGGCCGAACCCGTGACTGGCTGCGCTATGAAGTCCCCGAACAGTGGATACGTCGGGAGTGGCGCGGCAACTATAAGGGTCAGAAGCAAATCTGGTATCTGTTACGCCTGACCGGCGGGGATCATCACGTGCAGTTGCGGGCGAGTACCCACCCGGAGTTCGATGCGTGGCGCTGGAGCGAATATTGGGTGCCGATGGAGTCCGTGGTGGAGTTCAAGCGCAATGTTTACCAGCTGGCTTTGGGCGAGTTGGAACCTTTTTTAAATGCGGATCGTTTGCGTCACCCGGCACTGGGTCGGCGTGGGCGACGTATGCCCGGTAGCGATGCCGATAAGCCAGTCATCATGACGGTTGGGGCGGTTGGCGGAGAGGGCTTATGCCAAGATTAATGCGCGGGTTGGCCGGCATATTGTGTGTATTTGCTCTGGTGGGCAGTGCATTGGCGGCATCGGAATGTAGTACGCGTAAATATTACGAATGCTACGAATACGAAGAGTCTGAAGAAAGCCAAAAGGCCTGGCAAGAAGAGAAAATCAAGCCGCCTGCCGCACCGGATATGGCCAAGTTGATTCCATTTGAAGTGAGTGTTTCAAATGACAACCGGTTCTTGGTAGATCCAGCCAGCATCTCGATCGGTCAAGATGGTGTGGTGCGCTTTACCGTCGTGATTGAATCGTCCGGCGCGCGCACCGTTAATTACGAAGGCCTGCGGTGCAACACCCGAGAGCGCCGTCTGTATGCTTTTGGCCAGGCTGATGGCAGCTGGATTGAAAGTAAAGGATCCTCGTGGATTCTGATGCACAAACAACAGCACAAGATGATCAACGCCTATCCAGCCGTGCTGGCCGATGAGTATTTTTGTATAGACCGGGAGCCGCCTAAAGACCCCGCAGAAGCGATTCAGCGACTCAAATTAGGCCCCGTGGCTACTTCCGTCAGGTGACTTATGAATATTGACGCGTTAATTATTGAAGCAGACAAGGTGTTGCGTACGCTTTTTGCGTCACAGACCAGCATTCGGCCGCACCCAGACCAAGGGTTGCCCGAAGCCAACCTGTCTGAGACAGAGCGTCGGCATGTGGCCGGTCTGATGCGGGTTAACCATAGCGGCGAAGTCTGTGCGCAAGCGCTATATCAGGGGCAGGCGTTGACTTCACGTGATCCAGCCGTTCGAGATGCGCTGCGCGAAGCGGCGCATGAAGAGATCGAGCATCTGGCCTGGACCGAGCAACGTTTACGCGAACTGGGTAGCCACACCAGCTGGCTCAATCCGCTCTGGTACGCCGGATCGCTGACGATGGGCGTGCTTGCCGGCAAACTGGGCGACCGTTGGAACTTAGGGTTTCTTGCAGAAACCGAAAAGCAGGTGACAGCCCACCTTGAAAGTCACCTGGCGCGTTTGCCTGAGTCAGATATCAAAAGCGCGGCGATTATCGGTCAGATGGCCATTGACGAAACCTCTCATGCGCACACCGCCGAAGCCCTCGGGGCTGCTCAGTTGCCGCCGGTCGCCAAACAACTGATGCAGCAGACAGCCAAGGTAATGACCGCTTTGTCTTACCGCATCTAAAGACGCCGCCTGCTAGGAATCAGGCCGCCGGTGCCGCTTCGCTCTGGCGCAATTCCAGATCCCAGCTGATCTCGGCGGTTGCGCCCAGCATGGCGGTTGCCGAGCAGTATTTATCTTTGGACAGGGTCACAGCGCGTTCAACCGCCTCACGTTTCAACTGGTTGCCCGTGACAATGTACTGCAAATGGAGCTTGGTGAAAACTTTTGGATCGGTCTCGGCGCGTTCTGCTTTCAGAACTACCTCGCAACCGATGACCGGATGGCGCCCACGCTGCAGAATCAACACCACATCAAAGGCGCTACAACCACCGGCGCCAGCCAGCATCATTTCCATGGGGCGCGGTCCCAGATTGCGTCCACCCAAATCCGGTGGCCCGTCCATTGTCACCTTGTGGCCACTGCCGGTTTCGGCAACAAAAGTCATATGATCAGTCCAGGTAACGCGGCATTCCATGATTCAAGTGCTCCGATGGGGTCTAAGAAGTAACGGAAGAGATTGTAAAGGGGATGGGGTGGTCTGTGCATTTGCCGGGGGTCATGCTTTAAACATATTGGCCTTATTGCGGCGCAGCATATCCATGTTTGTTTATGACAAATCAAAAAATATTTTCAATGCACTCGTTTTTTTAGGGCGCTGAAAATTTGATTGATTTCAATGCGATGTAAGCAAATGAAAGCGTTGCGTGAATTAAATGAGCAGGTGCTAAGCCGTATGTGAATTGTTTTGCGCCGCAAGAAAAAGGCTTGCAATTGACGCGATTAGTCGCTACATTAAAAGCGTTGCGCAAATGTGAAGTTTGCATTTGCCAGATTGTCTCCTCCACCCTCCTCCTTTGGTGTGGATTAACGCGGGATCACTCGTGTGGTTCCGCGTTTTTTTTATTTGTTTTTTTCAAGTGCGTTCTATCCGAATCGCCCAGCCCGCAAGCTTTTGCAGCCTTTGTCCTCTTGGATGATTTGGCGCAATATCACTGAGGGGTTGACGCTCATTCGAAAGTATTGCTAGAATGCGCGTTTTCCCAAATTCCGCGCCATCACTGGCGCCACGGAAGTGCATAAGATGAAAACCTTTTCCGCCAAGCCGCATGAAGTTCAGCGCGACTGGTTCATCGTGGACGCCACGGACAAAGTTCTGGGCCGCGTTGCCAGCGAAGTCGCACGTCGCCTGCGTGGCAAGCATAAGCCTGAGTACACCCCGCACGTTGATACAGGTGACTTCATTGTGATCGTCAACGTTGAAAAACTGCGTGTGACCGGTAACAAGGCTGAAGACAAAAAATACTACCGTCACTCGGGTTACCCGGGCGGTATCTATGAAACAACGTTTGGCAAGATGCAACAGCGTTTCCCGGAGCGTGCTCTGGAAAAAGCCGTTAAAGGCATGCTGCCAAAGGGTCCGCTCGGCTACGCCATGCTGAAGAAGCTTAAGTGCTACGCTGGTGCTGTCCATCCGCATACCGCCCAGCAACCCAAGTCGCTGGAAATCTAAGAGGTCGTTATGGCAGAACAACAATATTACGGTACCGGTCGTCGCAAGAGCGCCGTTGCCCGTGTTTACCTGAAGCGTGGCAATGGCAACATCGTTGTCAATGGCAAGCCAGTTGACATCTTCTTCTCGCGTGAGACAGGCCGTATGGTCGTTCGTCAACCGCTGCAACTCGTTGAGCACACGACGACTTTCGACATCCAGGTCAACGTTGTTGGCGGTGGTGAATCGGGTCAAGCAGGTGCTGTTCGTCACGGTATCACCCGTGCACTGATCCAGTATGATGCAGAGCTGAAGTCAGCGCTGTCGAATGCCGGTTTCGTGACGCGCGATGCCCGTGAAGTTGAGCGTAAGAAAGTCGGCTTGCACGGCGCCCGTCGTCGCAAGCAGTTCTCGAAGCGTTAATGTTTTTCCGCGCCTGGGCAGCAATGTCCTGGTGTGCGGCCAGTTAGCTCAGTTGGTAGAGCAGCGGATTGAAAATCCGCGTGTCCTTGGTTCGATTCCGAGACTGGCCACCAAACACTCAAAAGCCACCTTCGGGTGGCTTTTGTTTTTTGTCTTGATGGATAATGATCGATTCTCCGATTTCCTTTGAGACGACATGCGCATCCTTTCTCGCCACAATGTAACGGCGCTTACATGCCTCTTGTTTGCATTGCCAGCCTACGCGCAGCTGCCATCACTGTTGCCAGTGAAACCGGTTGCGTCGACAGCGGTGCCAGCAGCGCCCGAGGCCGTGAATGCCAAGGATCCGCAGCAGGAGTTAACGGATGCGCAGGGGCGTTTGCGGGATGCGCAGGATGCGCTGAAGCGGATTCAAGATCAGCTGGATCAGAAAACGCTGGCAGTAAACGCACGCAACGAATTGCTCAAGCAATTTAATTTGCGTCAGACCCTCGCTGATCGCTATGCGCAGCAGATTGATTATCTGAAGCAGTTGCAGGTGTTAGACCAAAAGATTGTCGATGCGACGCAGCAGCGCGATAGCTGGGTACCACCCGCAGGCACGGCGCCTTGGTCCGTGGTTGATGGTGATGTAGTTCGTAACGAAATGCTGGTCTACGCGGCACGGATTACACAATTAGGTAAAGAATCTGCGGCGTTATCTGAACAGATTGTGAGCTTAAGTCGAGAGAAGGCAGATAGCGAGAGCAGGTTGCGTCAGCTTCAGGAGAAGGCTGATAAGAACAGCGATGCTGACCGGGCTGCGCTGGAGGATGTGCGGGGACGGTTGGCGCTGCAAACGGCCGTACTCGTGCGAACTGATCTGGAGCGTCGCGTCAAAGACAAAGACCGCGCGCTACTTGAAGTCCGGCGGGAAACCGCCAGCAGAACCTGGGATTATTTTGGTGGGCGCTTTGTGTTGCCACCGGAGGTGTTGGCAAATGCCAAGGCAGATCTTCAAGGGATCATAGATCGGGATCGTGACGCAGAGTTGAAGGCGCTGGCGCGCGCTGAAGCCGCTATGGCACGTTTGAACAAAGCACAGAGTGCGTTTCAACGCTTGGATCAGACAAAGGCATCGGCGAAACAGATTGCCGATGCGCGTGCAGCGCTGGATATTGCTCAGGCCGACGAATCGGCGGCGCGTAGTGAAGTGGATCGTTTGCGTCAACTCATCGAGATTGGTGGGTATGGCTTACAGGTCTGGGACGCACGTGCCATCATTTATGGCAACCCCAGGCCCGATGCAACACGTTTGGACGACATTGTGCAGCGTGTGCGCGTGGGGCTGATCCGGATCCGTCAGGCGCGTGATTTTTTGCAACAATCGCTGACGACGCGCGAGCAAGAAGCGTTCGATCTTCGTGAGGCGTTGCTCGGGACGAAATCACCGCTGGATCAGAAGGTGATTGCTGCCCGTTTGGCGTCAGCCAACGCCCAGACTGATAGCGCCAGATCGATTTTGGCGGCGCTCGATAAGTTTGAGCAGCATTTGACGGTCATCCAATCGGAGCTGGGCGTCTATAGCCAGGATCGCACCTTGGGAGAGCGCTTGATCGACTACTGGCAGCGGCTGGTAGGTGTCTCGAAGAAGATATGGCAGTACGAACTGTTTACCGTTGATGATGTGTTGCTGGTTGATAACCGCGAAGTGAAGACGACGCGGGGCGTTACCATCGGCAAAAGTGTGGGCGCGATTGGTATTCTGATTTTTGGATTTTTGCTGGTGTCGTGGCTGATCCGCTCAGCGATTGGTTTGGCCGAACGCCGAATAGGGCTTAAATCGTCTGTCGCTACACAGATTCGGCGTTGGCTAACGGTGGTCGCGACCGCCACGCTGATCATCCTGAGCTTTAATCTGGTTCAAATTCCACTCAGCGTGTTTGCCTTTCTGGGCGGTGCACTGGCCATTGGCGCTGGTTTTGGCACGCAGAATTTGATTAAGAATCTGATTAGTGGGCTGATGTTGCTCGTCGAGCGACCGATTCGCATGGGGGATCTGGTTGAAGTGGATGGTATCAAGGGGCGGGTGACCTCGATTGGCATTCGCTTTTCAACCATTCACAGTGCCGACGGGGTTGATACGCTGATCCCGAATAGTGAACTGGTCGAGAAAAAATTGGTGAACTGGACGTATAGCAACCCGGATGCGCGTCGAGAGATACGGGTGGGGGTTGCGTACGGTACAGATCCAGTCCAGGTCAAAAACCTGATTAAAAGTGCCGCGTTGGCGCACCCTGATGTGATGACGCAGCCGGAACCCACCGTGGTGCTGGATGATCTGGGCGACAGTGCCTTGATGTTTAGCTTGCGGTATTGGATCAGGCTGGGCGCCGGCACGGATGGCCGTGAGGTGGATAGTGATTTGCGTTGCGAGATCCTGGATAAATTAGCGGCTGCTGGTATTGACGTGCCATACCCGCAGCGGGATGTCCGGTTGCAAGTGGCGCAGCCGTTGACGGTGGCGCTGATGCATCCGGATGCTGAGACAAAAGGTCGCTGATTTTGCCGGCAGGTTGCCTGTTGTACTTTTGCAACGTGATGCAAATACTTACGGAATGATTAAAAGTGTAAGCAGGTTGTAAGCGTGGGTTCGTACCCTTGCTCCACGCGCTAAATGTGTAATTCATTAGCGCATCCATAAAGAGGAGGAGTAATCCATGCTAGACCCCACGACAGCCAAGCTATTGGCAGATCCGAAGTATCAGGAGTTGGTCGCGGTCCGCAACAGCTACAGCTGGATCTGTACGATCCTGATGCTGATTGTGTACTTCGGCTTCATCTTGACCCTGGCTTTTGACAAGGCCATTTTTGCCCAGAAAATCGGTGACGGCGTTATGTCACTGGGTGTTCCGGTGGGTCTGGGTGTGATTCTGTTTACGATCGCCATCACGGGCATCTATGTTCGTAAGGCCAACACGGACTTCGACGCACTGAAGGACGCCCTGGTTAAGGACGTACAAAAATGACCAAAATGAATAAAACTCTTATTGCGCTGGGCGCACTCCTCGCGAGTGGTGCAGCGCTGGCCGCAGGTGCGGATCTGGGTAACACCGCCAAGCAAGCCACGAACTGGACTGCCATTGTCATGTTCGGCATCTTCGTTCTGTTCACGCTCTACATCACCAAGTGGGCTGCGGGCAAAACAAAGACCGCTGCTGACTTCTACACGGCTGGTGGCGGTATCACCGGTTTCCAGAACGGCCTGGCGATTGCTGGCGACTACATGTCGGCTGCTTCGTTCCTGGGTATTTCCGGTCTGGTGTTTGCTAACGGCTTTGACGGCCTGATCTTCTCGATCGGCTGGCTGGTTGGTTGGCCAATCATCACCTTCCTGCTGGCAGAGCGTCTGCGTAACCTCGGCAAGTTCACCTTTGCTGACGTGGCCTCGTACCGCTTCTCGCAAACCCCTGTGCGTATCTTCGCTGCAACGGGTTCGCTGGTTGTGGTTGCCTTCTACATGATTGCCCAGATGGTGGGTGCTGGTCAGCTGATCAAGGTTCTGTTTGGTCTGGACTACACCATCGCTGTGGTGCTCGTGGGCATCCTGATGATGATGTACGTACTGTTCGGCGGTATGACGGCCACCACCTGGGTTCAGGTGATCAAGGCTGTGATGCTGCTGTCGGGAGCTACCTTCATGGCAGCTGCTGTGCTGTTTGCCTTCGGTTTCAGCCCAGAAGCGCTGTTTGCCAAGGCTGTTGAAATCCATCCGAAGCATGATGCACTGATGTCCCCAGGTGGCCTGATCAAAGATCCGATCTCGGCAATCTCGGTGGGTATGGCGCTGATGTTCGGTACGGCTGGTCTGCCACACATCCTGATGCGCTTCTTCACGGTGCCTAATGCCAAAGAAGCCCGTAAGTCTGTGGGTTGGGCAACGGTTTGGATCGGCTACTTCTACATCCTGACCTTCATCATCGGTTTTGGCGCGATTGTGTTCCTGATGCAGGATCCGGCTGCGTACTACGTTGACGGTGATCTGGCCAAGGGTCTGAAGGGCGGCGGCAACATGGCTGCTATCCACCTGTCGAACGCTGTGGGTGGTGACCTGTTCCTGGGCTTCATCTCTGCTGTGGCTTTCGCAACCATTCTGGCTGTGGTGGCTGGTCTGACACTGGCTGGTGCATCGGCTGTGTCGCATGACTTGTACGCTACGGTTATCAAGAAGGGCAAAGCTGAGCAAGCCGCTGAAATGCGTGTTTCGAAGATCACGACCATCGCTCTGGCCATTCTGGCGATCTTCCTGGGCATCGCCTTCGAGAAGCAGAACGTTGCCTACATGGTGATGCTGGCCTTCGCAATTGCGTGTTCGGCTAACTTCCCAGTGCTGTTCATGTCGCTGATGTGGAAAGACTGTACGACTAAGGGTGCTGTAGCGGGTGGCTTTGTTGGCCTGATCGCTTCGGCTGGTCTGACCATCCTGTCGCCAACCGTTTGGGAAGCCGTTATCGGTAACCCGAAGGGTAGCGCACCGTTCCCTTACGGTTCGCCAGCACTGTTCTCCATGACCGCTGCATTCGCAACCATCTGGATCGTGTCGCTGCTTGATAAGAGCGCTCGCGCCCAGATCGACCGCGAAGGTTACCCAGCACAGCAAGTCCGTTGCGAAACGGGTATTGGTGCTGCTGGTGCCTCTGGTCACTAAGTTGCACTAGCGTAACTGCACGTTATGCTGAAAAGACCCGGGCTTCGGCCCGGGTCTTTTTTTATTTTCGGATTTGATCCTTCATGCGCAATCCCTTGATAGACGGGGCGCTCAGCAGTGTCCGGATGTTATACTCACCGCCGTTTACGCAGGAATCGCCCCGGTACTATGTCGCTTCACCTAATCGGACTCAATCACCATACTGCCCCCCTGGCGATTCGGGAACGGGTAGCGATTGCCGCCGAGGCGGTAGGGGGAGCGCTCACGACGTTGCGCCAATCGGGCGCGGTCGACGAAGCGGCGATTCTATCGACCTGTAATCGTACCGAGCTATACGTCTCAGGCGATACCACCGAGGCCGTACTCGCATGGTGGATGCAGCATGCGGGGATGTCTCTCGATGATGCGCGGCCCTACCTCTACCATCATGCAGATCAGGATGCGGTGCGTCAGGCGTTGCGTGTCGCCGCCGGATTGGATTCCATGGTGTTGGGTGAACCACAGATTCTTGGGCAGATGAAGGATGCCGTACGCACCGCAGAGCAGGTTGGCGCGCTCGGTAGTAATTTGCACCGTCTGTTTCAGCATGCCTTTGCTGTCGCTAAAGAAATCCGTAGCACCACAGGCATCGGCGAAAGCGTGGTTTCCATGGCCGCGGCATCCGTGCGGCTGGCTGAGCGTATCTTCGATGACTTGAGTGAGCAGTCCGTATTATTTGTGGGCGCAGGCGATATGGTGGCGCTTTGTGCAACCCATTTTGCCGCCAGCAAGCCCAAACGCATGGTGGTGGCCAACCGCACCATTGAACGCGCTAATGAGTTGGCGCATCAGATCCATGGTGAAGCCATACGATTGACCCAGCTGGCCGATGCGTTGCCTCAGTTCGATATCGTTATTTCCTGTACCGCTAGTTCATTACCTATTATCGGCCTCGGTATGGTGGAGCGTGCCGTCAAGGCGCGTCGTCATCGCCCGATGTTTATGGTGGATTTGGCGGTGCCCCGAGATATTGAAGCCGAAGTGGCCGATCTGGATGATGTGTTTTTGTACACCGTTGATGATTTAGCCAGCGTGGTGCAGCATGGTGTGGCGTCGCGCCAGGCCGCCGTCATCGATGCAGAAGCGATTATTGCCGGACGTCTGGGCGATTTCCTCGACTGGCATGCGCGTCGTGCCCATGTGCCGGTGATCCAGGCCTTCCGTGACGGGGCCGCACAACTCAGGGCCCAGGAACTCGAGTTGGCGCGTAAACGCCTGAGCCGTGGCGAAGCGGCCGAGCTTGTTTTGGAGCAGATGGCAACGCGCCTCACCAACAAGTTTTTGCATGGGCCGCTGTCGGCCATCAACAAGGCCGACTCTGACGATCGTGAACGTTTGCAACAAGCCATGCGCCAATTCATGGCTGGTTGGGATACGTCCGAATGAGTTGGTGGCTGCTGACCTACGTTTTGCTGGGGGTGGGCTCGGGGTTTGTCGCAGGCTTGTTTGGTGTGGGTGGTGGATTGACGATTGTGCCCATACTGCTTTTGCTCTTTCAGGCGCAGGGATTTCCTGATGCACAGCTGATGCACCTGGCATTGGGTACGGCCATGGCAACGATTGTGATCACTGCCATTTCGAGCATGCGTGCCCATCACCGTCACGGTGGCGTGCGGTGGGATATTTTTAAGTCCATGGCACCGGGCCTGGTGTTGGGGACGCTCGTCGGCAGTTTGTTTGCCAGCCGCGTACCGACGGATACGATGGCGGTCCTGTTTACCGTTATCGTCTACTGGGCCTCGTTGCAGATGTTGCTCGATTTCAAGCCGAAGCCCACGCGTGAATTGCCGGGCGTTACCGGGTTGATGAGTGTTGGTGGACTGATCGGCGGTGTTTCCAGTCTGGTCGCGGCTGGGGGTGGTTTTCTGTCAGTGCCTTTCATGGTGCTGTGTAACGTCAATATGCGTCAGGCAGTCGGTACTTCCTCGGCGCTGGGCTTTCCTATCGCCTTGGCCGGCGTGGTTGGTTACATCATGGGCGGTTGGTCCGTCCCTGATTTGCCCGGGCCGAGTTTAGGATTTGTCTATGTGCCCGCCTTTTTAGGCGTCGTGATCGCAACGATTTTTACCGCGCCAGTGGGGGCAAAATTGGCCCATCGTTTGCCGGTCAAACAACTGAAACGCGCATTTGGCATCATGCTGGCATTGTTGGCCAGCAAGATGCTTTGGAATTTGTTGCACTGATATCTGCGCCGAATCGTTGTTTGGGCAGGTACAATGTCGCCCTGATGCGGGTGTGGTGAAATTGGTAAACACAGCAGACTTAAAATCTGCCGGCGAATAGCCTTGCCGGTTCAAGTCCGGCCATCCGCACCATTTTCTTTAGCCCGCCATGAAACCCAGTCTTCTCGATAAACTCCGACAACTTGCCGATCGTCTGCAAGCGTTGGATCTGCGACTGAGTGAGCAAGGCGTGCATGATGATCTGGACGAATTTCGCCGTATCTCCAAGGAGCGGGCAGAGATTGAGCCGGTCGTTGCGCTTTACGAAACTTACTGTCAGCGCTTGTCCGACCTGGATACCGCTGAAGCCATGCTGGCGGACCCCGATATGAAAGGGCTGGCCCAGGAAGAAATGGCAGCCGTTAAGGCGGATTTGCCGGGCCTGGAACAACAGTTGCAGACCTTGCTGCTACCGCGTGATCCTGCGGATGAAAAAAACGTGATTGTGGAAATCCGTGCGGGCACGGGCGGGGATGAATCGGCTTTGTTCGCGGGTGATCTGTTTCGCATGTACAGTCGGTTTGCCGAGCGTCGTCGCTGGCAGGTAGAACTCATTTCAGCCAGTGAGTCCGATCTGGGTGGCTACAAGGAAGTGATTTTCCGGGTGCTTGGGCAGGGGGCGTATTCTGTCCTCAAGTTCGAGTCGGGCGGACATCGTGTGCAGCGCGTGCCGGAAACCGAAACCCAGGGACGCATTCACACCTCCGCGTGTACGGTGGCAGTGATGCCCGAAGCCGATGCCATGGAGGCGGTGACCATCAATCCGGCTGAACTGCGTATTGATACTTTCCGTGCCTCGGGTGCGGGCGGGCAGCACATTAACAAAACGGATTCGGCGGTGCGCATTACGCATTTACCCACGGGTACGGTGGTGGAGTGTCAGGATGGCCGCTCGCAACATCAGAACCGCGATCAAGCCATGCGCGTTCTGGTGGCGCGCATTGAAGATCAACGTCGGCGTGAATTGCATGCCAAGGAAGCGGCGACCCGTAAGAGTTTAATCGGCAGTGGGGATCGATCCGAGCGGATTCGTACGTACAACTTCCCGCAGGGTCGAATGACCGACCACCGCATTAACCTGACGCTGTATAAACTCGCCAATCTGATGGACGGCGACATGGACGAGCTTGCCCGGTCGCTGGCTGCCGAGCATCAAGCAGAACAACTGGCGGCTTTGGCCGATCAGGACTAAGGACCGTGAGCGCGTCGGCTCAGATGACGCGTGTCCGGGCCATACAGTGGGCGCGGCAATCGATAGACCGCTTGGATGCCCGGTTATTGCTGCAATTTGCGTCTGAATGTTCGGCCAATGCCCTGGTTGCAGAGCCGGATGTCGTGCTTGAAGAGGCCCAGTGGACCCGTTTTCAAAGTCTGGTGCAGCGCCGGGCAGGCGGCGAGCCTCTGGCTTATCTGGTCGGAGAGGCCGGATTTTATGGTGCATTGCTGGCGGTGACGCCGGACGTGCTGGTGCCGCGACCAGAAACCGAAGAGCTGGTCGACTGGGCGCTCGACGTGTTGCGTGACCAACCCGCACCCACTATTGCCGATCTGGGGACCGGAAGTGGGGCGATAGCGCTCGCCTTGGCACGCGCCCGCCCAGATGCTCGGGTCATGGCCGTTGATGTTTCTTCAGCAGCGCTGTCGATCGCTCAATTGAATCAACAACGCCTGGGCTGTGCCAATGTCACGCTGATTCATGCCAGTTGGTATGACGGTTGGCAAGCGGCCGACGGCCTTGATTTGATTATTAGCAACCCACCGTATATCCCCGCGGATGACCCGCACTTAAGCGGCGATGGCGTGCGTTTTGAACCCCGTCTGGCGCTCACGGATGAGGCCGACGGCTTGGATGCCTACCGCGCCATTGCCGCCGGCGCTGTGGCGCGTCTTAAGCCCGGTGGGTGGTTGCTGGTGGAGCATGGGCATGATCAGGGGGCGGCAGTGGCGAGCCTTTGGTTGCAGGCAGGGTTGGTTGATGTCACGGGTCGGCTTGATTTGAGCGGTAATCCCCGGATGACCGGCGGGCAGAAACCAGCGAGATCGGCGTGATGCGCCGGATGCCTGAGCTCTGGCAGGATTGGCCGGTATCCCTGCGCTGGGCGGTAACTATTTCTTTAGGCGTGCATTTGTTGGTAGTTTTTCCGCTGGCCTTCTGGCTGTACACCCCCATCGCGATGCCGCAGGCGCCACTCAGTGCCGTGTTACGAGGCCCGGGTGAATCCACTCAAACTGCGCACGACGATTCAAGGACCAGGGCGCCCCTGTCCGCCGGAGAGACCCGTAAACCCACGCCGAAAACGCCACGCGTGCCACGGGTTCAAAAAAAGCATGATGAACGCCCCGCAGATACCGCAGCGCCTCTGCCGCCCACGCGGGTGGGCGTTGCGCAGGGCGACGCCGCTGCAGCACCTAATGTGAGTGCTAAAGCCGGCAGCATCGGTGGGGCGCCGGAGTTGGCTCGCGATGGGGCCGACGCGGATGCGCTCCAGCGTTATCGTCTGGCGTTGGGGGGCGAAGCACGGAAAGCCAAGCGTTATCCGGAGGTTTCTCGTGCTCGCGGGCACGAGGGGGTTTGCGAGATGATGATCGTTTTATCCAGAAACGGTGGCCCCCCTGTGGTGGTGCCGGGTCGGAGCAGTGGTTCACCGACGCTCGACGACGCAGCGTTGGTCATGACACGTCTGGCGGCTGAGCGAACGCCGGTACCGGCAGAGCTGCAGGGGCGTAATCTGCGTATCCCATTGCGTATCCGCTTCTCGCTCGACGATTTCTGATATTTGTCTCTTTTTTGCGCCACATCAAAGCGCCGGGGGTTTAAAGCAGACTTTTCGGCCTGACTTATCGTGGCAGAGTGTTATAATCCATTGATTTCATTCATTCAGCATCTTTCTCTGGGTGAATGTGCTGTTGCAACATAATGGCCTTGGGCGTGTCCTGAAGCTATGAGTTTTGCCAATTTAGGAGCGTGTATATATGTTTAACGGACTCGTTGATTTGCCCTGGTGGGGTTACATCGTGTACACCTTGATCGTGACTCACATCACGATTGCCGGTGTCACCATTTATTTGCATCGTCATTCCGCGCACCGTGCGTTGGAACTGCACCCTGTCGTGTCGCATTTCTTTCGTTTCTGGCTGTGGCTCACCACCGGTATGGTGACCAAGCAGTGGACCGCGATTCACCGCAAGCACCACGCCAAGTGTGAAACACCGGACGATCCGCACAGCCCACAAGTTCTGGGTTTGAAGAAAGTGCTTTGGGAAGGCGCCGAGCTGTATCGTGCCGAAGCCAAGAACGACGAAACCATGAAGCGCTACGGTGCCGGTACACCGGATGACTGGATGGAGCATCACGTTTACAGTCACTCAGTGATTGGTGTTTCCATTCTGATGATCATCAACCTGATTCTGTTTGGGCCAATCGGTATGACCATCTGGGCCGTACAAATGGTCTGGATTCCGTTCTGGGCCGCGGGTGTGGTTAATGGCGTGGGTCACTATTACGGCTATCGTAACTTTACCTGCCCGGATGCATCGACTAATCTGTTTCCGTGGGGCATTCTGATTGGTGGCGAAGAGCTGCATAACAACCATCATGCGTTCGGTACCTCGGCCAAGCTGTCGAATAAATGGTACGAGTTCGACATCGGCTGGCTGTACATCCGCACGATGGAAGTGCTGGGTCTGGCCAAGGTGAAGAAAGTCGCGCCGCGTCCGAAGCTGGGTAAGGAAGTGGCAGTGGTCAATGCTGAGACGCTGGATGCCGTTATTACGCACCGCTTTGATCTGATGACCCGTTACGGCAAGGCGATTCGCCATGAGTTTGCGCGTACGCTGGAGCACCACAAGCGTGACCATACGCTGGCCGATAAGAAGACCATGCGCCAGGCCTCACGCTGGGTGGCTGGTGATCTGGATCAGATGCCGGCTGAACTGCGTCAGCCTGTGGATAGCGTTCTGGCCGAAAGCCCGGCGTTGACCAAACTGTGCACCATGCGCAGCCAGCTGGTAGCGATCTGGGAAAAAACCAGTGTATCGCGCGAGCAACTGGTGCAAAGTCTGCAAGACTGGTGTAAACAAGCGGAGGCTTCAGGCGTGCATGCGCTGCAGGAGCTTTCCGTGCGCGTTCGCCGCTACGTGATTTAAGTTTTAACGGTCGACCTAAACAACCGGCTTCGGCCGGTTGTTTTTTTTCAAGGTGTAGTCAGATGAATGATGTAGAAAGCCAGGACACACTGGTTGCAGAATCTCCCCTGGACGCTCAGCCAAGCCCTGCGGCGCGAGGCAAGAGCATTCTGCCGGAGGTGGAGCGTCGCCGAACGTTTGCGATTATTTCCCACCCGGATGCGGGTAAAACCACGCTGACCGAAAAGCTGTTGCTGTTCGCGGGTGCGATTCAGATTGCCGGTAGTGTTAAAGCGCGTAAGGCCAGTCGCCATGCCACATCGGACTGGATGGAAATTGAAAAGCAACGTGGCATTTCCGTCGCCAGCTCTGTCATGCAGATGGAGTACGGTGACTGCGTCATCAATCTGCTGGACACACCAGGTCACCAGGACTTCTCTGAAGATACCTATCGCGTGCTGACAGCCGTCGATGCGGCCCTGATGGTCATTGATGCCGGTAACGGTGTTGAGCCGCAAACCCTGCGTTTGCTCGAAGTCTGCCGTGCCCGCAACACACCCATCATTACCTTTATCAACAAGCTGGACAGTGAGGTCAAAGACCCGCTCGATCTGGTGGATGAAATCGAAAAGGTGCTCAAGCTGACGGTGGTGCCATTTACCTGGCCAGTGGGCATGGGCAAGCGCTTTGCGGGGGTTTATGACATCCGCAATGATCAGATCCGTTTGTTCCGTTCGGGTAAAGATCGCCTGGAAACCGAATCGGAAACCCTGCAGGGGTTCGACCACCCAGAGCTGGCAGATCGCTTTGGTGCCGAATTTGCACAGGCGGAGCAAGAGATTGAACTGATTACCGGGGCTTCGG
>JACCEC011180519.1_pt1 | contig 16703 bp, 11 predicted proteins | sample 7450121 | NCBI WGS metagenome assembly JACCEC01 (sample SAMN15323455, study PRJNA562643) | freshwater metagenome | isolation source: river surface water | place: USA:Blue River Watershed | collected 2017-08-18 | reverse complement strand
GTATCAGGATAACATTTTTTTAATCTTTCTTTTTGATACTCTTCACTTATATGTATCCGAATTTTAATAAAATCTCTCTTTTGAATCTCTGAAAATTCACTTAAAAGACGACAATCTTCAATAATAATATCTTCATTCTCATATTTATCTAAAGTATATTTTGTAAAAATATTCTCATCTATCTCTCTCATCTTTTGACCAATATCCTGTAGTAGTCTTCTATCTTTCTCTTTCATTTTGAACAAATCATAAGCTATCTCATAAATCTTTTCAGCAAAAGAGACCTTTTTTAACTTCATCTGATAAGTACTTTCAAGATAAAATTGTATAAACTTAAAGAGAGTACTCTTTCCTGAACACATTTTACCAAAAATCGCTATCTTCATCTTTTTTATTCTTTACATTTTATATCTCTCTTTTATTTTATATCTTATTCATTTTTATTTATAACCTTCAAAATGAAGTTTTTATAAATAATTTGAAGTATAATACATATCCATATAAAATTTACAATATAACACCAATAAGTACCAAAAGCCTCATATTTTGTATAATTATACCATGAATATAAATAAGTAAAAATTCCAACTCCTATAATAATCCAATCTTTTGTTAAAAAGCAAGAATAAAATAATAGGATTGTCCATAAAATAAAATATAAATTATGAATCATATTTTGATTTGAACCTATGGTCTCTAACCAATTCCATTTAAGGAAACCTTTTTTTCCAATGGTAGTCTTAAAATTAATATTTTTATAATGGAATAAAAGATAAATAAAAGTCATTATCAAATAAAAAGATGATAAATTTATCTTTAATGGAAGATTTTTAATCATATTAATTCCAGCTAATGGTTCTAATAAAATCACAAAAAGACCTAATTTTGAATAGAATTCATTCTTCCTTGGATTATCTATATTTTTCCATAAAAAATATTCAATTAATTGCATTGATGAAAATACCATTAAAAATATTAATTTATTTAAAGGAACATTATAAATATAACCAATTATAAAACATATGATTGTAAATGAAAATGTTTGTAAGGATACTTCAGCATTCCAACACATATTCTACTATTTTTTGAATATAAAAAAATCATCATTTTATTTATCAAAATTCCAAATTTTCATTAAAAAATCATCTAATTCTTCGGTAGTTTTAAATATTTTTACAATTTGATATAATTTATCTATTTCAATATCTTCATATTGAGAACCTTGTAGTTGAAGTCGAATATCATGAAGCCCTGAAAGTGAAAGATCTATCTTTGATCTCTTTTTTGTAAATAGATTTAGATACAATTTACGATATTCCTGTTCATCCTCTACACTCCATTCCACTTCAGCTTTTTTTTCTTTGTGAATAACCTCTTCTCTTACTTGAACTTCTTTAATCGGTTCAGCAGGTATACTAGGTAGTTTTTTTATCTTTTTGTGAATAAACTTTTCTTTTATTTGAACTTCATTCACAGATTCAACTGGTATACCAGGGAGTTTTTTTACTTTTTTTACTACTGTTTCTACTTCTGAACTCATTTTTTATATATATATTCATTCAGATAAAATATATATATTCAAAATATTCATTTTTTTCACAAATTATATAACGTAAATAGATAAAATTTGTGCGTAAATATTTGTAAAAATATGTACAACAAATGTATTTTATAAAAAAGATGTTGTATATACCATTTACTACTTAGATACGCATAATATTACTCGATATTATCTCTGTACTATGTTATAATAAATGTTTTGATAATGATTATTCGATAATTTTAACCAAAAAATTGATAAAAATATTGGTAAGTTCGAATATTAATTTTTATCAAATATTTATTATAAAAAAGTCACAGAAAAAATTCGAGAAAATGCGAATTTTAACATATTTTTCTGATATTTTTATAAATTATTTAAAAAAAACCATTCTTTTATTGGTTTTTTTAATTGAATTAAAAAAAGAAAATTATTCTTCTTTTTCATTTTTAATCTTATCAATCATTTTGAGAAAGGGAGAGACATGTTCTATCTTCATCATCATCGGTATCTTTTTGAATCCTAAATCCCTCATATTCGCAAATCGATTCCTCCCATTTAATATCTCCACCATACCATATGGCAATACTTCTATAAATGGGGGTTGGTCTATCCTCATCTTCATTAAATCTCTCCTTGAATTAATATATTTACTCTTCTGTTTTATCTCCTCAAATCTTCGACTTAAATATGAATCCGAATAACTCCATAAAATATCAAATATTCTTATATCCACATTCTCCACTAATTCATATTCACTATTTTTCGATGTCGTCTCTTTCATCTTATTATAAAAATCTTTCTCCTTCTTATCCCCTCTCATCTCCATAATTCTCTTTATCTCTTTTTCATAATCTTCTTCTGTGTGATTATTCTTCATAATAAATCTTAATTCTTCCTCATCTTCAAACCATTCATTATCCTCTTCTAAATTCGTATCATTTTCATTCTGGTAAGCATTATGATTCATATATATATGATACTCCTCATTCTTCTACTTCTTTCTTTATATTCATTTATCAAAATGAATTATTTTTTTGTAAAATGAATATTCTTTTTTTGGACTTAAAGAAAGTAAGGTAAAAAAGATATAAAGAATCTAAAACAAATAAATAGAAGAATGGAAGAGACTTATGAATTAAAAGAGGCATCGGATGAGCAACAGAGAGCAATACAGGATATTAAAACCCAAAACATCATAGTCGATTCAGTGGCAGGAAGTGGAAAGACAACATTATGTTTACATATTGCGTTAGAATATTCTACATCGAATATATTATTATTGACATATAATTCAAAATTAAAGTTAGAGACCAGAAAGAAGGTAAATTTATTAGAGATTGATAATATGGAGGTTCATTCCTATCATTCATTCTGTGTAAAATATTTTGACCATCAATGTTTTACGGATAGTGGTATTATTCAATTATTAAAAAAGGAAGAAGTAAAACCTAAGAGAAGATTTGATTATGATATGATTATAGTAGATGAGGCACAAGATATGAGTCCATTATATTATGAGTTAGTCTGTCAGATTATTCAAAATAATTATCGAAAATATAGGATGTGTATTATGGGTGATAAGAATCAATCAATTTATCAATTTAATAAAGCAGATGAGAGATATATCACATTAGGTAAGATTATCTTTGAGAATGCGTGGAATTTACAAAGTTGGAGATTAAATCATCTGTCACAGAGTTTTCGAATCACACATGAGATGAGTGAATTTATGAATCATTGTTTTTTACGAGAAGATCGTTTAAGATCTATGAAACATAATACTAAACCGCGATATATTATATGTGATACATTTGGTGATTCTTTAGGTTCATCAAATCGAGTTTATAAGGAGGTGAAGAATTATTTGAAAGAAGGATATACATTTGAAGAGATATTTATCCTAGCACCTTCCGTAAAGAATATTCAATCACCTGTACGACAACTGGCCAATCAATTATCGGATGAAGGAATACCTATACATGTACCAGTGAGTGATGAAGAGAAGTTAGATGAAGATATCTTAAAGGGTAAGATAGCGTTTTCTACTTTTCATCAAGTGAAGGGATTGGAGAGGAAGGTAGTAATTGTATATAATATGGATTCATCTTATTTTGAATTTTTCAAAAAGGATTCGAATCCACTAGTATGTCCGAATGAGATATATGTAGCATGTACACGAGCGAGTGAGAAGTTAACTTTACTACATCATTATCAGAATGATTATTTACCATTTGTGAATCGAGAGATGATTGAAAAATATTCGACTTTTGAAAAGACGAGAATACATCAGACGAAGAATCGAAAGAAGAAGAATTTTGATACTTATGTGACAGATGTAGCAAAACATCTTCCAATAGAGATAGTATATGAATGTTTAAAGTATTTTGATTGTGAAGAGAAGCGAAAACCTGGGAAGAAGATAGATATTCCGATTAAAACAAAACAGAAGAATTTATATGAGGGAGTTTCGGAGATAACAGGGATAGCGATACCTAATTATTTTGAGTATATAAAGACGGGAAAGATGTCTATCTTTCATCGTTGTAAAGAGGAGATACAAAATGTGGAGACAAATGTGAGTACTTCTTTATTTAGTGATGATGTAGGGGGAGAGGAGAAGAAAGAAGAGGATGATATGATGAAATTAAAGAAGATAGATATGAAGAAGTTAACAGCGGAGGAATTATTGTATATATCGAATTTATGGAATTCATTTAAGACAGGATATATATATAAACTAAATCAAATTAAGAAGTATGATTGGTTAAAAGAGGAACATTTGAAGGAGGCAATCACGAGATTAGATGGATTAGTGACACCAAAGTTAAAGACAGAAGTGAGATATGAGAAGGAGGATATGAAGGAATTAAGAAATCGAAAGTTGATAGGACATATCGATTGTATAGATGATAAGAATATATGGGAGTTTAAGTGTGTCAGCCAATTAGAGAATGAACATAAGATACAAATAGCGATATATATGTATATGTTTTTGAAAGAAAATGAGGGGAATAAGAAGAAGAGGAATCTCTTTTTTGATTTTGAGAATGATTCACTTGAATTAGAGGATGAGGAAGACCCGAAGATAAGAGAATATGAGAATAAACTTCAATATTGTGAAGTGATTCATTTATCTTTAATGGAGAGTTTAGGTGATAAGGGTGATATGATAGATTTTATGTATAAAGAGAAAGAGATAACAGGGTGGAAGATAGAAGAGATAGGAGTTGAGAAGATGTTAGTATCAAAAGGAGATAAAAAGAAGAAGATATTAAAGACAGATATGTTATTAAATCATGATTTGAGTCGAAAAGTGAAGAAGATAGAAGAAGAGATGAATAAATTAAGAGAGGAGATACAGAAGAGAAAAAAGGAGGATTATCATTTTTATCTTTATAATATCTTAGATGACCATTGGATTGAGATTAAATCAGATTTGAGAAGATTGGAGAAGATGATGGATTATTTAATTTATCATAAATATTTTACGAAGAACTTTACATCAGACGAGGAGTTTATTCAAATGAATCAGGAGATTCGGGAGAGAATTATTAAAATTTGAACTTAAAAAAAGAAGAATGAATAAAAAGAGGAAAAGATGGAAAAGAAGGAGAATGAGAGTGAGAGATATTGTATGGAGTATGTATGGATAGATGGAGACGGGGGATTAAGATCGAAGATACGAATCACTTCTACGAATGAATTTAAAAAATTAGTATGGAATTTTGATGGTTCATCGACGAATCAGGCGACAACTGAGGATTCGGAGGTAGAATTAATCCCAGTTCAGTCATATCCTAATCCTTTCATTGGAATTGAAGATATGCAATCATATTTTTTGTTATGTAAATGTAAATATAGAGATGGAAGAGAGGATAGTTATGATACAGCATTAAAAATCATGAATCACAAGAGTGTTATGAAAGAGAGACCATGGTTTGGATTAGAGCAAGAATATTTTTTGGTAGATAGAATCACGGGTTTACCAGTTGGATTTGGTAAAGATGTGGATGGAAAGATAATAAAGACGGAACCGAGGAGACAACAGGGAAAGTATTATTGTGGAGTGGGTGCATCAAATATAATTGGAAGAAATATAGCGGAGAGACATATGATAATATGTTTAAAGATGGGTATACAGATATCGGGAATAAATGCAGAAGTAGCATATGGTCAATGGGAGTATCAAGTAGGACCGGTTGAGGGGATAGAGGCAGCGAATCAGTTATGGATATCGAGATATATTTTACATAGGATAGCGGAGGAGGAGGGATATGATGTGACTTTTGAACCAAAACCGATAACATGGGGTTCATGGAATGGTAGTGGATGTCACACGAATTTTTCAACAAAGGCAATGAGAGAGAAGAATGGTATACAAGTAATTATGTGTGCAATGGAGAAACTAAAGATGAAACATAAGGAACATTTAGATGTTTATGGTAGTGATAATCATTTAAGATTAACAGGAACACATGAGACATCGAGTATGGAGGAGTTTACATATGGTATAGGAAGTAGAAATACAAGTATACGTATAGGATATCAGATAGAAATAGATGGAAGAGGTTATTTTGAGGATAGACGTCCTTCGAGTAATATGAATCCGTATTTAGTATGTTCAAAGATATGTGAAACTATAATATTATCTTAACGTAAATATAAAAAAAATGATTTTTTTGTAAGTAATTTATCTTTTATTTTAAGAAGATAAATAAATTGAAAAACACACATTTTTGAAAAGATGATGTTATCAAAAAAACAGACAAAGAATGCATCGATAATAGATGATGAAAAGATTCGAGTAAGAATGATGTTGAAGAATGAACATTCTTTATCATCATTTTTAATGGAACATATTAAACAAGATGTATGGATTAAAAATATAAATAATGAAAATGGTCTTACTTATATCATTCGTCAAACAAAAAATGAGATGGATGAGATGGATATTATGTTATTTATAGATTTTTTACATATGAATGCACCAAAATTATTGGTACATTTATTGAATGAAAGAACAGTACATAATGATACTTGTCTAACCATGGCTATTTATACAGGAAAGAGAGAATTAGCGATAAAAATGATAAAGATGAATGTTGTAGAATTGAATTATATTAATACAAAGAAGATGACACCACTGATATTATCTATTTTAAATGAATATCATGATGTATCATTAGCTATAGTAAATAGTGATAAAGATTATTTACCTAATTTTGTAAGTGAAGCAGGATATACACCATTAATGGCAGTTTGCTATAATGGATGGTCAGATATCGCTCATAAAATTTTGGATAGAGGTAATTGTAATTTGGGACAAGTAAATCAAGAGAGGAAGAATGCACTCGTATTTGCAATTGTAAAAGATATGGATGATATTTGTTATCGTTTACTTGAATCAGATGAGACAGACCCAGGAATTATCGAAAATGTTCAACATATCACACCTCTTTTTTATGCCATTTTACGAAAAAATGAGAAGTTAGCGATTCGTATATTAGAAACGGGAAGAGCCCTTCCTGATTTAAAGACGAAGATGAATGAAACATGTCTTATGATGGCATGTCATTTTAAAATGTATGACTTAGCTCATAAATTATTAGATACTGGAAAATCAGTACCTGAAGTAATCTCTCATCTAAAATATAATGCATTTATCTATTCATGTCAATATGAAGAATTTTATGATGTCTCTATTCGTATTCTTTCAATGATGGGAGAAGATAAGTTTAAAGGTATTATTAATCCACTTCTATGGACCGTTTTTCATGAAAATGTAAAACTTATGAAATATCTAATAGAAATTGAAAAATTAGAAGTCTTTGATGTTGATGAAGATGGTGATCATCCTCTGATTATCGCTGTACGTAAAAAAAATAAGACCATTGTCTCTTATCTTTTAGATATTTATACAAATGAACAAGTACTCAAAAAGAATAATGAAGATAAAAATGCAATAGACTATTCTATTGAAGAGAAAGATACAGATATTTTTGACTTACTAAGTGAAAAATTAGGATATGAAAATCTTATGGATTCAATTCATTAAAAAGAATACGTATCTATTATAAATAAGAAAAAAATGAAAAATATACAACATTATTATTCATTCATGATAGAAAAAATAAACTGAAAAAAAAACAGAATGAACTTCGAAATGAATATTTTGGATATTGAACGTGAAGTATTGAAGAATCTTTCTTCAACACTTTTAGATATTTTAAATGATTTAAAGGTAAAACCTTTTTATGTTCAAAATGAAAAGATACAAAATGGTATCTTTGAACTTTTAAAAAAGAAAGAGAAAGAAGAATATATGATTGAAATCTTAAGTGTTATGTATAAACATACACCCGATTTTTATGATTATTTTTTATCTATCTATGATTCTGAACAGAATACTCTTTTAATTAAGGCTTGTATTGAACGTAAACAACAATTAGTTAAATATATTTTGAATACCTGGAAGATTATGCCTAATCATAAGAATTCAGATGGTCTAAATGCATTTATTTATTGTTGTAGAAATAAATATGAAGATGAGGCGATGATGATATTAGATAAAGGTGAGACGGATATTTTAACCATTGACCCTCTTTTACATTGTACACCCATTATGTATGCTTGTTCACACAGAATGCGTAATCTTGTAAGAAGAATTTTAACAATGGGACCTTGTAATCTAGGTGTACCTTCTAAAACAGGGGTCACGCCAATTATGGTAGCCTGTTTAAATGGATTATTTGAAGAATGTGTAGTAATGTATGCTTCCGGAGAAGCTAATATTAGTAATGTTTGTAAACAGAATAATACACTCTTCAATACAGCATGTAATATGGGGTTTGAAGAACTTGCATTTAAGATGTTAAATGAACATTCAATTAAGGAATTAAATGCAGAATTAGTTCATAAAGATGGTACAAATGCACTTCATAATGCTTTACATCACCGTATGTGGGGTGTTAGTGTATTATTAATCCATAAGAATTATGATCTTATGATTCCACTTAAAGATGGAGATAATCCATTGATTGTTGCTTCTTTTAAAGGACTCGAAGATATCGCTATGGAGATAGCTATGAGAAGACCTGAACTAATCAGTACAAAGAATAATGATAATTGTACTCCACTCATTATGGCATGTGATAAAAAGTGTGTAAAACTTGCTCATTATCTTCTTGAACATGGAGATTGTTTAATCTCATCAGAAGATAATTGTAATGAGACTGCTCTAATGATTGCCTGTAAAAATGAATTAAGTACAGTGGTTTTACGAATTTTAGAAATTGAAGATAAATCACATACTTTAGTAAATAAATATCATGAGAGTGCCCTCTATTGGGCTATTAAAATGAATATGAAAGAGATTTATCTTAAATTAATTTCTTTATATTCATTTCATTCATCAAATACACATGATAAAAAGATATTAGAATTATTTCTTCAGATGAAGGATTATGCTTGTCAGAGAATTGTTTTAGAGAAGATGACGATTCAATATCTTGAATCAAAGTTTGATACTACAAGAACAGCCATTATTCCTTTAGGTAATAGTGGTACGAATTCAGTATTGATTGTAAATGATGTAGAAGACCCGATTTCTAAACTTGAAAACACATTAAAGACAGAAGAATCTCCAATTCAAATAAAGAATGAAGAATCAAAGTCAATGAAGAATAAAAAGAAGAAGAATAAAACAACAAAAACTGTTTTATCTTCAGTTGAGAAAAAGGAAGAACCTACAGCTATACTTAAAGAAGAGAATAAGACTGAAGTTATGGATAACTCTTCTTCTATAGAACTTTCTAATAAACTTGAATTAAATCTTCCTAAACCGACGATTGAAGAATCAAATGAAGTAAAGGAAGATAAAATTTTACCTATAATCGTTGAACCACCTCAAGAGATGAAAAAAATTGATTTATTTCCAAACTCATCTGTTAAAAAGAAGGAGAGAGTAAACACTATTATTTATTCTAGAGAGACTGATGAAAATGGTGTAAAATTATATGTTCCACCTAAGATGGAGATTAAAAAGTTAAACTCAAGTGCTACACCCTTTAAACCAAGGTCTGTTTTACAAAGAGCTAAGGAAGAAGTGAAAAATGTATCAACACCACCTCCTTCTCCTTTACCTGAAGTTAAGAAAGAAGAAGTGAAAAATTTATCAAAACCGATTCCTTTATCTAAAGTAAAGAAAGAAGAAGTAAAGGTTGTATTAACACCTCCTCCTCCTCCTTTACCTGAAGTGAAGAAAGAAGAAGTTAAGATTGTATCAACACCTCCTCCTTCTCCCTTATCTGAAGTAAAGAAAGAAGAAGTGAGAAATGTATTAAAACCTATTCCTGTACCTAAAGTGAAGAAAGAAGAAGTAAATGTTGTATTAACACCTCCTCCTTCTCCTTTACCTGAAGTAAAAGTTGAATCAAAACCAGTTCATGAAGTCAAGATTAATCATCTTCCTCCATTGGCACCTCGTGTCAGAATTTTGAAGAGAGAAGATAATCCGTCTCCACCTAAAAAAGTAGAAGAACCTGTATCTATTCAAAAACAGAATGAAGAGTTATTAAAACAAGCATATTTACCACCCTCTTCCGAGAGGGTTGAAGAACTTCGTACTAAAGCATATCAACATCGTTATTATCATCGAATGAATTATACCAACATTCAATATTGGTATCAAGAAGTTTTTATGAAGATGTATCGAACATCAGTTCCATCTTATCTATTTAATGATATTTCATATATTCAATATAGGGTTTCTCCTATGGATAATGAAAATATATGGTATAAGATTGAATATTTTGATTTACATGATTTGACTCATCTTTACGTTTTTCAGTATATTGTTTAAAAAAAATGAATATATTTTTTATCTTTTATTCTTTAGTTATAATTTATATCAAAAAAATTTATTTAAAAATGCAAGAAGGACAATTTATTTTTAAGTTGAAAAATGATACTACTTTGGATAGTTTATTAACAAGTATTAATAAATCGATTCAATCAGTAAATCAACAATTAACACCAGAGATATTAAGTAAAGTTAAAGATTTAGAAAAGATACTTACTGAAACGATGAGTTCTATGTCAAATACGAAGAGTGATTTAACTCCAACTAAAAATAATCATTCAGAAGTAAAAGTTTTAAAGGAAGAATCAATATCTTTAAGAAAAAGTATAGAAGATTCAGAGAAAAAATATCCTGAAATAGAAATATCTAAATTGGGATTTAGTGAAAATACAGTAAGAAAACTAAAAAAAAGAGGATTTGTAAAAACAGATAATATTATCGATTTAGTAGATAAAATATATTATGAATATCCTCATGAAATGGAAGATGAAATTATTGAGATATTAGGAAAGATAGAATTAATACATCCAAGTGCATTTGAAAGGTATATTCAATCTAAAGATGAGACAGGTGATAATCTTCTTATGGATTCAGCTATTGTAAAATTGGAAAAGATGGCACTTTATCTTTTATCTAAAAATAAGATTGATTTAAATCAACAGAATCAACATGGATATACATTTTTAATGTATATCTGTAAAAATGGATGGAATCATATCTTTGATAAGATTATTCCACATGTTGATATTATGAAAAAGAATGAACATGGTGAGACTGCACTTCATTTTGCTGTTGAAAATAAAAATGAAAAGATAGTAAAACAACTGATTGATATTATGAAAAATGAAGATTTATTAGAATTATCATCTTTTCAAAACAATGCACTCTTTACTGTTGTTCGAGGTGGATTTGATGATATAAGTCTATCTATTCTTAAACGTGAACCAAGTACTTTATTTATGATTAATAAACAGAATGATACTATTTTACATTTAGCATCTCGATATGAATGCAAGAAATTATTAAATGAAATTTTAAAAAATCATTTAGATAAATTTGATGAAGTTTTAATTAATCTTCAAAATACGAATGGATACTCTTCTATCGATCTTATGCTTACACATCATTTGAAAAAAGAATTATCAATTATGATTTATTCTGGAAAATTAAATTCAGTTATTTATGATATTTATTCATCGAGTAATACAAAAATGTATGACCAATCATTCATTGGACAGATGATTCTTAAAAAAAAAGATATATCTTTAATTGAACATTGTTTAAAAACAATTCCATATACAAAATTGGATAAATTAGAATGGATATATTATTTTTGTTTGTTAACATTATCCTATCAGATGAGGTCAGTTTTTGTACTCTTTTTTAATATGTTAAAAGAGAATATGAGATTTAAAATTTTACATACACATGCTTATCCCAAGACATTATTAATGGTTTTAATTGAGATGGAATGGTATGATTTTGTTGAAGAGATATTAAAAAATGAGTATTTGATAGAATATGTTTCATTATTAAGTAATGAAGAGAAGAAGACTGCATTGTTTTATGCTTGTGAAAAAGATAAAAAAAAAAAGAATGTGATTGAAAAATTATTAAATATGACTAATTTAGCATTTTATTCTGATTTTAACGGTTTAGACCATTTACAAAAATGTAAAAAATTAGTTATACCTCTTCATGATAAATCTTTAAATAAACTCTTTGATGAAAAAATCAAAGAATTAATTGAATTGAAAAATGGAAAAATAGATATGGATGAATTTTTAAAAAAACCTTTAACTTCAAAATATCTTTTTCAAGAATTTTCAGATTCTGATTTTGAGCAGCGTGATGTGAATCGTCGATGCTCGTTCTCCCGCTTGGATTTTGAAGTTTAATTTTTTTATTTATTTATATTTTATAATTTTCCGACTCTTTTATTAATTTTTATCTGGTACAGAATACTGAGTATTGATGTGTGGATATGGTTGATAAGGAGGAGGAGGGTATTGATAGTTAATAGGAGGAGAAGGGTGTTGATAATGAATAGGATGAGGGGAAGGAGTATGAGAATAGTATGAGGGAATAGGATGTTGATAATGAATAGGTGGTGGCATTAAAGGCATATAAGTAACAGGTTGTTGTACTTGTCCTTGTGATACCATCTTCATTAACCTTTCATTCTGTTCCATTAACATTTTAATAATACTACTTTCATTCTCTTTACTTCGTTCTACAGCATCTTCTGGTCCTTTACTTTTTTTCATATTAGAAGCAGTAGAGTTAGAACTAGAACTAGAATCATCAAATGACTCTGTTCTCTTCGTTTTTCCCATAATAGTTAGATGAGACCTTGAAGGTTCCTCCCTAACATTATCTTGAGGTGATTCACTCTTTTTTACATAAGAATGATGATTACTTTTTATGTTTAAAGAATGTTCTCTCCTGAATAAAGAATAATCTTTCCTGTATAAAATACTAGGAAAGAGTTTAAAATTCTTTTTATCCAAATTATTTGATTTTAGATAATTCTTATTTTCAGTTTTTACCTTTCCGAATCCATCTTCTTCTTTCATACACCTTGTTATATTATGTCTAATGAATAATTCTAAGTGATGATTAACATCACTTGTAGGGTATGACTCTTTTAATTCATGATAAAATATCATGGTATTTAATATAAAGATTAAACAATAAATATTAATACTTCCAACACAATAATTTATCTTATTTATGATAAATTGTACATATTCCATAAAATATTTATCAACGAATTCATCTAATAACGGTTTATGTTTACTGTTTGGTTCTTTATGCAAAATTGATATCACATATTTTAGTTTTTCTAACATGGAAGTAAATTTTTTTTTATCAATCTTTAATGGTGGTTTAGTCGTTTCTTCTTTTTCTTCTTTTTCTTCATTCGTACACTGCATAAAATACCTTAATGGTTTATTTTCCTTAGTACTTTCATTTAAAGAGGAAGTATTATTTGTCTTCACTTCTAATCTTTTTACATTCTTTTTCGTATCAGGCATAAGATTATTTAAAAGAAAAATATCTTCCCAAGTATCCATCGAAAATGGTATAAAATCGGTTGAGTTCATTTTTTTATCAGTAATAAATACAATCTGTTAATACTTTAGATATACAAATAATCATTTTTTTATAAAGTTAATACGTAAATGTATTATTCTACTTCTCGCGGTACTGCATAGAATACTGTTGATAGGGAGGAGGGGGTGGATGATATACCGGAGGAGGTGGTGGAGCATAATAGGGTGTCGATGGACGTTGTTGATAATGAATTGGTGGAACCATTGGGTGTGCATAAGATACAGTAGGCTGTACTGGAGCACTTTGTGATACCATCTTTATTAACTTATCATTCTGTTCCATTAACATACGAATCATCGTACTATCACTCTCTTTATCATCTGAATAGTTTCTACGACTTCTCTCTCTTGACCTTGAACGCTCTCGAATAGATCTCTCTTTCTCGCGATATGCTGGTGGTGACCTCTCCCTCCTTCGATTAGGTGAAGGGGACCTCTCCCTCCTTCGAATAGGTGATGGAGACCTCTCCCTCCTTCGAATAGGTGTCGGAGACCTCTCCCTCCTTCGATTAGGTGAAGGGGACCTCTCCCTCCTTCTTACAGGTGTAGGAGACCTCTCACGAGTTTTTAACATATGAATATGTTTTCGACCTGTTGTGTCTGCGAAGAGACTTCCATAGGTCGATTCAAAGATAGTTGAAAAGAGTGGAAAATCCCTAATGTTTAGTGAATAATCTTCCAAATATTCTCTGTTATTATTCGGTACATTTCCATATCCATGTTCATTTTTTAAACAAATATCAATTCTGTCACGAATGTATCTTTGAAGATAAGTTTTTGTTCTTGTTGATGTAAAAGATATCTTTAATTCATGGTAAAATACCATAGAATTCATGATTAAAAAACTACAATAAATATTTTTACTTCCGTAAGCATATTTAATTTCATCAATAATAAATTGAATATAAATATCAAAATATTCATCAATAAATTTAAAAATCTTTTTTCTATTATGTATATACGGTTCATCTGTTCGATGATAGGCTTTCTCCATAATAAATTCAATTTTATTTTTTAATTTATTGAAAAAATAATTTTTCTTTTTTATATTCTCAACTTCATTTAATGAAGATGGTGGCAATGGTATCTCTCTCCTCTCCTCTTCTACTGACTTCTGAGTCAGAAAGGGTAAAAAATCTTCTGTACTCATCTTTTATGTTATAATTTATACAAATATCTTCATTTTAATATTTTTTATATTCATTTTTTTTTTGTACACGTTTACAATTATGTAAAAATTAATAATTCAACGTAAATTATAAATACTCTTGTATCACTACTCCCTATCACGATAAGGCATAGTAAACAACCGCGGATCCTTTGGTAGTTCCTTGGGAGGACCTTGTTGATAAAGAGTAGGAGGATGTGCCGTAGGCATAAAATGTGGAGGATAAGAAGGAGGTGGTAGCATTAGATGCTGTGGAGGGGGTTGAAAATAGGGTACAGGTGGACGATGTTGATAATGAATCGGTGGAGGTGGTAGTACAAAAGGAGGTAAGGGTAGAGGCGCATGTTGTGCCTGTGTCTGTCCCTGTCCTTGTGATACCATCTTCATCAACTTTTCATTCTGGTCCATTAACATTTTAATGATTGTACTCTCTTTCTCTTTCTCAGGTTCATCATACCGTCGACGAATCCTCTCTCGAGACCAAGAACGGTCTCGACTAGGATTCTCTTTTTCACGATAATTTACAGGAGATCTCTCCCTTTCTCTACCACGATAGGCTACAGGAGATCTCTCTCTTTCTCTTGAATGATGAGTCTTAAGACTTTTACATAATTCCGTTCTCTGACGACCTTCTTTATCTACAAATATACATCCATGTGTCGATTCTAGATAATTCGTAAAGATTGGAAAATCTTTTGCATCCAAATCATTCTCCTTGATAAATTTCCTGTTTTGATTCGGTAATTTACCATATCCATTATCTTTTTCCATACAAATATCAACTCTCATTCGAATATATCTGCGGATATATTTGTATGCTTCTGTCGGATTTGACATTTTAATCTCATGATAAAATACCATGGAATTTATCAAAAAAAAACTACAATATTTACCTTTATTTTCGACAATAGAATTAATAATGTCAACAATAAAATCGATGTATTGCATAAAATATGTATCCATAAATTCCAAAATTGGTTTTTTATGATGCAATTTTGACATAAAAGATTCAGTTTTAGTTTTCAGTTTTGAATATTTGTTTTCAGTAATAGCAACTCTAAAGAGTTCATGAGGCCTTCGGTCTTTAGCGCTAGGACTAATAATTTTTTCCCCTGGCTCACATGGCCCAAAGGGCCTAGCGCTCAGACGCATAGAGTCTGTGTCGAGCGGAAAAACATATTCATCAGCTTTCTTAGGAAGTAACATGTTATCCTCTAAAGATGATAACTTGTCATTCTTTTTTACGGGTTGCTCTGGTATCTCTCCTTCCTCCAACTCTGACTTCTTCGTCAAAGAGGGTGAATGGTCTTCAGTGCTCATTATTTTTTTTTTATATTCATCTCATTCTTCCATTTATAATATATTTAAGATTCATTTTTTTTGTTGTACACGTTGATAGATAGTATCTTGAAGGTACATCGTGATATAAAAATGAGGTATCGATCTCGCTAATAATAAACTAATTCCTCTCATCGGATTCTTAACCTGATTCCCAGCTATCTTCACAACCTTATAATAATCAAAAGGTTGTATAATTAAACTTACTGATACTGTTGTCGCCATCGAAGCCAAAAAAAGATTTGATGTTAACGTCCTATAATAATCATGTATTGGAAAGAGTGAAGCATATAAGACAACATTCTTCATAATTGAACCAGAATAACCTTGATATAAACCATAACGTATCTTATCTTTTATAGTCTTTTGGTCTAAAAAATGTCGCTTATATGAAAAGTTTCTCTGAGAGAAGTTCTTCCAGACGTCGAAAGGGTGGGTAAAGATGCTTCCAAAAAATCCTCCTAACATACCGTTGAATGCGTTATTCCAAATATCTTCTTTCTTTGTTTTACGTTTATCTTGTATATAACGGTAAAAAGAGAATTTACTCGATGTAGAGACAACTTGTGAAAGTATCGCAGGTGTAGATGCTTGAAAGAATCCTCGAATACCTTGATTTTTATATATATTTTCAATGATGGTTGGTATTGTTGATTTTACATCATTCTGAAAAATCGT
>JACCEC010956462.1_pt1 | contig 16707 bp, 40 predicted proteins | sample 7450121 | NCBI WGS metagenome assembly JACCEC01 (sample SAMN15323455, study PRJNA562643) | freshwater metagenome | isolation source: river surface water | place: USA:Blue River Watershed | collected 2017-08-18 | reverse complement strand
TAAAACTTCTGCCTTCCAAGCAGATTATGGGAGTTCGATTCTCCCTATTCGCTCGGTTTTAGAGGTATGGCAAGCACGTGCTACGTAGCTGACTCTGCTTCAATAATAAACAACTAATGTGTTGTTTACCTCTAAAGCCCAGTGCCTTGTTAGCTCAGTGGTAGAGCAATCGCCTTGTAAGCGATAGGTCGTCAGTTCAATCCTGACACGAGGCTCCAAGCCCCCATCGTTTAGTGGTCAGGACATCGGGTTTTCAACCCGAAGAGGAGAGTTCAATTCTCTCTGGGGGTACAATGCAAGAAATACTTGCACAGGCATAAAATATATGCTACAATATAGTTATGGAATTCACGATGAAACATCAAGGAGGCGTTATGAAGCAGCGATTTAGTCAGCTGTCACACGCCCCTATTTATCGTGCGTGGTCGATTTAATCCCAGCTTAATTCCATAATTTAACAACATCCCAAATCACACAAATCTAGTGAATTCCTAACAATCATATCGTATTGGTGTAGTGGTAGCACAACAGCTTCCAACCCTGTTGGCGTGGGTTCGATTCCTACATACTTTGCCACCTGCTATAGCTCAATTGGGAGAGCGTCTGTTTGAAGCACAGAAGGTTACTGGTTCGATCCCAGTTGGTAGGACTTGATAATTAAATAGAGATAAATAAGCATTGCAGAGTGGAGCAGCTAGGTCAGCTCAGGAGCCTCATAAGCTCAAGGTCGTGGGTTCGAATCCCACCTCTGCAACCAACCCTGTTATTCTCCAAGGTGGAGAAGCGGTCTGTAAAACCGTCGCCAGTGGCATGGTAAGTTCGATTCTTACAACAGGGACTGTGTGCATAGTTTAATGGTAAAACACCTGGTTGTGGTCCAGGAGTTGAGGGTTCAATTCCCTCTGTTCACCCCAGGGTCTTTAACTCAGTTGGTAGAGTGTCTGCTTTGCAAGCAGAAAGTCGGGAGTTCAAGTCTCCCAAGATCCACTGTCTAGATATAGCTCAGTTTGGCTAGAGCACTCGGTTTGGGACCGAGGGGTCGGAGGTTCGAATCCTCCTATCTGGACCAGACCGATATAACTCAACGGAAGAGTGCTTGCCTACGAAGCAAGAGGTTAAAGGTTCGAATCCTTTTATCGGTACGGAAGGTCAATCCAATTGGCGATGGAGCCTGTTTTGAAAACAGTTGAGTGTAAAAGCCTTGGGGGTTCGACTCCCCCACCTTCCGCCAAGCTCGTGTAGCCCAATGGCAGAGGCACTAGTCTTAGGAACTAGACAGTGTGAGTTCAAATCTCACCACGAGTACGATGGAAATATGGCTGAGAGGCTTAAGGCAACGGTTTGCTAAACCGTCGTAGAGTAATCTACCGTAGGTTCGAATCCTGCTATTTCCGCCAAGGGTTACAAGCATTAAGGTGATGCAACGGACTTTTAATCCGTGGAACATGGATCGTTACCATGGTGACCCACGATGGACTTGAAGCATTAAGGTGATGCAGCAGACTCTTAATCTGCGGAACATGGTTCGATACCATGCAAGTCCACCAAGCACCTGTATTTCAGTTGGTTAGAATACATTCCTGATAAGAATGAGGTCGCTGGTTCAAGTCCAGCCAGGTGTACCATTTCCTTGTAATGTAACGGTAGCATCACAGACTCTGAATCTGTTAGTTTTGGTTCGAATCCAGACGAGGAAGCCAATCTCCCTTAGTGTAACGGCAACACCTCTGACTTTGACTCAGATATTCTTGGTTCGAATCCAGGGGGGAGAGCAAAATATATGTTGATCAGGACTTTTATACGCTATAATAGTTAGTATAGGAGGTCATGTAAATGGCAAAATCACAATACCCAGTAGATGGGAAACCAGGAAAAGCCTGGAAGGTAACTTCACCTTTTGGTTGGCGTATGCATCCAATTAAGAAAGTAAAGAAGCACCACAACGGTACTGACATTTGGCAGGGTGGAGCAACAACATATCTGGAAGCATGGGCAGACGGCAAGGTAATTGCTGTTAAGCCTAACAATGATCCAAACTCAGCAGGACACTCAATCATTGTTCAGTCAACCGTAATGGGAAAGAAGGTCACTTGGACCTACTTCCACATGGTTCCTGGATCAATCAAGGTTAAGAAGGGTCAGAAGATCGAAGCTGGAACAATCGTTGGTAAGATGGGTGAGTCTGGTTTTGCAACTGGAAAGCACCTACACATTGAAATCTGGGCAGGTCACATCAAGTCTCAGCCAATGGCTGGCTTCCACAATGGTAAGGGTTACTACGACCCAATGAAGTTCATTGCTTCTGTAATTGAGTTTGAGAAGGCACACGCTGAAGCAGCCAAGCCAACTCCAGAGGAAGCACCAGTAACTCTAGCACCAACACACTCAGTACCAGAAATTCCAACGGTAGATGTACCAGAAGAAGCAAAGGTAGTAGACCCATCAGAGCTTGCACCAGCTACCAAGCCAGCAGCTCCTGCAAAGATGGCTTATCCTGGTAAGTATATTAAAGTAGGCTCAAGGGGTGAGGCAGTTAAGTACATCCAGAAGAAGCTAGGTCTAACAGTAGACGGAGCATTTGGTCCTGCAACGGACAAGGCTGTAAAGGCTCTTCAGAAGAAGCACGGTCTAACAGCTGATGGAATTGTTGGTCCAAAGACCTGGTCAAAACTAGGTTAATACGCTATAATAGAATGGTCCCTCAAATTCTGGGGGACCATTTCTAGTTTAAGGAAACTATGCCAACATACGAATACGCTTGTAGAGAATGTGATGTATCGTTCTCAGAAGTAAGATCTATATCTGATCCAGAAAAGGAACACTTTTGCGAATCCTGTGGAAACAAAATGAACAGGGTATTTAACCTTGGGGCAGTTACATTTAACGGCTCAGGGTTTTACAGTAAAGATAAGTAATTTGACATTTCCTCCCTTTTCTGATAGAATCAATTGAAGGGAGAGATAATATGACAAACTATCTTTCTACAGTAAGTAACACGTCTTCGGAGGTGCTCGGATAATGGGTGCTTGGGGAGGACACAAGAACGGTGCAATTCCATCTTCTGCAATGGGTAGTGTCGAAGGACATTACTTTGAGGCTAAAGCAGCGAAAGCTATGGCTGCAGCTCTGGCAGAGATCCGTGCAAAAGGAATTAAAATCCATATCAATGAGGGTTATCGTCCACTAGGAGTTCCTGGGGACGCTAAGGTCAAAGATGAACGCAAGACTGCTAGTGGCAAGTCATCGCAGTGGTTCCAATATGGAAGAATGCAAAGAGGAGAAACGCCTACAGCAGCTTATCCAGGTGGATCAATCCACGGTTGGGGTAAGGCTGCAGATGTCAGTCCAGGACGAGACAATGCAACAGTGAACGCTATCTTTAATAAACATGGCTTTCACTTTGACATTCCATCAGAGTCCTGGCACTGTTCGTTTGGCGGTGGCACAGGTGCAACACTAGCACCAAAGGCTCCTGCCGTAAGTGCTGACAAGTGGAAAAAGATTCAAACATTGCTAAAGGGGTATGGATACTCTGGTGCAATTGATGGAATCCCAGGTCCACTGACTTGGACTGCTGCTCAAAAATGGCTTAAGGCTAAATTTGGGTACACAGGTGCGATTGACGGAGAGCCAGGTCCAATGACCTATGCTGCTTTTGGAAAAGCATTGCCAACAATCAAATAAAAGGTATGCCCCCTATTTTGGGGGCATACTTGATTTATTAAGAGTTTCAGGGTATAATATAGTATGACCGAAACTAAAGAATATGTATTACTTGCAGTAGATCGATGCGACGAGCTAATGTGCTATGCACAAGCATATGTACGCCTAATGGCTCCAGATGGATTCCTGGACTTTTGTGGACATCACTATGAGCGACACCTGAAGCTTGGTGCAGGTCCAAAGTTTGACAAGGTATTCTATGAAGTAATCGATGAACGTGAAAGACTTATTGAAAACAGATTGCAGGGCGAAGACTAATATAGATGTATAATTAGTTGAAGGGTATACTATGGAATATTTTGTAGGATCTATAATGACACTTGTGTCTGTTTATTTTATGAATAGGCTTGTGTCTAGAAGCAGAACAATTAATAAAAAGATAAAGTCTGTAAAGTTTTCACAATCCTACAACGCTGAAGTGATAAAAGACTTTGTTCCAATAGTTGATCTTCAGCCATCATTTCAAACCAAGAAGAAGACCCAAGCCATTGAGCACTTCGACAAGTCAAGTACTCGTGTCCTATATATGGATGGCATGGCTTGGTTTATCAAGAAAATCAATGGTATGGACGCTCTCTTTTCTGCTGAAATAGTGGATGGATTTTTCGATGAAAGTTCTGCAAAAAGGGTTGACACAATGACCATGGATGATGTAGAATTGAAAAAGACAATCTTTATTGTTGAAAAGCTAACAGAAGGACTATAATGCTAGTTGCAATACAAGGAAGCAAGAGCTTCAATGACTACCAGGTTTTCCTGCGTGGAATTGGAACTGCTCTGCGTGAAATATCTGGAACTGAAGATAAAGAATTTATCATCTTTTCTGCAGGACCAAAGAACATCAATGAGTTCGTACACGAGTTCATTAATGTTAATGAGCGTAGCCTGAAAGCTTATGGAATCAAAACAAAGATTGTTAAGATTCCACCATCTTGGATTGAGGGTCACCTCAACGAAGTTGATTACCTACTCTACTTCAGTAAGCCGAAGGAGGCTCTGCCACCAATTGTTGAGCTGGCTGAGTCAAAGGATATTGAAGTAGGAGTATATCGATATTGATAGGTCTTAGCAATAGCGAAAAATCTTTCCTGTCTGTTGCACGGTACATGGCTACAAAGTCATTGTCTCGTCAACGACATGGGGCTGTCATTGTAAAGGGCGGTAGCGTAATCGGTACTGGCTTTAACAAAGATAGAAACAATCCTTACATTGTTTCACCAGAGCATATCAAGACACATTGTTCTGTACACGCTGAGGTAGAAGCAATTAGGGATGCTGGATGGAACGTCAAGGGAGCAGTACTGTATGTGGCACGAGTCAATCGTCGTGGAGAGGATCAGTACAGCAGACCTTGCGTTCGTTGCCAGGTAGTAATAGAAGAAACACAAATCAAAAAAGTAATATACACAGAAGGAGAGAATAATGATTAATTCTCTTGAGCTGATGGAGCAGATTGTAGATAACAACGAGGCTCTATCCTGGGATGGCTGGACAGTAATTGAAACTAAGTCATCACCTACAGCATGGATGTCCCCAGAAGGTGCTTACCAAAATGGTAAGTGGATAATTCGTAAGCGTTACGAATGGGACAACGGCTGGAACATTCCTAGAAAGTTTGCCAAGCAAAATGAGTCGCAAGGATGAATGGAAAGATGATGCAGCCTGTCAAGACTGGGATGTCAACATTTTCTTTGACAAGTATGAAGAAGACGTTGAACTCAGACCTGCTGTTGATGAATACTGCAGGGATTGTCCAGTAATGAAAATGTGTTTTGCTGTTGGAGTCTCAAACAAAGAATACGGTGTTTGGGGTGGGGTATATCTTGAAAAAGGTAAAATCTCTAAAGAATTCAACAGTCACAAGTCCAAGAAAGATTGGGCAGAAACATGGCAAACATTAACCAACGATAAGGAATAATGATGTACACAGAAGAAATGGCTAAGGCTTTTCACAGTGTCTCTGCACCAGAAGGGTTTTCTATAGACCTATATGATGCAGAAGAATGGATTACTGTGGTTGTCGATCCAAACAGTCTGGTAAACAAAACAGACAAAGAACTAAAAGACATTGTTGACTACATCAACGGTGTCAAACTTGCCCTTGAGTCACAGGGAGCAATCGTACTAGTTGCAAGAGATGCAATAGGAGAATAATGGACATCGTAGGACTAATATCGTTTTCGGTTTTTCTGATTCTGCTGGTTGCAATATCTTATGCTGCAATTACATTTGGTGTAAAGACTAAAAGACTTGCAGCAGAAAATGCTCAACTGAAGATTGATAAGATTGTTTTGATTGACAGCTTAGAAAAGGCTATCCAGGCAAAAGAGTCACAGTCCGTAGAGCAGACCGATGGATTTGTAAAATTTCTGTCGGAATCAAGAGACTGGGCATTCAAGTATATTGAAGATGTCCAGCAAGCAATAGGTGCAGTCAAGGTGTCTGCATCTTTCGGAAAGGTTAGTGAAGAGTCTCTAGTAGAACTATTTAACTTCCTTCCAGAACAACAAGGAGAAAACAATGAACAAGGCAATGATTGAATCATACCTTCGTAACCTGCTGGGTGTAGTCCTGGCATTGACAGTGTCACAGATGCAAGCACAGGGCGTACCATCGCCACTTGACCTTGACGCTAGTGGCTGGTTGCTCGTACTCAATGGTGTATGGGCAGCAGCAGTACCAACAGTAATTCGTTGGCTGAATACCAAGGACCCAGCATTTGGCAGAGTAGCTGAGGTCGTTGCAGTGGAAGTTTCAAAGAAGGTAACCACTGCTGCAAAGTCAACTGCCAAGAAGACTACTGCAAAGAAGTAGTATAATAGTACCAAGTACGCAGATTTTCCGCATGGACGCTACCTTGGGAAAACATCCTGGACATGATGTGAAACTGTCCATTTCACCTTTTATATGATAGAATAGAGACATGGAACAATTACTCGCACAACTTAGAACACTCCTGGCAGACAACGTTGCACTAGGAATGAAGGCTCACGGATACCACTGGAACGTAGAGTCGGATGATTTTGCACAGCTACACGAGTTCTTCGGAGACATCTACGAAAACTACGACGGTGCTACAGACACCTATGCAGAATGGCTACGTATGCTAAAGGCATACTCACCATACAGACTAACAGACTTCTTTGACTTATCAACTGTAGGGGAGAATGTTCTTGTAGGAGATCCAGAGCCAATGCTTGTTGATCTTTATAATGAAATTGAAACTCACATTGCAAAGCTTGTTGAGGCTGGCAATGTTGCTAATAGTCTTGGTGAGTTTGGTCTTGCCAATTTCCTTGCAGACCGACAGACAGCCTCACAGAAGTTCTGCTGGATGCTTCGTGCAAGCATTGAGGTAGAAGACTAATGGACAACGATCTACTTAAGGCTCAGGGACCCTGTTGGGATGGCTACGCTCAAAGAGGAATGAAGCCAGGAGACAATGGCAAGATGGTTCCTAACTGTGTGCCAGTCTCTAAGGCTGACGATTTGTGGGAAGACTCTGATGATGTTGTATATGATACAGACTCATTAAATAAGGCAGAGGGGTTTTCTCCACCTGCAGGTGCTCGTGCTGCTGCTCGTAGAGCAATCAAGTTTAAAGAAGACGGTAAGGCTACAGGTGCAGGAACAGCAGTAGGATGGACTCGTGCAGGTCAGCTTGCAAGAGGTGAGACATTGTCTCTTAGTACTGTTAAGCGTATGTACTCATACTTCTCACGTCACGAGGTAGACAAGAAAGGCAAGGACTGGGGCAATACTGCCAATCCATCTAACGGATACATCATGTGGCTTGCTTGGGGTGGGGACGCTGGATACACCTGGTCACGTGGCATTGTAAACAGAATGAAAGAGAAGGGGTTGTTTGCTAATTTTGGTGCAGACCACTCTTCACACGAGAGAGTTACAGAGATTGTTATGGAGAAGGACGTTGCTCCTGCAAACCCATCATTCACTGTTGACCCCAAATATCCTGGGGTAGGAATTAAGAGACCTCAAGGTGGCAAGGCTACTGGTGGAAACATAAAGAGTAAGTATGGCAAGAAGCCATCTGGTACTCGTAATGGGCGTTCTGGAGACGCTACAGGCTCTGATGGAGCAATCTCCAGTGGTGGACCTGGCGGATCATTAGGATAGCAAGTGGATTTCGTATACATTTGTCGTCATGGTGACAACGAAGAATTACGTTACTCAATCAGATCAGTTTTGGCAAGCTTCCCAGACGCAAACATTTGGGTAGTTGGTGGTAAGCCAGATTGGTACGGCGGTAATTACGTAGAGGTGACACCATTTGAAGGTGAAGCCAAACAAGATATCGCAAGATGGAATATGATGTATATACTATATACACCTGAAATCAATGAAAGCTTTGTCTTGATGAATGACGATTTCTTTATAATGAAAAAGATTGAGTTTATTGATACATGGGCTAACGGTTTCCTGGTTGACCTGATTAGGGAAAAGGTACGCAACCGTGAAAGCATGGGATATGTTAGATTACTTAATCAGACATTAAATGAACTGGTGGATAACGGATTTGAGAACCCACTTAATTTTGAGTTGCACATTCCAATGCCAATGGAGAAGTCAAAACTTGCAGAAGTAATGGACAAATACACCCTGTGGAGGTCTGGCTATGGCAACATGTTTGAAGAGTTTGCTTCTGATATGGATGATGTAAAGATCAGACCATCCAAGCAAAGAGTTGAGGGTGACTTTGCATCCACTGAGGACGAATGGTTCCATGAACTGCTACCAAAACTTCAGGAACTATATCCAAATCCAAGCCCACTAGAGCTTGACAAAAAGCGGTAGCTAAAGTATAATTGTAGTACAACATAAAGCATAGGAGAGACATGCACACGGATGACTTACTTGAAGTAATGTTCGGACTTGACCACGTATTGGCAGAATTCTTTTGGAACGGAGTATTCCTTATTGTAGGATTCTTTGTTTCACGTTCACGAGTTCTTAGCAAGATTCATAAGTATATTGACGACAAGCACGGTGTAAAGCACCAGAAAGATGAGTACTAATGCTCAAAGCACTAGAAGATCGTATTATTATTAAGGTAGATAAGAAAGAAGAGACTACGTCAGCCTCTGGTCTTATCATCCAAGCACAACAAGAAATAGAGAAAGTTGGCACAGTAGTTGCCGTAGGTCCAGGTCGCATTCTTCCAAATGGAGTGCAGCTTGAACCAGATGTTGCTGTTGGTAACAAAATTGTTTTTAATCCAATGGCAACCATGAAACTTGAATACGAGGGGCAAGAATACCTGTCAGTCTTTTCAAGAGATATCCTAGCAATCATTGAGGAATAAAGATGATTGACTGGGAGACCATATGGAGTATGCTCTCTGACCCAAATCACATAATTGTAGACTTCTTTTGGAACACAATTTATGAAGTGTCAGTGGCAATTATTTCATACAAGGTAATTGTCAATAAACTAGAGAAGAGGTTCAAGAATGACAATAATGATTAAGGACACACCAGAACCTATTACAGTATTGGATAAGGGATATGTACGTTTGGTTGATACTCTTGGCGATGATCTATCTGTCGTCAATGCTGCACGTGTATCGTATGATAAAGAGGTTGCAGAGTTTACCCCCAAAGACGAGAAGCTACTTGGCTTCCTCATTCGTGAAGGGCATACGTCGCCATTCCGTCACGCAGCACTCACGTTTGAGGTATATGCACCTCTGTTCGTAGCACGTCAGTGGTGGAAGTATGCTGTGTCAAGCACACACATCGATGACCAAAACGGCTGGAATGAAAGCTCACGTAGATACATTACGGAAGACGAAGAGTTCTATGTTCCATCAGCATCATCGTGGCGTAGCAAGCCTGAGAATAGCAAGCAGGGTAGTGGAGAACCAATCCATGCAAGTAGTGGTTTCTACTACACCAATAAGCTAAAAGATACTATTACTGAAGGTGTTCGTCTATACCATGAAGCAATGAATGACGGTATTGCCCCAGAAGAAGCACGTCTATTCTTGCCAGCATACGCAATGTATGTACGTTGGCGTTGGACCACTTCGCTACAGGGTGTTATGACATTCCTTGACCAGAGACTGGAACATGACGCACAGTGGGAAATTCAGCAGTATGCTTTTGCTGTCAAAGATCTTTCACACCAGGCGTTCCCAGAAACCTTTAAGGCGTTGCACGTATGATTATCGGACTAAGCGGATACGCACAAACAGGCAAGGATACTGTAGCACAGCATCTTGTAGAACACTATGGGTTTACACGCATCGCATTTGCTGACCCTATTCGTGAAGCACTGTACGCACTTGACCCATTCATTACTGACATCCAGGAACTTAGTCACATGAGGCTTCAGTGGCTTGTGGATAAGCTTGGATGGGAATTCCTGAAGCAGGACTCTCCACAGGTACGCACTATGCTACAACGTCTTGGTACTGAGGTTGCTCGTAACCAATGGGGAGAAAACTTCTGGGTAGATTTGGCAATGAAAAAGGCTACTGGTATTGCTAATGTTGTAATTACAGATGTTCGTTTCCCAAACGAGTATGATGCAATCATTGCCAATGGTGGTGAAGTCTGGAGGGTAGAGAAGCCAGGAGTGGTGGCAGTAAATGCACACCCATCAGAAACAGGACTAGACAGATATCCGTTCAGACGCTGTATTCTAAACAATGGTTCTAAAGATGACCTTTATGCTACATTAGATTACATGATGCAGCATTAGTAGGTTCGCCCTGGTATCCCCTCACTCTTATAAGGTGTTGAAAGGGTAATCGGTACATGTGGGTTCAATCCCCACCCAGGGTACAATCCCTCTATAGCTCAGAGGAAGAGCAGCAGGTTTCTACCCTGCGTGTCGGGAGTTCGAATCTCTCTAGGGGGACGAAAGAAGGTATAATATAAATATGACAAAAGAACTAAACATTGTAGCCTACGTACATGGCTACCTACCAAATCATAATGCTGGTGCAGAAACAATGCTACACCAGATCCTTGTTGGTCTTGCTGAATATGGACACAAGGTGACTGTGATCACCAGAGAACCAGGTGCTACAGAATACGAAGGCGTACCAATCTATGACGCTAATGATGACAGAGTAATCAAGATTCTGGAGAACTCTGACATAATCTTTACGCATCTGGACTTCACAAAGAAGGCTGTTCGCTTTAGTAGAGCCATGAAGAAGCCATTGGTCCACCTAGTACACAATGACAAACAACTTAGTTACAATCAGATCGACAGGTCTACCTGTCACCTAGCCATTGCTAACTCTGAGTGGATTGCCAAGACTGTACACGACACAATTGAGAGGGTAGTTGTATACCCACCAACAGACCCTAAGTATTACACTACCAAGACCACTAGGGAAGCCATCACACTTCTCAATATGAATGAGGCTAAGGGTGGCAAGATGTTTTGGCAGTTGGCTAGAATCTTCCCTGAGCGTCAATTCATTGGAGTCCTGGGAGCATACGGAGAGCAGGTAACCTATGATAGGGAGCTGCTAAATGTAACTCTATACAACAATGACCCAAACGTAAAGAAGATTTATGCTAAGACTGGTATTATTCTTATGCCTTCATCATATGAGTCATGGGGTCGTGTAGGGATGGAGGCAGCGTGTTCTGGTATTCCGTGTATTGCTGCCCCCACACCTGGTCTTAAAGAGTCTCTGGGAGATTCTGGCATCTTTGTGCCACACGATGATGTAGCAGGGTATGTAGAAGCAATCCACTATCTTGATGTCAAGGAGAACTATGATAAGCATTCTAAGGCTGCTAAGGCACGAGCAAAGGTAGTAACAGATGCATTCAAGCAACAACTAGAAATACTAGAAGAGAAGTTGCAGACACTGGAATATCCAGATCCACATAAGAGACTAAGAAGATAATTCTTTCCAAGCCCAAGCAAGGACTTCAGCAGCTACAATATCGTTGCTGGAGTCTTTTTGCTGTATAAGCCATCTAAGTTTTTCAAAAAGTCGTACTCGTTCCTGGAAGGCAGACAGGGTCATAAGCTCGTCAATGTTTAACTCAGTCTTGTTTCTAAGCTTGACAAGCTGCTCTTCGATCTCGTCTGGGGAATACATATAAAACAATTATACATTAGTTTTGGCAAACACTACAGCTGCCAGTACAGTCTTCACAAATCATACTTAATTATAGCAAAAGAAAAGGTCCCATTAAGGGACCTGTTCCATATGACACTCACAAGAGCAATCATTTGTTTCTGTTTTTGTTATGCATTTGTCGTGATGACCTGTAATGCACCATCCAAACTTAGCCATCGTAATCATCTCTATCGTAATACTTTTTTACCCTATCTGTCCACCAGACAGCAACGGCAAGGATGGAAATGCCAACGATTCCTACTATAAGCTCTAGCATTATTCGCCCATAGCAATCTCTAGGGCAAGAAGTTCAAGTGCTTCCTGGTCGATCTTCTGGTCAGCATAGAGCTTCTTAACCGATTCAAGCATACGCACCTGCTCAGTTAGCCTTGTCTCAATAATAGCTCTTTCTACAGTCTTCTTGTGCTTCTCAGATAGAGTTTGAAACATCTCACTTAGAGAGAGTGTTGCGGTTGATTCCTGCAAGGTATCCTGCCTTCCATGCTTCGCCTTCTTCTTTAGAAGGGTCGTGTTCTAATGACATAGCCCACTTGAGCATGTCTTCTTTTGCTTTTCGTTGCAGTTTGGCAAGCTCTTTGCTAACTGCTCTACGTTCTAATCTAGACATAGTTATCCAATCTGTTGATACAACAATTATATCAAAAGATGCTTGACAAATCAAGCCCTTGGGGGGTATAATTATAGAGTAACCAAACGACGCTTGGCAGGGTCGAACATCTTAGGATGTTTCTTAAAAGCCTTACCATTCTGACGGTCTGAGTTACGGATCCCTGATCCTTTACCTTTTTTAGCAGCCATATAGAAAGTATAGCACATGACAGAACGATGGGAAGACCTTTATAGCAAGGCTCTCAAGAGCATTAAGATTGAGAATCCAAGCTTAGTTCAGCAGATGATTCTTAATACCGCAATCCTAGATGGGGTTCGCAAAGAGCGTGAACGTATCTCTAACTATATTGAAGAGAATCGTTCATACATTGAGATTGATGCAGGTATCGGGATCTACCGTGACCACTTTGACTCACAATCACTTTTAAAATTCATTAACAACAACGGAGAGTAATCATGCCAGTACAGGTAGAGATGCGTATCAACGGACACATTATTGATGTCCTGCACATTGGTCGTGTTGAGGGAGAGGCAAAGCCAGAGTCAGTCAACACCTATTGGGCTGTCGTTCGCAAACCAGGTGAGCAACCAGATTGGTTTGCAGAAGATGTAGTTGAGGTTGAGCATCGCTATGGGGACATGCTACAGGAGCTAGTCCGTAAATCTCTTAACGCTATTAAAGAAAACGAGGAGTTGAACAATGAGAGTTTGTCAGAAGCATAAGGTATTGTACCTAGCAATTTGTCAACTATGTTCACGAGAGGACCGCAAAGATGTTCGTGGAAGAGCCTAATTACCAGCCTGAGCTAGGACAAATCCTTCTATCCAATAACCAGTTCTACGCTGAAGAAGCATATTGGGCTACTGAAGGTCTTGTCCTACTCAAGCAGGTACTAGAAGAATCTAAGATCCAGCAATGGAATGACAAGCAGGACTACGAAGGTGCTAGGTTTGCCTATCGATATTACTGTTGGTGTGATGGAGAGGTCCCAGAACATGACGAAGGCTGTCCACCTAACTTCCAGCACTATAAATCGGGGCTTGTAATCACATGGTACAAACACTGTGGTCGTGGAGTATCAGCAAACATGAAAGAGTTATCAGCAATTAAATGGTTTGACATTCTGTCGGACTGTGTAGAGGAGATTAAGAACTATGAGTTTAACTAGCATTTACTATGTAAAACAAGATAACACAATCTGGGGTTGTGGAGAGCCTGGTTGTTGTGGAGAGTATTATGAGGAAATTGATGAAGACTTCGTAAAGTGTGACTGCGGAATCCCTGAATCAGAAATGACTGGAGACCACCTGCATAGCTGTAATGGTGGAGGTCCTGTCCTAGAATGGCGTAAGGCTACTGAGCTTGAGATGAAGGCGTTTTATGCTGGAGAAGGTGTAGGATTTGGCGAAGGTTGGAGTGCTGGAGAAGATTATGAACGCAAGAACTCGGCGGAAAATAAGAGGAGCTAACGCTTGACAAGCAAGCGATTATCCCTTATAATTGATATACAAGGTCCATTAAACGAAAGTAGCGTATGCAAACCTTCCTCCCTTACAAAGACTTCGACAAGTCTGCACAAGCCTTAGACTCTAAGCGTCTTAACAAGCAAATCCTAGAGTGCTACCAAATCCTTAAGGTTCTGTCTAATCCAGATCCACGTGCAGGATGGCGTAACCACCCAGCAGTCAAGATGTGGCGTGGCTTTGAGCACAACCTGTTTGACTACACCATGGCTATGGTTCGTGAAGCAGACAAGCGTGGCATTAAGACTGACAAGAATATGGAAAATCTTACCAACCTTCTTAATGTCCACGGTATTGACTGGAGCTTTGAGACTCCAGAGTGGTACACCAATGACATTACCATGAAGCGTCTTACCACTACACACAAAGCAAACCTATACAAGAAAGACCCTATCTACTACTTTGACTTTCACAGCTCAGTAGCAGAGAGCAATCCTTGTTGCCCTAATCGCAAAGAACCTTGCAAGTATTACTGGGTAGCACACGAGGAAGCAGCATGAGTATCAAATACAAGCGTATGGTAGAGCGTTTTAGCCCTAGTAAACTATACGGACTTGCTTTTGAGGTACATCCCAAAGGCAAATCACTAATTATACTTCTTGGTAAAACTCAAATTATGTTTTACACAGGACTAATCAAATAAGGAGAAACAAATGAGCAACACAATCAAGCGAGAGTACACCGCATTCTCAACCCACGCATGGCGTAACTGGAACGACAACACTCCAATGGTATCGTTCAATGTCCAGGACGGTAGTGGTAATGAAGCCACCCAGTTCCTTACCGAACAGCAGGTAGAAGAAGTCATTACGCTTCTTGAGAATGCTATTGCAGAAGCCAAGTCATTGGAAGAGCACAAACCAGAGGAGCCTACCCTATGGGACGACAACACTCCATTTTAAATAAGTTTGCCAGTCTCTTCAAGTGGAGAGTACGCTTAGTCCAGCAAGGCTATGACCTTGGCTGGCAACACGGTTACGAAGCAGGTATGGTTGAAAGACACAACCAGATTGTTGACACTGTAACCGAACATGTCCACGGTATTGACTGGCTCAAGGAAGACATGCTCACAGCACGAGAGATCGTAAAGGTAGTTAAGAATCACCAACCAGAGAAAGAGGTAGTAGGATGGGAAAAATAGAAGAAAAAGTAATCAATATGTACATTGCTGGATTTGGCAATGGGTATGACTATGCACTTAAGGAAGTCAAGAAGTCTTTCTATCCTGTTCGTAAGTGGGTATTCTGGTCTTTAGTGACCTTGATGCTACTTCAGGATGCTGCAATTTTCTACAATCTGGTGACTAGATAATGCCAGACGTAGCAATTGCTTGGCTCGCCATAGTCATCATATCAGGCATTGGCTATATGATGGGCTGGCTGTCCAGAGACAATGCACCTGCTAAGGGAGAGATTATTCTGGTGACAGAGGGTCCTCATAAATGCAAGGGTATGCCAAAAGCACACAGATGGTATATTGGAACCCAATGGCAATGTAACACATGTAAAGATATCTGGGAAGTAACATCTATGTATGATGGACGATACACAACAAAGGAGTGGATTAGACAATGAAAGAAGAATATCTAGTAGAGTACGCAATCATGTACCAAGACAAGGACCTGGTCAAGTCTGGTCAGATTTGGGATGTTGTTCCTGAGCTAGACCCAGATACAGCAGCTTACTATGTTTTACAGATGGCTACCAGTCAGGCAAACGATGAAGACCTGGAAGTGGTTGCTATGGCTAGGGCTAACAAGACACTAATTAAGTTTAATGGCTTGTTCCAGACTGTCTATACATCTGCATTTGAGAAAGTAGATATTCACGCACCCTTGTTCGAAAAGCTCGGCGGTAAATAGAGTACCCATGCTTGACAAGCAAGCAAGTATAACCTATAATAAACATATGACAAATATAACCTACGAAGACTATATAGCCTATCTACGAAAGATCGTAGAAAACTATGATAAAGATATGGCTAACCAAAAGCTTGTGATAAACAAACAACAACTAAAAGTGGCTAGTGAGTATATGAGTGAAGAAGGACTTAAAGCACACTACATTGTTATCGATGAACTTGGAAATGTCCAGGGTATTTAGAATCTACCCCATAACCTATATAACAAATAAACCTATAAGGAAATACACTATATGAATCAAGACTGGATACTTTTTGTTATTTGGATGTGCCTGATATATCTGATTGGAAAGAGCAATGGACGATAAGTTTAGATACCACATACTCCCTGATAAGATCTATTTGATTGAAGTCAAAGGAGTCATAGAAGAGGTTACAGGGCGTGATCTACTACAGGGATATCTCATATCAAGATTCTTTGAATACCCCCTCAAAATCGATTCTGAGGCTGATTAGGACATGTTTTAGGGCAGAGTTATCCACAGATTATCTTACTGTTGTTGATAACTTTTCTCAATAAGAAGGATTTGAGGATTTGATATGTGTAATGGAGCCCATTTATATCAGGCTTCGTAATCATTTCCCCAAACCTCCCTGCCCCCAAATCCCTATATCACACATATCAGCATTTGTCAAGTATGCATATATAGCCCAATTTGTCAAGTATTTATGCCAAATTGTTATAAAATTCTTATTGAAAATCATTCTCATTTTGATCAAATATCAAACAAAATAACTAGATATTGACCATAAATCAGGAAAAAGCTTATGTTTTCGTAATGTTTTTATATAGGGTATTT
>JACCEC011401263.1_pt1 | contig 16717 bp, 6 predicted proteins | sample 7450121 | NCBI WGS metagenome assembly JACCEC01 (sample SAMN15323455, study PRJNA562643) | freshwater metagenome | isolation source: river surface water | place: USA:Blue River Watershed | collected 2017-08-18 | reverse complement strand
TTGAAAAACGACGCTGGGACATTACACGACTTGAAATTAAAGTAGACGGTAATACCGTGAAAACCATCCTTCCCGATCAATTAAAATTTGTAAACGGGAAGGCCATTGTACGCATTACGCGCCTCGAAATGCGTCCCTTCCTCATTGCGGGTGAAGCCAATTCAATTTCTCTCGTGGCCATAACAGAAAACGATCATCAAGAGTTTATATCAAGGGGAGTGCAACTTGAGCTGGAAGCTGAAGGCGATAAGCAAGCCCCCAACTTCTACATGCTCATGATAGGGGTGAGCGATTACAAAGACGACGCACTCGACTTGCGCTTTCCCCTGCAAGATGCGCGCGCTTTTAGTTCAGCACTCGAAAGCAGCGCCCGTAAACTCCTCGGCAACGACAAGGTGTTTGCTTACAACGTGCAAAGCAAAACCGACAACACAGCCGTGTTCACCACCCCCGAACGGGCCGGTGTGATGAAGGCACTGGAAGACATTGGTAAGAAGGCTAAAACCAACGACATACTCTTCATCTTCTTTGCTGGACACGGTGTGATGCAAGGTGCCGACAATACCTTCACCTTTCTTACTGCCGATGCCAGTAAGCTCAATCCTGTTGGCGTAAGCACTCAAGATCTTAAGTCGTGGCTCAGTCCTGAAGGCCCGTTTCACATGATGCCCAACAAGACCGTGCTTGTGTACGATGCCTGCAACAGTGGTCAGGCAGCAAAAGAAATCATCGCCGACCTTGCTATGTCCCGTGACGACAATGCCACCGAGCGACAGCGGCAGATTGAAGACCTTGGCGACAAACAAGGCGTGTTTATTCTCGCGGCTTCTGCGCCCAATCAATCGGCCTACGAGCTTGCTCATCTGGGCCAAGGCATGCTTACTTATTCCTTGCTCACCACACTCAAGAATAATCCCGGAGTGCTAGACGAGTCGCAAAACGGAAATGGATTTCTCAATCTGCAAAAATGGTTTTTGGAAACAGAACGCGAGCAAAGTCGATTGATGCAATCGTTGGGATTGAAACAAGAGGCACAGCCTTACGGCACGGCCAATATCCGCGTTGGCATTGTAGATGATGAAGTGCGAAATGGTATTCAATTGATGGCCGAGAAGCCGTTGGTTTTCTGCGCTAGCGCCCGCGATGACAGCGAAGAAGATCCGATGGATTTAAAGCAAGCGGTGAATGCTTTCCTAGAGACAGCGAGCGTGCGAGGTACTTCGAATAAGTTGGGATATATCAAAGCGGAGACGGCGCAAGCCAACATCGTCAAGCTCGTATACAACACATCAGGCGACAAGGTGCAATGCCGCATTCTTATTTTCAAGAATAAAATAAAAATAAACGAACTGAACATCATCACCACAGTGGAAAAAGCAGCGGAGGAAGTGGTAAAGGCGGTTGAGGGAGTTGTTAAATAAACATTATGAGAACATATCTGATACTTCTGCTGAGCATACTTGCCGGCCAACTGTCGGCCCAAACCGATTTCTACGACCAGTTAAAAACCGACTACGATCGCTTGCGCAAGGAAGAAAAACACGACAGCGCGCTGGTGGTTGCCAAACAAATGAATGCTTGGGCGTTGAAGAATGAATCTGATACTAGTTTAAGGTATGCGGTTAGTTTGAGGTATATGGGGAATTGTTTTTATAGATTTCAAATGACTGATTCTGCAATATTGTATTGGAATAAATCATTGACATCGCTAGAAAAACAGAATCGATTGTTGTCAGATGATGCTGCCAGTTGTTTAAACAATTTTGGTTTATGTTACACAGATATGGGAGATTTCGAGTCAGCAGAGCCATATTACCTGCGAGTCATGGCCATAAGAAAGGAAGCCTTAGGCGTGGAGAATCAGGATTATGCGAGTAGTTTAAACAGCCTTGGTAATTTGTATTCTGATATGGGTAATTATCGAGCAGCTGAGCTCTATTACCGACAAGCATCAGAAATAATAGGGAAGGTATTGGGTAAGAAGCATTCAAATTATGCGATGAGTTTGAACAACCTTGGGTTGTTGTATTCAGAGATGGGAAATTACATATCGGCTGAGTCTTATTTACTTAAAGCATTGGATGTATATAAGAAAAACTTGGAAGTGGAACATCCGGATTGTGCGAGTAATTTTAATAACCTAGGTATACTTTATTCAGAAATTGGTAATTACGAAGCCGCTGAGACCTATTATCTACAAGCCCTGACAATAAGAAAGAAAGTCTTGGGTGAGTATCACTCAGATTATGCTAGTAGTTTGAATAACCTTGGGATTTTGTACGTTGAGATTGGTAATTATCAGGCAGCAGAGCCGTTTTTCCTTGAAGTATCGCAAGTCAGGAAGAAAACCATTGGAGAAAATCATCAAGATTATGCTAGTAGTTTATTAAACCTTGGTAATTTGTATACGGATATGGGTAATTTCAAGACCGCAGAGCCCTATTATCTGCAAGCGTTGGAAATTTATAAGCGCTGCTTGGGAGAGTCACATCCGAAATATGCGAGTATTTTAAATAGCCTGGGTATACTGTATTCGGATATGGGGAATAATCAAGCCGCCGAGCCCTATTATCTTCAAGCTATGGCTATAAGAGAGAGGGTATTAGGTGAAGAGCATCCAGACTATGCGAGCAGTTTAAACAATCTTGGAATACTATATGCAGAGATTGGCAATTACACAACAGCAGAGGCATATTACCTCAAAGGGTTGACGATTTTTAAGAATGCCTTTGGAGAGGAACATCCTCAATATGCGAGTAGTTTGAGTAATCTTGGGATATTGTATTCGAATATGGGCAATTACCTTTTCGCTGAGCGCTATTATATCCGCGCCTTGGTGATTAGACAGAAAGTATTGGGCGAGGAGCATCCGGATTGTGCGAGTAGTTCAAACAACCTAGGTAGTTTGTATTCGGATATGGGGAATTACCAAGCGGCAGAGCAATATTTCCTGCGAGCAATGACGATTTATAAAAAATCCTTAGGTGATGAACACCCGGAATACGCAAGTAGTTTAAACAACCTTGGTGTTTTATATGCCGAAATGGGTAATTACCCTGCTGCAGAGTCATATTACCTTCAGGCTCTCGCGATAAGAGAGAAAGTCTTTGGAGAGTATCATCCGGATTATGCTAGTAGTTTATATAGCCTTGGGAGTTTGTATTATGATATGGGCAATTACCAAGCTGCTGAGTCGCATTACTTGAAAGCCTTGGTAATAAGAGAGAAAGTTCTAGGCAAAGAGCATCTCGATTGTGCGAGCAGTTTGAATAGCCTTGGTAATTTATATATGGACATGAATAATTATCAATCAGCAGAGCATTATTTACTATTGGCGATGTCGATTTATAAAGAATCTTTAGGCGAGGAACATGTAGATTATGCGATGACATTAAACAATCTTGGAATATTGCATAAGCAAAAGGGAAACTACTTATCCGCGGAAACCTATTATCTTCAGGCAATGGCTATAAAGAGAAAAGTATTGGGTGATAATCATCCGGATTATACGGTTTCGTTGATCAATCTGGGGTATTTGTATGAGGATATGGGTAATTATCCAGCAGCTGAGGCCAATTATCGAATTGGCTTTGAGAAAGGGATTTTTCAGCTGAATTTAAATTTCTCTTGGCTTTCATCCAAGGAGAAGGAAGCTTTTTGGCAAGACAATAATGGTTTTTATTTTGATTTAAACTCTTTTTCCGCAAAAGCAGCGGATGAGTTCCCACTGGCCACAATGCTGTCCTCTAATGGAAGTTTAATCTCTAAATCGTTATTGCTCGAAACCTCACGTGAATTGGATCAAGCCATATCCCAGTCAGGAGATAGTACACTTCTGTCTCAGTATACAGAAATGAAGCAATTGCGTCGCACATTTAACAAGATGCAGTCAGAGGGATCTGATAAAAGAGAAATCATGGATCGCTATAATCTACAAGCCGACTCCCTAGATAAAATATTAGTGAACAAATTGGGCGAGTACGCCGCCTCCAAACGCAAATTTGAAATCACTTGGAAAGATGTTCAATCGAATCTCTCCTCTTCGGAAGCGGCAATTGAGTTTGCTCGGTATTACGATGATAAGGATAGCTCATACAAATACCTGGCTTTGGTGGTTCGTCCAAGCTATGCGTATCCTGAATTGGTAAAGTTGGGAAAGGAAGAAGATATTCGAGCCGCCAATCAATCCAAAGCGCATGATTTCGCCGCCTTGTACGATTATGTATGGAAGGACATCGATAGTTTGCTCGTTGGAGTGAATACAGTTTATTACAGCCCTGCGGGAGAACTCAATAATGTTTCCTTCTCCGCCCTGTGCTTTGGGACCGGTGACTCTCTGATCGCATCGACCCACAACTCAAAGCGAGGAGTAGAAATAGAATTGGAAAGTGCCGCTAAACGATCTTGTAATGGCGTTTTGTTAGATAAGTACGTCCTACACCAATTGACTACCACGCGCTATCTTGCCGATGGCACCTTGAAAAAGAACCGTGAATTGAACAGCAGTATCACGTTAATGGGAGGTGTAAATTACGACGATGTGCCTGCTGCCGATAAAAATGCAGTACATGAAGAGGCGGAGGAAGATTATGCATTGAATCTTAACCTCACGAATCAGGTTCAAGATAAGCGAGGTAATCGGAGCAGCAGTGGCGTTGGAAAACCTATGAAGTACTTAGAAGGTACTCGCGAGGAGGTAACGCACATTGCAGCCCAACTCAATGGCAGTTGGTCGGTGCAAAGCTTGAGCGATCGCAAGGCCTCTGAGCATAGTTTAAAATCGCAATTGGAAAAGAAGAGCCCGGGAGTATTACACATCGCCACGCACGGCTTTGCGTTTCCGGATGTGAAGCAAGAAGAAAGCAGTCAACTGATGATAGACGAGAAGCCTGCCTATAAAATTTCCGAGGATCCAATGGTGCGTTGTGGACTGATGTTAAGTGGTTCGAACATCAGCTGGACAGGCAATCCTAAAAAGATGATTGAGCAAACGGGCGAAGATGGCATTCTAACGGCTGCAGAGGTGTCGAGCATGAATCTTTCCAACACGAAACTCGTCGTCCTCTCGGCCTGCGAAACCGGTCTGGGTAAGATTGAGGGCAGTGAAGGCACCTTTGGACTAAAACGCGGATTCAAACTAGCAGGGGTAGAGCAGATGATTGTGAGTTTATGGTCGGTCCCCGACAAGGAGACGATGGAGTTGATGACCTTATTTTACACTGATTTAACCAAGACCTTAAACCCAGTGATTAGCTTCGAAAAAGCCCAAAAAGAAATGCGAATTAAATATCCAACCGACCCCGAGAAATGGGCGGGGTTTGTGTTGGTGAGGTAAATGAATGTGAAATGAAAAAATCACTGTTCTTCATTGTTGCTGTATTATTCTTTCAGGTTTTGAGAGCTCAGTCTTCGTTGGATAGTTTGAGGATGTCAGCTCTTAAGAGTGTTGAAATTAAATTTCCATTGGGCATTAGTGGATGGGAAGATTATCAACCCTATGCCATCTCAAGGAACAGTAGGTATATTGTAGTGAGGAAATTATTGGATGAAGAGTTATTTAGTTTTTTTGTATTTGATCTTTTCAATGAAAAAGTGATTTTTTCTCATGATAGTGTGGAAGACGTTTTTTTTGTTGATACCGGTTTAGTTTATAAGGATTTTGAAAAAAATCTTTTAAAGTATTCACTAAATTCTGGGAGAATTTCAATTGTCTCGCCTAGAGTTTCTGAGTGCGGTTCAATTAATGGAGTTGTGTATTTTGTCAGAGATGACTATCTTTTTTATGAATCGAATTTGTCCGACTCTGTTTACGTTAAAAACCATTGTTTTGTGTTAAACACGGAGAATTTTGTACTGAATTTTTCTGAAGGGGAATTAACCATTATTGATTCGCTATTGAATCATGAGAAAATTGAAATTCCCTCATTAACGAAAAGTTCAAAAGGAATTTTATTGAATGACAGCCTCCTGTTATATACATCGAATTCTGACTATGTTCTTTATGATGTAAGAAATAAATTACAGAAATTTAAAATGAATTATAAATTATTAGGAATGGATAATCCACGGGAAGTTTCTAAAATCGATCCAATATCTTTTTTAATTTTTAATGACGCAATCTGCATAAAGAGTTATTATGGTTTTACAAAAATAAGCTTGAAGGAAATTGATTCGGTAGGACTGAAAATAGAAGTCAAAGATTTTGATAATTTTTTCTATTCAGCCAGTAATAATTACTTTTTAGTTGAAGGCGTCAGAGATTCCCAACATCTTCATGTTACTACAAACAAGGGAACAGATTTTCGGGTATTTATTGATTCTAATTTAATAGATTATCAATTGAATGGTATCGTGAGTGTTAATGATTCAATGTTTCTAATTTTATTTCGTTGGACAAATGCAATCTTAATAAACCTTAACGGAGGTGCAATTGTAAATTCTGGAATTCCCTCAAGTGGAAAGTTAACGCCCGATATCTGCTTTTTGAAGATAAATTCTTCACGATATTTTTATGTGTCTAATAACGGATGTTTTATATATGATTCTCGTGACAATGAATCTGAGCCTGTCGGAATTCGATTGAAAAATATTAGGAATGTCTATGTGTCGGGAAATGAAATTGTGTTTTGTGAGTTTTATGATTGGATGGGCCCCTCTTCGCCTGAAGATTTAAAGGCTGTTTATTATGTTGATCCTAAAACAATAAGTGTAGTAAAAGTCGAGGAATTTGAAGTTGGAGAAAGCAATGGAGCAGAGAGAATAGAGTTGTTTGATAATAATAGATCTTATAAGAAATTTGAAGTTGAAGAATTTATTTTTCAATTTGAACGAAATGATATCAAATTTCAGATGGCCATAGATGATGAGAGAAATTTGGTAGTAAGTGATGGGTTGCATTATGTCGTTTCCAAGAGTTTAGTTAAGCATTTCAGATTTTTTAGTAGTGATAGAATTGTTTCATTCGATCAGTTAGATCCGGTCTACAACCGCCCTGATATAGTTCTTGATTCGATCGGCAAATATTTCGGGGGTGCCGATGAAGATTTGGTTGCAAACTATCGCGCTGCTTGGGAAAAACGCATTGAACGTTTGGGTCTCGATAAAGGAAAATTGTCGACAGGTGAAATCGCCGTTCCCAATGCTGAAATTGTAAATGCAGATGAAATAAAATATGAGGACAAAGACGGTAGCGTCGTCATTCACGTGAAGGCCAATGATCCAAAATACACCCTACGCAGATACAATGTTTTGGTGAACGAGGTACCTGTTTATGGAGCAGATGGTATTTCCATTGCAGCGCTTAATACCCAATCATGGGAACGAACAGACACCATTGCATTGAGTATGGGAAACAACAAGATTCAGGTTTCTGTGATGAATGAATTGGGACTAGAGAATTTCAAATACCCAATGTACGTGAACTATACTCCAGAAGAAATCATCAGTTCCAAAACGTATTATGTAGGTATAGGAGTGAACCACTTCAAGGATGCAAGTCATGATTTGAAGTACTGCGTAAAAGATGTTCAGGATTTAGCCCAGGCGTTTGCAAAGCATCAAACCCAAATAGATACCCTTGTCTTTACCGATGGTGAGGTAACCAAGGAAAATATTTTGGCATTGAAAAGCTACCTACAAGAGCACACAACGGTGAACGATAAAGTTATTATCTCATGCAGCTCACATGGATTGCTAGATGATAGCTTGAACTTTTATTTAGCCACATACGATGTTGATTTTTCCCATCCAAAAGTCCGCGGATTGAAGTACGAAGAATTGGAGGGATTGTTAGACGGCATTCCAGCGAGACAGAAACTCCTGTTACTCGATGCTTGTAACAGTGGAGAAAATGAGCGTATGTACCTTCAAAACAATTCATCAGATCAAATGGCTCAAGCAGGAATGAAGGGTGTTGATGTTGAAATAGTGAACGACGAAATAAATACATTTCATCAAATGACGGAAATGTTTGTGAATGTTCGCAACAATACGGGGTCAGTCATTATTGCCGCTTCAGGCGGAATGCAAAGCGCCCAGGAGGGAAGAGTTGTAAACGGAATGAAGATAGAAAATGGAGCTTTCACTTACAGTGTATTGGAGTATTTGGCAAAGGAAATTACTGATCAAGATAGATGCACCGTGAATGGCATGAAGAATTATGTTGAGAGAAGGGTAGAGGAAATTACAAACGGCGAACAAAAACCAACTTCGAGACAAGAGACAATGGAGGTGGATTGGATTATCAAATAATGACACCTTCGTTTATATTATATTTGTAGAACTTAATCATTCCATTTTTTTTAAATGAAAAATTTCTTTGTTTTTGTATTGGTTTTCACTGTTTGGTTCCCTGCCCTATCTCAAACAAAAAAAGCTTTTGTTGTAACCATTGGTGATTATCCGGCGCAGAACGGATGGTCTGATTTAAGTTCTAGCAAGGATAAAGAAATCGTAATGGATTTATTGCAAAGCCAAGGTTTTGAAGCATCCAACATTGTTTCATTGACCGATCAAAACGCAACGTATTCGGGTTTCAAAACGGCTATGAATGGTTTTATTTCTTCCCTGCAAAAAGGTGATGTCATTTATTTTCATTTCTCAGGTCATGGTCAACAAGTAATGGATGTTTCCTCCAAAGATTTTAAAACTGAATTTTTAGATCAAGATGAGCCAGATGGTTGGGATGAGGCATTGGTCTTATACAACGCGCCGATGGAATGGACAGGTGGTTATAAATTTGAAGAACACCTAGTAGATGATCAGATTAATCATTTTTTCAACTCGATTCGAGAGAAAATTGGTGGAACAGGACAACTAATAGCTGTTTTTGACGCTTGTCACTCCGGGACAGTATCAAGAGGCGAGAATGACTGGGTGGTGAGAGGAACAAATAAAGTATGTGCACCTGAAAATTACAATCCAACAGAAGTTTCAAATGACAAGTCAAATTCCGATTTTGCTTTTGAGAACAAGTCTGAAATGGGAAAATTGGTTTGCTTTTTCGGATGTCAGCCTAACCAAGTGAACAGAGAATTAAATAAGGCAGGATCATTAACATCATTCTTTGCTAGTGCAATGAAAGAATTAAAAGAGAATGCGACTTACAACAATTTGTTTTCTTTAATCAATGAAAGAATGGCCGTTAATTTTCAGAATGCACAGCATCCAGATATTGAAGGCGATGATTTGAATCAACTCATCTTTAGTGGTAAACTTGTTCCTCAGGATAAATTTGTGTTGTGTGAAAAACTTGTAAGTAACAGTGCATATCTCAAGGGTGGATCAATTGACGGTTTGGCACTTGGCGATTCTATTGGTTTTTTCTCAAACACGACCAATCAAATAAATGGCATCAAGCCTTTATTTAAAGGAGTTATTTCTGAAATAGACGCTTTAAGTTCTAAAGTGACTTTAACAACTAAAAATAACGAAAGAGGTGAGAAATATAGAGCTTTTGTTATATGCAAATCGATCGCTCCTGCAAGCTTGGATGTGGTCCTAGATGCAGGGTCATTGAATAATGAATTGAAACAATTGTTGGAAAACAAAAAGAATATTCAGTTGGTAGAAGGACAGGCAAAGTATGTGATAAAAAAGTATACTGCTGAAGGTGTAACGTCCAAAACCAAGGTGCAGATAATCGTCGGGGAAGGCTCATTGGGACTGCCGTTGAAAGAAATGTCTGGTCTAGATATTTCCACCCAGCAAGGAAAGGATTCGTTGATATTACTTCTATCTTACGCATCTAGATCTGAAGTTTTCAGAGAGCTTGAATGGGAAAATGAGGACTTTGAGATAGAATTTAAAATCGAGAAAGGAACAAAAAATTCGAGCAATAAATTTCTTGCTTTAATAGACACGGATATCAACGAAGTCAGTGTTTCAAAAAAAGAATTGTATCAATTCACCATAACGAATAAAGGCAGTAAGGCTATTGTTGGGAATATTGTTAGTCTAGATCCAAACGGAACAATGAATTGGTTTGATAAGAGGAATGCGAATTTCACACTTATGCCTGGAGGTGAAAAAAAGGTAGATATTAAGTGTTCACCACCTTATGGAATGGAAATGTTAAAATTTATATTTTCGAATGCAGCAATTGATTTATCTGCAATCAATGAAATGGGTAAGAGTTTGGCAACTCGCGGTGGTGAATCACCCTTGTTCACAATCATTGGAAATGCATCTTCGGGAACTAGAAGTGCGAATGACATTTCTGCTGATATACTTATAGAAAATTTTACTTTTGTAATCAAAGAATAATAATCACTAAATCATAAATATTAAAGTCTCATGAAAAATCACTTTAAAATTTCAGTAATTCTGGTAATTTCATTTCTGACCAATTCACTTTATGCTCAGAAAAAATGGGTGGTTGAGTATAATCGATTGGCAGATACATTCACTTATTTTGAAGTCATGACTTCAAAAGGGAAAGAAACAGAGAAGCCACTGTCTAAGGCTCCCGCAGTTTATAACGGAGATGTAGTGAAGTTTAGGTGCATTAATCTCAATGATTATGTTTTCAGTGTAAAAATGAATGATGCTAATGGGGAAGTAATTAGAGAGTCTTCAGGTTCTGGCATGGCCTCTACACTTGTGGGCATGTTTAATCCTCTTGGTTTTGCTGGTAATTTTGGTACCGCCATAGGTTTATTGGACAATATGCCTTCATTAGATGGAATGACATTGCGAACCTCGAGAGGGAGCAGTTCTGCCATGGCTCTCCAAAAAGAAGTTCTAGAGGTAAAGTCTGAATTGGAAGGGTTAATTGAATTGACCACTATTGCCGAGGCTCCTTTGGGCATTTTGTATGCTGAGGACCTTACAGTGCAAGAAATCAAAGAGAAGTTTAATATCGCTTGCAGTCAAGTAGACATATCATTAATTACACAAAGAAAGCAAGAATTAGAAACTCATTTTGAAGAATTAATGGGCCAAAAATCTAACATTGAAACGGATGATAAAGATATCCTATTAGCCATCCAAGAAATTTCATCTATGATTGAGCAATTTAACATTGCTTACGCCGGAAAAAATTCACCAATCGATTATGAGCGAATAAAAAAGGACTTGGAAAAGAGAACTTTTTCGGTGGAAAAAACGGTAGTTGTTAATAATTCTGGATTGGGGACAACAAATTATGAAGGGACTTCAACAAATATATTTTGGAATTTGGAGTTCTCAGCAGATAGAAAGCCCAAGAAATTGGATAGTCAGGATGGAGAATCAGATTTTTTGGGCTCAATGAGCAATGATTCATATTTCACCGCAGCCAATGAGAACACATTACGATCAAATGTTGTGGTCCAGTTACCCATTAGAGGGGCTATTTTACCAAAACTAAGTATGGGAATTATGGGAGTATATCCATTTGGAGGCTATAAGACATTTACCTTTACGGAAATTCAAGATCAATTTGGCTACAGCGATTCACTAATCATATCAGCAACTAGCAGTAATTCACCACAGTTTGTGATAGGTACAATGGTCAATTTTGAGATTTCCACAAAACGTAATATTGTGCCATCATTTGGTTTCGGAGCGAGTTATTCCTTGAATAAAAGAAAGGATAACGCGCTAGGATTACTCATTGGAGGGAATTTGGGACTAAAATCATTTCCATTTCTTTCATTGTCTTACGGTGTTAATTTTAGACAAACGGAAGTTTTGAAAACGGAGTATGAACTGGACACTCCTGTCCTTAAACCTTCAGTAAATTATTCTACTGACAAATATGATGTTTTTGATTTTGTTTTCAAGCCAGGTATGTTTTTGGGCATCAGTATGAAATTTTAACATCCAACAAATGCTTGTATATAAAACTGATTTTAGTAGAAGATGAGAATAAGTTTGTCGATCGTTTTTTTATTTTTGAATTTATCTCTATTTGGTCAGGAAACTGCACCAAAGATAAAATTTAAAGATTTGCCAAGGGTTTTTATTGAAGATGTTTCTCGTTCTAATCAGTGGTCTACAAGTCGCACCAATGCAAACATTAGTATCTACCCATTGATTCTATTGGGAGCTGAGGGGCATAATGTCTATTACAGTCGTCTTTGGGGCCATTCAAGCGGGAAAATGATGGATTACCGATTGGCAGAAGACTTGAAGCTTGTATTTGTCAAAAAGAATTGTAATTCATGTTCAAAGTTACCATCCTCACTAACGTGGGCCAATTGGACAGAAGTTTCTCCTGTATTAAATGTCCTCAATGCAGCTTCTAATCCCATCTTCGAGAACAAAAAGGGTAATGCTTCGCTTGGAGACTTTATACATCCTAATTTTATTATTGTTTCAAAAGTAGATTTGATTTCAAGAACAAAGATGGATTTACACATGTCTATAATGGATATTGAAAAGAATACGCCAATTGCCATTGAATCATATAAAAACCTGCGCGTTCCATATATTTATAGGGATAAAGGACATTATTGGAAGACAAGATGGTACATAGGTGCAGGATCTATAGCTTCAACTGCGATAATTACTTCAATACGGCGGAGCAATCAAAAGAGATTGTTGAATGATCCATCAGCAGATTTTGAGCTGATTGAGAGCAGTATGTCCAAGCAGAGAAGAATAGCAACTTGGTCCTATTTGGTTTCAGGTCTTATGTTTGCTTCAGCTGAGATTGTTTTGAGTTTTTAATGTTATTTATAATGGTTGCAATGCGTTGGTTTTTTCTAATGATTGTCATTGCTAGACCTTCCTTTTCTCATTCTCAGAACATCATTGAATTATATGGATTGAAACCCGTTTTACCAAGCAGTGATAAAGTTCTAACAGCTGAGATGGCTGTCATTGAGGGCACTAATTATTTTACAACAACAGGTGATAACAATACCAAGTTATGGGATATCAATTCGCGTAAAATGCTTGCAAGGTTATCCAATCCAAATGCCAAGGCAGCCACTCCAGCCTATAATACTTTTTTTCATCCTAAGTATAATCAATTAATTCAGAGCACGGTTAACTCAATCAATGTGTTTTCCTTCCCCGAACTGGAGTTAGTTCATAATGTTGAGTTAAATGAATTCATTGAACCTCAATTTCATGCTCATTGGGATTTTTTTTTAAATAAAACTACTAACGGATTTGAAGCCATTTCATTATCCACTTTTGAGAAGATTAAAGAAATATCATTTCCATTCAAATTGGACGACTTTGGTATTATTGCGGACAGTTCTTCCGTTTATTATTATTCAGAGTCAGGAAAATTAGGTTTTGCAGATATCGAAAGCCCAATGGATATCAGATGGGTTGAGTTACCCATTTCAACTTCAGAGAAAGTAGTTGAGTTTCTAACTCCGCAATTGATTATTATAGAGAAGGAAATAAATCGTCAGAAAAGTCCAGAACAAAGAAACATGATTGAAAAGGAGTTTTATTTCTGTGATTTAGAACTTCGTCAATATGAACTAATTCCCGAACTAGAGTCATCGCCTGAGAATGTTGTATTTTCAAAGAAGTGGAATATGCTCGTAATGAATGATTCATATTACAAAAGCAAGGGCAATTGTATGGTTTATTCATTGAATACTCTGAAGTTGATAAAGTCAATTTCTGTAAATGAGGGACAACAGGAAATTGAACCTGAGAGTTCAACTTCTAAGAACGTCAAGTTTAAGAAAATTGTCTCGGTCTTTGAGGATGTGAAGGATGGTCTGATTTGGATTCTATTTGATAGTGAATTGGTCGCGTATTCTCCAGGAAATTGGTCGCAGAGCACCAAGATTGTTGGGAAATTTGACTCCGCAATCCGCGTTGGAGATGGGTTAGCCATATTAGATAAAGAATCTAAGATGTTTATTATTTCTGATTATAAGAAATCCTTGCATTTGCATCCTGTAACAACCGATTTTATCGCACATATATATAAGGTTGAGAGCACAGTTGATAATCAACTTCGCGTGTTAACTCAGAGTGGTGCGCATCTTTTGGATTTGGAAGAACTGAAATTAGGAGCTGAAATTCCGTTTTCTAAGAGTATTCGATTGAGTAATTTGGATAGAATAAATTTTTGGAAAGGAAATGTTCTTTCATTGAATAGGGGGAAAAGATGTTATTACATTCATAATGATAGTATAAGAAAAGAGCCTTTTGAGATTGTCTATACTGAATTGGGAAGTGACATAGTTTATCTCGCTTCTTATTCGGCAATATTGAGGTTGAATGTGTTGGATTCATTAGAAGAAGCGAAGGAAATAGTAAACCTTAGTGATTTACCAAATGGATTGAATGATTTCCAGGAGAAATCTAATCATATCGACCATCAAGAACATTATGACTATTCGGTTTTCCAATTCAATCCAAGTTTTGACTCTTTTTTTGTTTTAGGAATGGCCATAAATTCAGATTCCGTTTTTTTTGGTAATTACGGGTATCGAGACTTTTCGAAACGATACAAGTTGTTTAAAGTAAATAGAGCATCGATGGAGATGAGCCACTATAAATTGCCGAGGAATTGTTCTAACGTCATTTCTCTTCAAAACGGCTATTTCCTCGTTCAATATGAGAACATCTTACATTTTAATTCAAAAAGTCGTTTTTCTGGCATGTTTAAATTGAAACGAAGAGATAGAATTTTGGTTGACAATGGAAGGAGATTAAAGACCTTTTATAAATTTTCCAAAGATGACAATGGTGATTTGGAACCTCTAATCGGGGACTCTGATGGGAGAGTGGATTATAAACCTTTCCTTTTGCTCTCCGATAAAGAAAAAGTATGGTTGTTGAGATTGCCGTCGGGTAAAAGGGAGTTGTTATACACCTATACCAAGGAAGAGAAATCTGATAAGTTTGAGCACTACATTTATAATGCTGGGTTGAACAGGTTATATCTCTATTCGTTCCGAGGAAATAATCTCCATGTGGATTTGTCTTCAGGAGAAAAATTAATAAAGTTCAAAGCACATCCTTGGCAGCAAAATTCAATTGGTTATTTTGAAAAGGGAGGAGTTTTCACCGCAGACAATGAGGAGATAAAATTATGGACCAATGGAAAGTGTATTTCAAATATTAATTTTCATATTAATAATGGATTTTATATCCGTGATTCAACAAATTTATATTATGCCACAAAGAATATAATTAAGGAATTGAACTTTGTTGATAGGAAATTAAATCCTGTGGGTTTTGAATAAATAGATCCATTTTGTAATCGTCCGGAGAAGATTCAAATGAGCATGGCCAATTTCCTTGAGATTGAGGTTCCGGAGAGCAATAAAATGAGGCAAATGGCATGGTTCAATAGGGTAAAAAAACTGGGATTAAATGATGTAGAATTTAATTTATCCAATTTTTCATTTCCAAGTGTGTCTGAATCATTTTCAAATGGCTTATCATACCAATTGTCTAGAGATTCTTTATGGCTTGAGTTTTTGGCCCAAGACTCGTCTAATGCACTAAAGAAAATGAATGTTTTTATTAATGAAGTGCCCTTGTTTGGTTCGTCAGGTCGATCTATCGAAGATGCAAATTGTCACGAATTTTCTTTTAAGCATCAAATCCCTTTGGGTGTTGGTTTAAATAAAATACAAGTATCTGTTCAGAACGATTTAGGTTTAGAAAATTTCAAATTTCCACACTATGTCAATTTTGTTCCCGACGCTGAGGTTCCCACAAAGACAATTTTTATTGGTATTGGTGTGAATAATTTTAAAAACGCGAATCATGACTTGAGGTATTGTATTAAGGATATAAAGAATTTATCTGAAGCATTTTCGGAGAGTTGCAAGAATCTTGATACACTTATATTTACAGATGAGGAGGTAACAAGAGAGAGTATTTTGAGTTTAAAAACTTATTTGCAAACCAAGACTGCAGTAAACGATAGGGTTATCATCTCATGTAGTTCACATGGTTTATTGGATGATAGTTTAAATTTTTATTTAGCCACTTATGATGTCGATTTTGGAAACCCAAAGGATCGGGGATTGAGTTTTGCTGATTTGGAGAGTTTGTTAGATGACATTCCCGCAAGACAGAAGCTGTTGTTGTTAGATGCATGTAATAGTGGTGAGAATGAGCGGATGTATATGAGCGGACATAATGATGCTGCTATTGCGATGAATGATCCTGAAAAACGCGGTGTAATAATGGAGATAGTTTCGTCCGAAATTCAATCATTTCAAACCATGAGTGAACTGTTTGTCAATGTTCGTAATAACACAGGTTCTGTTATTATTTCTGCAGCAGGCGGGATGCAAAGTGCATTGGAAGCCATTCAAGTGGATGGAAAGGTTATAGAAAATGGAGCTTTTACCTATTGTATCTTAGAATATTTGCGACAAACAAGAAAGGACGGTACGCTCACTGTTAATGGAATGAAAAATTATGTTGAGAGAAGAGTAGAGGAAATTACAGATGGAAAACAAAAACCAACTTCTAGGCAGGAAACAATGGAGGTGGATTGGGAGTTGTTTAATTGTAAAAAATAGTAACCTGGAGGCCTTTACCCAATAAGTTTTTGAAAAAAAAGCCCTCCGAAGAAGGCTTTCAATTTTGTTGTCGGGATGACAGGACTTGAACCTGCGACCACACGCCCCCCAGACGTGTACTCTACCAACTGAGCTACATCCCGATTAATTTTTGGTGGCCGCGAAAATAATCAATTTTATTCGCAATCCGAAGGAATTGTGCAAGGGCCAGCCAAAATCGTGATGGTTTCCTCGTTGTTCTCTTCTTCAGTGATTTTAATAATGCCCTCTCCTAC
>JACCEC011106207.1_pt1 | contig 16720 bp, 15 predicted proteins | sample 7450121 | NCBI WGS metagenome assembly JACCEC01 (sample SAMN15323455, study PRJNA562643) | freshwater metagenome | isolation source: river surface water | place: USA:Blue River Watershed | collected 2017-08-18 | reverse complement strand
TGAACTAGAGTGAGTTAAGGTAGGAAAAATTAAGTGAGGAAAAAATGAAAAATGACATGAATTCCCTTAATTGGAGGATGCGGGTGGAGGGCCATCGCTTCGGTGATCGTAACTGAGAACCTCCTTGAGTTTCCAACCTTCCAGATCTCTAATCCAAAGGTGCGTAAATTTCGCGGTGCTGGTCCAGAGGTCCTCTTTGCCATTTTCGCGTAAGTAAAAATGGTGAATGCCTGTTTGGATGGCTCCGTAGAGTTTGCCGTCCGAACTCATGGGAAAAACTTCCAAACTCTCAGCGTCGACTTTCCGGATAGGTTTTTTGTAACCCGGACCACAGATATTGTTTGCAGTATTTTCCAGGAATTTAGGTTTGTCCTGAAAGCCGCCTTGGTCGTGGTAAAAGCGCAAGTCATCGGTTACCTTATCTTTTAAACAGTCCAGGTCGCATCGATTAAATCCTCGTTCGAAGAAAACACTGTCTTGGGCCTTTAAGTCTTGGAACAGGGAGCTGTTCTCTTGTACTTGGGCCTTGGCCAAGTGGACGATAGAGAGGAAGCAAAGTAGGAGGAGCGTTTTCATTTTTCAGTTCTTAAAATTTTTTCCATTTTTCTTCCTTTTGCCAGTTCATCGACTAACTTGTCTAGGTACCTGACCTTTCGAGTCAATTCATTGTCCAATTCCTCAATTCGGTAACCACAAATCAGCCCTGTGATCATCGGTGCATTGGGATGCAGCCGAGCTCGCTTAAAAAAAGTGGCGAAAGTTGCCTTTTCGGCGATTAATGCTTCCCATTCCTTTTGGTCAAAACCCGTGAGCCATTCAATGACCTGGTGCAATTCCTCCAAGCTTCGTTGATGCTTTAGGACCTTGGTGCAATAATGCGGATAGACCGAGGCAAAGGTCAACTCAGCAACTCGTCGATGGTGGTCTTCAGTGGCTTTCAAATCCTGATATAATTATTCCGTTACTTTTTTGATCATCCGAGCAGGAACTCCTGCTACCACGGTATCGGCGGGTATGTCTTTCGTTACCACAGATCCTGCTGCTACCACTGAATTTTCGCCCACAGTCACCCCTGGGAGAATCACGGAATTGGCCCCGATCCAACAGTTTCGCTTCAAGACGATTCGCTTCAAGTCCAGCATCTTGCGGTCCTCCGGTCGAACAGGGTGGTTTTCGGTAATCAAACTCACCTTAGGACCAACGAGGACATCGTCTTCAATCACAATACCTCCGAGGTCTAGAAAGGTGCAGCCATGGTTGATAAACACATTTTTACCCAAGGAAATGTGTTTCCCAAAATTGGTATGGAAAGGAGTAAATACGGTGGTGCTCTCGTCTACCTGCTGCCCGATTACCTCCGACAGGCGCGCTCGAATTTGGGCAATATCAGTGGAGGTATTTAAGGCTTGGGATTGTTGGATAGTCTTGGATACCTCCTCAAAAATCTTGGGGTATTCCGGGTCCGCAAAAGAAATCAGCCCGCCGGCTAACATTCTTTCAAAAATGGAGGTTTCGTTTGGATTCATTCAACTCGGTTTTGGTTTCGAAACCTACGGAAAGTTTGGTAACCGCACTATTATTTTTCTATACCTACACCGAATACCATTAGCTAGGAGACTTTCCCTCTCCCCGATACTTCTCCTGCAATCCCATCAGAAAGTTGCGCAGCACCTGGTCCTTGCACTCGCGGTACTGTGCTTGTGAAGGATTTCTAAAAAAGGCACTCAGCTCGTGCTTGCTCAGACGAAAGCCACGCAAGGCAAATATCTCCAGCATCCCTTCTTCCTGGAGATTCAAGGCAATCTTCAATTTCCTCAGGATCCCATTGTTGTTTAGCGACTTCTCCACCACCGGTGCAGCGCCCTCCCTCTTGCCTCGATTCAGGACGATTAGTCCATCTAAAAAATGGCACAGGTCTTTGTCGTACAATTTTTTGAAGTCAGGATCATCCTCCTTTTTAAGCCACAAGGCCACTTCCTCAAAGGAGATTTCCTTTCCACCCAGGCCAAAAACTTCCTTCATCTTGTGATCGTGGTAATGGAAGGTGTACCGCAGGGTGCGTAGGATGTCGTTGTTGCTCATGGGTACAAAGATCGAAATTTTAAGGACTTACCCACCAAGGGCAATGATTTCGCGCTTCTTTTTCAGGGGATGGTTTCGATCAAGCACCTGTTTTCCCCATTCCTTCAGAACACGCCCTTCCTAGCGGAAAAATCCCCTTTCTTTACGACCTTTGCTCCAGCCAACCACCAAGCGCAGTGTCGACCCAAGTCCTATTCATCACCCCTCCATTTACCCAACTCAATACGCCGTATCCTGCTACGGCCTATCTGAAGGGGTTTTTGAATACCTTGGGTGTATCTTCGAAACAGGCGGATTTGGGAATTGAGGTGATGTTGGCTATCCTGTCTAAGCCCGGCTTAACACGGATTTTTAAACAGGCAGAAAAATCAACCTCGCTCTCGGATAATTCCCTTCGCATCCTCCGACTTCGTGCTCAATATCTGCAAACCATCGGTTCGGTCATCGATTTTCTTCAAGACAAAAATCCTACCCTCGCCTACAGCATTGCCGAAGGAGAATTTTTGCCGCAGGCAGGACGATTCGATCAGGTGGAGGAACTGGATTGGGCATTTGGAGCCTTGGGGATCCGAGATAAGGCACGCTATTTGGCTACCCTTTACCTGGAGGATCTCGGTGACCTGATCACCGAAGCGATAGATCCACACTTTGGATTTACCCGCTATGCGGAGCGCTTGGGGATGTCTGCGCGTACCTTTGATGAATTGCAGGAAGCACTCGAGCAACCGAATAGTTTGGTGGATGAGTTGCTACTCCAACTTTTAGAAGAAAAAATTCATCGCTACCAGCCCGAGTCCATCGCTTTTTCCGTTCCCTTTCCGGGCAACCTTTACGCCGCTCTCAAGTGTGGACAATACCTCAAAGCCAAGCACCCAACGATTAAAATCTGGATGGGTGGGGGCTACCCAAATACGGAATTACGTTCCTTGAAAGAGCCCCGCATATTTGATTACATCGATTACATCGTTCTCGACGACGGGGAAGCACCTGTGCGCTTGCTTTTGGAGCACCTGGCGGGAAAAAGGCCTCATACGGAATTGAAACGCACCTTTATCCGTCTTGACGGGCAAGTCACTTACATGGATAATCGAGCTGTAAAAGACCTTGCCCAACGCGAAGTAGGGACTCCAGATTACAGCGACTTACCCCTCCGAGATTACCTTTCGGTGATTGAAGTGGCCAATCCCATGCACCGGCTTTGGAGCGATGGGCGATGGAATAAGTTGACGCTGGCGCATGGCTGCTACTGGGGGAAATGTACCTTTTGTGATGTCTCCCTGGATTACATCGGTCGCTATGAGCCGATCACTGCAGCTATCCTCTGTGACCGCATTGAAGAGATCATGGCCCAAACGGGCACCAATGGATTTCATTTTGTAGATGAGGCGGCACCACCGGCGCTCATGCGTGACTTGGCGCTGGAGATTCTTCGGCGGGAACTCGTCGTGGTCTGGTGGACCAACATTCGTTTTGAAATAAGTTTCTCCGATGACCTCTGCCGACTACTCCGCGCATCTGGATGCATAGCAGTTTCGGGTGGCCTGGAAGTGGCTTCGGATCGACTCCTAGACTTGATTAAAAAAGGAGTTACGGTGCCGCAGGTGGCTCAGGTAACCCAAAATTTTACCCAAGCAGGGATTTTGGTGCATGCCTACCTGATGTATGGCTACCCTACCCAAACCATTCAGGAAACGGTCGATTCCTTAGAAATGGTGCGGCAACTATTTGAACAGGGAATCATTCAATCTGGTTTTTGGCATCGCTTTGCCATGACGGTCCATAGTCCTGTGGGGCTCAATCCCAAGGCCTTTGGGGTGGTCCGCACGGATACAGAGTTGGGCCCCTTTGCCAACAATGAGGTTGATTTTGAGGATCCTTCCGGCATTGATCACGGCATTTTCTCTGAAGGCTTGCGCAAGTCCTTGTTCAACTACATGCAGGGAGTAGGGCTGGATCTCCCCTTGAAAAATTGGTTTGATTTCAAAGTTCCTCCCACAAGTATCCCCAAGTCTTACATACAGCATCAGCTCCAAGCACAAGCTCCAAAAAAGGCGAAAGACCAGCAGCGTTTGTGCTGGTTAGGAACTTCACCGCAGTTAGAGGAGTTGGAAGAGGGGATGTGTGAACTTATTTTTTCGGGTAAAAAAGAAGATTTTGCCCTAGAGCTTCCGCTTGAATTTGGGCAGTGGGTATTTTGGTTATTGGAAAAAGTAAGTTACCGCCAACCCACGGTCACCGTCAAGGAGATTCGAGCAGCCTATGAGGAGGAATTAGGAGATTTTGAGGAACTACTAGAATCCGAAGTCTGGGAGCTGTTGGCGGAAAATGGCTTGCTCCTGGTTTAATCTTTTTTGCTTTTCCTAGATAAAGGATAAAATCTATTCCGCACCCATTTTTCTAATTCAACGGAATGAAATACCACCGAGGAGAGTGCAAAGCAAATTGCGAGTTCCTCCCAACTTAAGGCTTCGGTTTTGAATATCCCATTGAAAAAAGGAAGGTAAATCACAGCAAGTTGTAGTACTACGGTAAATCCTACTGCAAGGAGTAGGGGCTTATTGCCTAGGAATCCTTGTTTGTAGAGAAAGGTACGGTCACTGCGAATGGAGAGGATATGGCCCAATTGGGAAAAGGAGAGCACAGAAAAGACCATCGTTTGCCAATGCCAGCCTTGTGCAAGGGCCAAGGCTTGTGTACCAAGCGTGACGGCTGCCATCAGCATGCCTACCAATAAAATATGAAAACCTACACCTTTGGCAAGTAAACTCTCTTTTGCTGGCCTTGGGGATCGCTGCATCCCATCTGGTTCGGCTACTTCACTGGCTAGTGCCAAAGCGGGTAAGCCATCAGTTACCAGGTTGATCCATAAAATATGAATCGGCAATAGTGGAATGGGTAAACCCAAAAACGGAGCGACTGCGATGACCCAAATTTCTGCACCATTGCAGGTAAGGATGTATTTGATGAATTTGATTAGGTTGTCAAAAATCCGTCGCCCTTCTGCAATGGCCTTGACTATCGTGGAAAAATTATCATCCAACAAAATCAGGTTTGCCGCCTCCTTGCTCACATCCGTGCCGGCGATACCCATGGCAATACCAATGGTGGCAGCTTTGAGTGAGGGGGCATCATTGACCCCATCTCCGGTCATGGCTGTGAAGTGTCCCTTTTGTTGGAGGGCCTGTACAATGCGCAATTTCTGTTCGGGTGCTACTCGGGCATAGACGGTCACCTGCTCCACCTGAGCTTCAAAGTCTGCATCTGAAATTTCCGCCAATTCCCTACCCGTCAACACCAAGTCACCGGCCTTCCAAATGCCCACCTGGGTAGCAATGGCTTTGGCGGTGGCGGGATGATCTCCGGTAATCATAACTGGGATGATTCCTGCTGCTAGGCAGGCAGCTATGGAGGCTTTGATCTCTTCGCGCGGAGGATCAATTAGGGCTATTTTCCCAAAATAGAGGAGCTTAGCTTCCAATTCTGGCCAGTCTTTTTCTGCGGGCAAGCTTGGAAGCCACCTTCCCCCAAATGCTAATACACGCTCCCCTTGGAGCGCCCATTCTTCGGTACTTTGCTCCAAAATCTGGGCGGATTCTGGGTCGGCCAAGACCTTGGCAATGGATTCAGGAGCCCCCTTGCAAAGAAGTAAGACCCCTTGGGACAGTTGGTGAAAGGTACTCATCCGTTTGCGATCGGAGTCAAAGGGGATCTCACCAATTCTTGGAAAATGGTCAACTAGGAGCTGGTACTTTTCCAAGGAAATTTCACTTACCAGTTCAGCGACCAAAGCCATCTCGGTTGGTTCGCCTGCAAAGCGACCCTCTGGAGTAAAGTGAACATCATGGCACAAGGCTTGTGCCAGTTGGAGGTTGCTGAAATTGGGTGTAAACCGATCCTGGTCTTCTGCCTCTGTACGGGTTACGGCTAGTTTGTTTTCGGTGAGGGTGCCCGTTTTGTCAGTGCAGATGTACGTGACTGCACCAAGACTCTCCACAGCGGGGAGTTTGCGGATCAAGGCATTTTTTTTGGCCAAGCGCTTGGCGCCTAGTGAGAGCGCAATGGTAATCAGCGCAGGTAGCGCTTCTGGGATGGCAGCTACAGCCAAACTTACGGAAAGGAGCAGGACCTGCAAGATTGCCTCTCCTCTGAGGATACCAACGACGAAAAGCACCACACAAATAATGAGAACGGCTAGGGAAATTAATTTTCCAAATCGCTGCATCCGATGTTGAAGTGGAGTAGGTGGTGAGCTTGTTTGAAGAAGAGAAGCAATTTTTCCTAACTCCGTGTCCATCCCGATGGCTACCACTAGTCCTTTGGCTCTGCCTTGAGTGACTAGGGTGCCTTTGAAACCCATGTTGAACTGATCACCTGGGGTTAAATTTTCCCCAAGGAGGACCTCCATTTGTTTGTCTACCGGAAGGGATTCTCCTGTGAGCGAAGATTCGTCAATTTTTAGAGAAAAGCTTTCCAGAAACCGCACATCTGCAGGCACCTGGTTGCCTGCTTCCAAGAGGATTACATCCCCAACGACCAATTGCGAAGCAGGAATGGAAATCACCTTTCCAGATCGAAGAACTTTACTTTGCGTTTGGGTAAGTTTCTTTAGGGAATCCATGGCCTTTTCAGCCTTGTACTCTTGGACAAAACCCAACACGGCATTCAAAAGGAGGATACCCAAAATGATGAGCGTATCTGTCCAGTCTCCAATCCATCCTGAAAGTAGGGCTGCCCCTACCAAAATCAAGATCATCAGGTCTTTGAATTGGCTGATGAATAGAATGAAAACACTATTTTTCTTGGTTTCGAGCAGCACATTTGTCCCAAACTTTTGGCTGCGTATTAAGGCTTCTTCTTCCTCCAAACCAGAGGAGGTTGTCCGCAGTTGCAAAAAAAGTTGCTCGGGAGAAGCTTGGTAGAACATCATAAGTAAAAAAGTGCCTGTTTAAAAATACGCTTTCTATTTCAGAGTAGCTGTACCGAAGGAAAAAAGAATCGGTAAACTAGAAAAATCTAGTATGGCTAAAAAACGGGTAGCTTGTATCTCCGATTAATTTGGATGCAGAAAAATGCGTTGGGCATAGGCAAAACTCAAGTAGCTAAGTACTCCACCAAAGGCATCGGCTGCCTCGAGTTGGCGATCGCTGACTTTTTTTCCAAGCAAGCGACAGAGTAGTAGGCCATATACTCCATTTAAACAGATTTGAATTTCATTTCCTACATCTTCCCCAGCAGCAGTGTCAATTGTTTCGAGCAAGTGAGGCTTGACCTGATTGAAGGTTTGTACATAGCCAGCATCTGATTTAAGCAATTGGTAATGCAAATCGAGCAGTGAATTCACGATTTCTTGGACTGCCTTGAGGTGCCCCTTTTCCAGAAGCCCTTCAGTACGCATTTGCGCAGCGAGGTCTCCAAACCAGGTCTTTATTTCTTGTTTTTCTTCTTCAGCGACAGGATAGTGGGAAATCACGTAGGTGTAGATCTCTTCCAAATTGCCCTGATAGGAGCGAATGAGGTCTTCCATTTGATACATGTAGATCAGGTATTCCCCTATATTCTGTGCTTTTTTTCGGTCGGCGATGGCTTTCATGCGGCTGTTCTTTGGCCTGCAAAAGTAATTTAGAATAGATGCTGCTCCCAGAAAAAGGGATAAAAGTCTTCGGGAAGGTTCTTTCAGGCTTCCTTACAACTGTTTAGCTGAGTTAAAATCTGATTTTGCAGCAAACAATTCCTGGTCAACTTCGCTTTTTTCATTAAGGCAGATCCACCTCGAAAAGTACGTGGAATTCCTTGTCTATTTCTAGGGAATACTAGCTGAGAACGCTACTTTTTTCCTACTTTTGCCACACGTAAGCTTATGAAAAACATTCGGAATTTCTGTATCATCGCCCACATCGACCATGGGAAGAGTACTTTAGCAGACAGGTTGTTGCAGACGACCAACACGGTTTCTGACCGGGAGATGCAAAATCAATTGTTGGACGACATGGACCTGGAGCGAGAGCGTGGCATCACGATCAAGTCTCACGCGATCCAGATGAAGTACAACTACAAGGGCGAGGAGTACATTCTCAACTTGATTGATACCCCAGGACACGTGGATTTTTCCTATGAGGTATCGCGTTCCATTGCCGCCTGTGAAGGGGCTTTGCTGATTGTCGATGCATCTCAAGGCGTGGAGGCCCAGACGATTTCTAACCTCTATTTGGCACTAGGTCATGACTTAGAAATTATCCCTGTTTTAAATAAAATCGATCTTCCTGGTGCTGATCCAGAGGTGGTGGCTGATGAGGTGATTGACCTTTTGGGCTGTAAGCGGGAGGACATCGTGTTGGCTTCGGGCAAGGAAGGGATCGGGATCGAGGATATTTTGGCTAAGGTGATTGAAAATATTCCGCCTCCCAAAGGGGATCCAGAGGCCCCTCTTCAGGCCATGATTTTTGACTCGCAGTTTAACTCTTTCCGTGGGGTGGAGGTAATTTTTCGAATTTTTAACGGTACCCTAAGAAAGGGGGATAAGATTAAGTTTGTCAATTCAGGCAAGGAGTATTTTGCTGACGAGATAGGGATTTTAGGGGTGAACCAAATCCCACAACAGACCATGAGTGCGGGAAATGTGGGCTACCTGATTTCCGGCATCAAAGTAGCCAAAGAAGTGGCCGTAGGGGATACCGTGACTCATGTCAAAAACCCTTGTGCGGAAGCTATCAAAGGCTTTGAAAATGTGAAACCGATGGTATTTGCAGGTATTTATCCTGTGGACACTACCGAATTTGAGGAACTTCGTGCCTCTATGGAAAAATTGCAGCTCAACGACGCCTCGCTCGTATGGGAACCAGAAACGTCTGCTGCCTTGGGTTTTGGCTTCCGATGCGGATTTTTGGGCATGTTGCACATGGAGATTGTTCAGGAGCGTCTGGAACGTGAATTTGACATGACTGTCATCACAACAGTACCTTCAGTGCAGTTCAAGGCCCTCATGACCAACGACGAGTACCAGGTAATCAATGCGCCATCCGATATGCCTGATCCTACGAGATTTAAACATATCGAGGAGCCTTTTGTGAGGGCTTCCATTATCACTGCGGCAGAGTATGTGGGTCCTGTGATTTCCCTTTGCATGGACAAACGTGGTCAGATCAAGAATCAGGTGTATTTGACTTCTGATCGGGTGGAGTTGCAGTTTGACATGCCTTTGGCGGAAATCGTATTCGACTTCTTTGATCGCTTGAAGACCATTTCCAGAGGCTACGCTTCCCTAGATTACGAATTGAAAGGGTTCCAAGAGTCTAACATGGTGCGCTTGGATATCATGCTCAATGGGGAGCCTGTGGATGCACTTTCTGCGATTGTGCACCGGGATAAAGCTTACGATTGGGGCAAGCGTCTTTGCGATAAGCTGAAGGAGCTGGTGCCACGGCAAATGTTTGAAATCGCCATTCAGGCAGCTATAGGGCAGAAAATCATTGCCCGTGAAACGGTAAAGGCCTTGCGTAAAAACGTGTTGGCCAAGTGCTACGGGGGTGATATCTCACGTAAGCGTAAGCTCTTGGAAAAGCAGAAAAAAGGGAAGAAGCGCATGCGCCAGGTTGGTAATGTCGAGATCCCTCAGGAGGCGTTTATGGCGGTGTTGAAGCTGGATTGATGAAGTAAGAAGTACGAGGTACGGTTCTGTTTCTTCATCTTTCTTCATTCAATATTCGACATTCGGAGTTTTACATGTAGTTAACCTCCAGAATATCCAATTTTGAATATTATTTTTTAATTATTTACACCCATTTTTTTGCTGAAGTAATGATGGAAAAAAAGTTTGATTTGGAAGAGCGATTAATTGAGTTTGCAGCTCAAATAATCAAGTTTACAGAAAGTATGATTTCCAGCAAATCCGGAAATCATTTAGCAAATCAATTACTAAGAAGCGGAACAAGTCCTGCTTTGAATTATGGGGAGGCGCAAAGTGGGGAATCGAGAAAAGATTTTATACATAAGTTTAAAGTCATTTTAAAAGAGTTAAGAGAGACGTTAATTGGATTGAAAATATTAGAAAGAGCAATGCTTCATCAGGATCATGCGTTTTTGAGTCGAGTGAAAGATGAGTGCAATCAGTTGATTTCTATTTTTGTTAAAAGCGTATCCACTGCCGAGCGTAACCGATTTGAGTAAGTTTCCTACACAACAATTGATCTAATTGATTTTAATCAACTGACGTCAACGATTTAGGAGTTTAGTTTTTGAATAGAAAAGAATAATAATGAATGTCGATTGTTGAATATCGATTGAAGAATAAAGTAGAATAGTAGATCCCATGAGCACTCTAATCGATGGAAAAAAAACCGCGCAAGACATAAAAAATGAAATTGCAGCGCGGGTATCGGAAATTAAACAAGGAGGCGGAAAGCAGCCTCACCTAGCAGCTATACTGGTAGGTGAAGATGGTGCCAGCCAAACCTATGTAGGAGCCAAAGTGAAGGCCTGCGAAGAGGTAGGATTTACTTCTACGCTGGTACGCCTACCGGCAGATGTTTCTGAAGAGGAACTCCTCCTTACCGTGGAGGACATCAATCAAAACCCGGATATCGACGGTTTGATTGTACAGCTCCCCCTTCCTGCTCACATCTCAGTGGATAAGGTAACCAATCGAATTCGTCCTGAAAAAGATGTGGATGGATTTACCCCGGCAAATGTGGGCCGAATGACCCTAAACTGGCCTGCTTATGTGGCTGCCACACCTTACGGGATCATTGAATTACTCAAGCGCTACCAAATCGAAACCTCCGGTAAGCATTGTGTGGTCATCGGTCGCAGCCATATTGTAGGGAGCCCAATGAGTATTTTGATGGCCCGCAATGGCTATCCTGGCAATGCTACTGTTACCTTAACGCATTCTAGGACCAAGGATTTGGCAGCCATTTGTAGAACAGCAGATATTTTGATTGTGGCCATTGGCAAGCCTGAGTTTGTAACAGCTGATATGGTGAAGCCTGGAGCAGTGGTGATTGATGTGGGTATCCACCGGATAGCAGACGAATCTAAAAAAACAGGTTTCCGATTGATTGGCGATGTAAAGTTCGACGAAGTAGCGCCCATTGCATCCGCCATCACGCCTGTTCCCGGCGGGGTAGGTCCGATGACCATTGCAGCCTTACTGTACAATACACTTCAGTCTGCTGAAAAGAAGGTTTTTGGTTAATGAGTAAAAAAAGTAAAGAAAACCGAAGGGAAGCTTTGCTTCCCAAAGCTTGGTTTTCTACTTTTGCAATCCCCAATCGCGCATGTGGTGAAATTGGTAGACACGCCACTTTGAGGGGGTGGTGCCCGTTCGGGTGTGGAAGTTCGAATCTTCTCATGCGCACAAAAAAAGGCGACTTTCGAGTCGCCTTTTTCGTTTTTAAATCACCTAAGTCTATTTTTCTTTTAATTGAAGGGGCTTCCCCATTTTTCATTGGTGTACACATCTCTTCCAGAGAGTGTCTGTATAAATGCGACGATGGCATTGATTTCAGCTCCCGTGAGGTTGAGTCTTTGCACATTTCCGCCTGGAGCCAAACGAGGATCTAGGTTGTTGTTTCCTCCTTGTGCAGGTATGTTGTTGTAATGCCCCACTACATTTTGAAGAGAGTTAAACACACCCGAATGCATGAAGGGGCCATTGCTTCCTCCAGTTGCATTCACTGCATCGCGGAGTGTAGGGGATCGGGTAATGGATAGTTCTTGACCAGCGCCTTGAGTTAAAGGACGGATGACTCCATTGTTTCGGCTATTCGGATCAATGTCAAATTCAGGTGCTTGATGGCAGCCTTGGCAACCAGCCCCACCACTTATTCGAGTACCTGTTCCATCAAAAACGGGTGGGGTCAAGAACAACTGCTTTCCTAGGTTTTCTTGGGCGGTAAAATTAGGAAAGGGGGGCCCGTCATTTCCCACCTGTGCTCTCCCTATGTCGTATTTGCTATCAAAAGATTGAATACTGCGGATGAAAGCAGCCAATGCCTGCTGCAAGCGTGGTTCGGTGACTGCTGAGCTCCCGTAGGCAAGCGTGAACAATTCCTGATAGTAGGCAATACCACCCAATTTAGTAAGAAGAGCAGCGAGGTTGGGACGTCCATTTTGTCCACTAAATCCCATTTCTGCATGATCTTGGATCGGCGTAGTGACTTGAGCTTCCAGGGTTGCTGCGCGCTCATCCCAGAAGAACTTGGGTTCAACGGCAAATCGCGTATTGATCAAGCGCATGGAATGTCGGGTGGTCTGGCCTCCCTGCACGCCTTGACTGGCTAAGTTAGGGTCACTGAATCCAAATGCTTGTTGGTGACAACTGGCACAGGAGACCGTATTGTCGATGCTGAGACTTTTATCGTAGAATAGCACTCTCCCTAAAATTGCCTTTTCATTGGTGATGGTATTGGTTCCCGTATTGTCCTTACGAATGTAATTGGGGATGGATTGGCTTGCATAATTGGGTAGGTTGTTCGGGTCAATCTTTGATCCAAACACCTCGACAATGGCGGAATTGATTGTAGGTGCGGTGGTTTCCTGTTCGCTGCAGGAGCTCATTAGTAAAACTAAACCTAAAGCGAAAACGGCAAGTGAATTCTTCATGGGCTGAATGGGGTTAGGTTTACTGATTTTTGAGTTTAGACCCCTACCGCTATTCGGGGTTTAATTTCAAAACGTAATAACATAAATAAATAGTATTTATGCTTAATCGGGTTTTCCGCGTTTCTCAAAAAGGAACTGATTGAACCCGTGAAGATCCCTGCAATGCATCATTGCCTGTGGACCGTCAACCGATGGCCACCTTGATCCACATGCCTAATGAGCCAGGGGTAGTTGCTGATAATTAGTTAAAATTTTAGTAGTTTGGGAAAAAAACTAAGCTCATGAAGGCTCTCCACTTCTTTCTTCTTTGCACTGCAGCATTTCTTGTTTCGGTTGCAGCTGTTGCCCAAACCCCTCAATTTCCAATTGTCAAAGGCTTTGGAGGAATCTATGAGATCCCGGATGCAACCGAACGGCCAGATGGGACCTTGGAATACAAAATTTTAGTTGACCTGACTTCACCTTCGGAGGACCCCAAGCAAATCTCCCGTTTTGTGGACAATGTGGCACGCCTCATGAACCTTCATGGGCTGGCGGGGGTGACCAAAGACCGGCTCAAGGTAAAGGTGGTGCTGCATGGAGGAGGGATTTTTGCACTCTTGAATGACGAGAATTATCAAAAAAAATACGAGGTTAAAAATCCTAACCTAGCAGTCTTTGAAGCCTTGGAGGAGGCTGGTGCTGAAATACTAGTGTGCGGGCAGTCACTCATCGCTCGCAATCTAAAAACTGCTGATCTCTGGCCTGGAGTAACTGTTGCGCACTCCGCGCTGACCACCATTACCACCTATTCCATGAAAGGTTACATCGTATTGAAATTTTGATTGAGAACTCTGGGGTAAAATTTTGGATTTTTTTTAGGAATTGGCCTTTTTCAAATCGGGAAATGTTTTGAAAAAACCTACCTTTATTCTTTCCTATAAACCCATACCTTCTTTCCATGAGTGACGCTATCAAACATGAATGTGGAATAGCCCTTATTCGGCTTCGAAAACCGGTTCAGTACTACATCGACACCTATGGAACGGCTGCATTTGCGGCAAATCGATTGTATGTGCTGATGCAAAAGCAACTCAATCGAGGACAGGATGGAGCAGGGGTAGCAAACATCAAAATTGGAACTAAACCCGGTACCCGTTACATCAGCAGGTACCGCTCGGTAGACCCCTCAGCGGTCAACGATATTTTTGAGAAAATCACTAGTAAGTTTAAGAAGGCGAAGAAGTTGGGGGGTAAAAAAGCGCTCACCAACGGGGAATGGCTTAAAGAAAATATGGCCTTCTCTGGTGAAGTGTGGCTAGGACACCTACGCTACGGTACCCACGGCGAAAACAGCATTGAAACTTGCCATCCCTTCTTGAAGCAGAACAATTGGAGAAGTCGGAACCTGGTCATGGCGGGCAACTTCAACATGACCAATAACGAGGAACTTTTTGGGAGACTGGTGGAGTTGGGACAGCACCCCAAGGAAAAGACAGACACCGTCACAGTGATGGAGAAGATTGGACACTTTTTGGACGAAGAAAATCAGCGCATATTTGACCAATTCAAGGAGGAATACTCGAATGAGGAGTTGACACATATCATTGAAGATAAATTGGATGTGGGGCGAATTTTACGTCGATCCTGTCGTGACTTTGATGGAGGCTATGCGATGGCGGGTATGATCGGAAATGGCTCCGCCTTTGTGGTACGGGATCCTTCAGGGATTCGACCGGCATTTTATTACGCAGACGACGAAGTGATTGTGGTGGCTTCTGAAAAGCCTGCGATCAAGTCTGCTTTCAACATTGACTTCAAGGCCATCAAAGAAATAAAGCCAGGCCATGCAATCGTGATCAACAAGGACGGCTCCTTTGCTGAGGAAGAGATCTTGCCGGCCCGAGAAAAGAAATCCTGTTCCTTTGAGCGCATCTATTTTTCTAGAGGAACGGACCCAGGGATCTACCAGGAACGAAAAAATTTGGGCAAGGCCCTGATCCCTCAAATCTTGAAGGCCATCGATTTTGATTTGAAAAACACCGTGTTTTCTTACATACCCAATACCGCAGAAACAGCCTTTTTGGGCATGATTGAAGGATTGGACGAGTACCTTGTGGCCAAGCGGAAAGAAGTCCTTTTGGATGGAAAACCCCATGTAGGGGACTTGGACGAACTCTTGAGTTTCCGCCCACGCGTAGAGAAGTTGGTCAGCAAGGATGTAAAGCTACGCACCTTTATCGCTAGCGATGCTGATCGGGATTCGATGGTGGCTAGTGTATATGACACCACTTATGAGGTAATCCGACCAGGAATTGACACACTCGTGGTGATTGACGACAGCATTGTGCGTGGAACCACCTTGGAGAAAAGTATTCTGACTACACTTGATCGACTCAATCCCAAGCGAATTGTGATTGTGTCCTCTGCTCCACAGATCCGCTACCCCGATTGCTACGGCATTGACATGTCTCGTATGAAGGAATTTGTGGCCTTTCGGGCGGCAATCGCACTCCTTCAAGAGCGAAAAATGGAGCAGACCTTGGACCAGGTGTATGAGCAGTGTAAAGCGCAACCAGACCATTCCAAGAACTTTGTGAAGCAGGTTTATGCGCCCTTTACCGAACAGGAGATTTCCGATAAGGTAGCTCAAATTGTGACCACTTCAGATATCAAAGCAGAAGTAAAGGTGATCTTCCAAACGGTCGACAACTTACATCGTTGCATCCCAGAGCACACTGGAGACTGGTACTTTACCGGAGATTACCCTACCTCCGGCGGTACCCGGGTAGTCAACAAAGCCTTTGTGAATTACATGGAAGGTAAGACAGTACGGGCTTATTAAGATTAGAGTCTATAATTTGTTACAGAAATAGTGGATGAGCTACAATTAGGCTTAAAATCTAGTTGCCCATTTCAATAAACTTACTATTTAAATCATCCCAATGATCGACGTTTCCCTACTCAAGCAAATTTGTGAAATCCCAGGTGCCCCTGGTTTTGAAAAACCTGTTCGTGACCTAGTGGTTTCCTTGATATCTCCTCATGCAGATGAGGTGCGCATCGATAACATTGGCAACGTGATTGCCCTCAAAAAGGGAACACGCAATCCCGATGGGAAGCGGGTCATGCTGGCTGCCCACTTGGATGAAATCGGATTTATAGTTTCCCATATCGACGAACAAGGATTCCTGCGATTTAATACTCTCGGAGGATTTGATCCGAAAACACTCACCGCACAGCGGGTGATCGTCCACGGTAAAAAAGACCTGATTGGGGTGATGGGCAGCAAGCCCATCCACGTGATGACTCCCGAAGAGAAAACCAAGCTTCCCAAGACTTCAGACTTTTTCATTGATCTGGGCATGCCCAAGGAAGAGGTGGAGAAATACATCACCATCGGCGATCCTGTAACACGCGATCGGGAACTGATTGAGATGGGCGACTGTGTCAACTGCAAGTCTATCGACAATCGAGTAGCGGTCTTTATTGTTATTGAAGCGCTAAAGCAACTCAAAAACCCAGCCTACGACGTGTATGCTGCCTTTACCGTACAGGAAGAAGTGGGCATTCGTGGAGCGAATGTAGCGGCACACCAAATCAATCCAGACTTTGGCATTGCACTGGATACAACCATTGCCTTTGATGTGCCTGGAGCAGCAGCACACGAGAGGGTGACCGAACTCGGAAAGGGTACCGCCATCAAGATTATGGATGCCATGACTATTTGCGACTACCGCATGGTGGCCTTTATGAAACAGGTGGCAGGAAAAGAAGCGATATCCTGGCAGCCGGAACTATTGACTGCAGGAGGCACAGATACCGCTGGCGTGCAGCGCATGGGCAAGCAAGGTGCGATTGCAGGAGCGATATCCATCCCTACGCGCCACTTGCATCAAGTGATTGAAATGGCACACAAGAAAGATATTGCCGATTCCATCGCCTTGCTGGTGGCTTGTCTCGAGCAATTGGATTCCTACGACTGGAGTCATTAACTACCGATAAGGGAGAACCTTCTTGGCAATAATTAAGTGAGTTGATCTAACAGCAGCTACCCATG
>JACCEC010193485.1_pt1 | contig 16724 bp, 18 predicted proteins | sample 7450121 | NCBI WGS metagenome assembly JACCEC01 (sample SAMN15323455, study PRJNA562643) | freshwater metagenome | isolation source: river surface water | place: USA:Blue River Watershed | collected 2017-08-18 | reverse complement strand
TTTTTTAATAAAAATATTTTTATAAATAAAATATAATATATAAATATAGAATATAAAAAATGTTTAAATATTTAGCAAATCCTTTAATCTCAATTGTTACAATTGTTATTATTTTAATTGTTATTTTATCAATTTTCCGCGCTGCTAACTTAACAATGGGTTTCGGTGTTCGTGCTCATTTAGGTAACTTACGCACTTCTTTCTCTATTGAAGGTTTTGAAGGAGCTGAAGGTTCAGCACCTGTTTTAGTAATGTACTACGCTGATTGGTGTGGTCATTGCAAACGTGCTAAACCTCAATTAGAAGCTGCTAAAGGAGAATATCGCGGTAAAGTAAAGATAATAATGTTAAATGCTGAAGACCCTGAAAATGCATCAATCTTAAAACAAGAAGATGTTCAAGGTTTCCCAACAATTCGTTATTATAAATCAGGAATGCCAGTAGCTGGTAAAAAGAGTGTTTATGAAGAATATAATGGAGAACGTACTAAAGAAGATTTTCTCCAATTTTTAAATCGTATGGATTAAAAATGTTTGCCAATTTTTAAATAGTATGAATTAAAAATATATGCCAATTTTTAAATCGTATGGATTAAAAATGTTTGCCAATTTTTAAATCGTATGGATTAAAAATGTTTGCCAATTTTTAAATAGTATGAATTAAAAATATATGCCAATTTTTAATAAAAATAAATATTAATTTTTATTTTTTAATTTTATTATACCATAAATAAAAATATTTTTGTGATAAATAATTAATACGACATTGTTTTAAATAAAAATCATGAAATAATTTTTCACTTTTATTTAAATAATTTTTTTTCATTTCATTACTCATTGAAAAATCAATTGCATTTAAATTATCATTAAAAATAAATATATTTTTACTGATTTTTTCATCTTTTAAAAACTTATATTTTTCTTTTGTAAAATCTTTTAATATTGTTTCAATCATATTCATAAAATAATTTTGAAATGAATCCATAAATAAATTATTATGTTCCATTAAATTATTATTTAAACTATTTTGATTTTGATTAAAATCACTTTTAAATATTCCAAATTTTTTTAATACATTTACCTTTTTTATCACTTTCCAAGGAAATGGATCTATTAAACCACCATCTAAATAATAATGTTCTTCTTGATAATTTCCCATATATGTTAATGAATATTTTATTGGTTTAAATAATATTGGAATATTCATAGACATTAATAAACTATCTAATACTTTCATATATGGTGTTGAAAAAATATTATGATATTCAACAACTTTTTTTGTAATATTTGTTGTTGTTAAAGTTAATATTTTAGGAATTTTTTCATATAATTCTAAAAAAGTAATATGCGAATGAAATCCTTTTTTAACAAAAAAAGATTTAAAAAAATCTCGAAATTTTTGTCCATTATCAAATCCATAAGTACTAATAAAATTTGATATTTTTAAATCTTGATAATCTGTTATATCAATTTCTAATAAAATAGCTTTTATTTCTTCAATGCTATAACCTAATACTAATAATGTACAAAGAATTCCACCAGCAGAACATCCAGTATAATATTTAAATTTTTCTAATGGTACATATTTATTTAATCCAATTAATACACCAATATAATGAACAATATATATTCCACCACTACTTATAACTAATTCTTCATAACGCATTATTATTTTTTATATAAATAGTATTATAATATAAAATTATTTTTTTATAATATGTAAAACTTACTTTTAATGTAACTTACTTTATTACTTTTATTTTTATTGTTTAGTAAAAATAAAAAAAATATTGCTATATAAGTAAGGAATTTATTAAAAATGGATATAGATTATGTTGATTATTATGGAAAATATGAAGATTTAGATGATAATGATTTTACATTTAGTGTAACAGATATTCATCAAAAACAACGTCAAAAAGATTTACGACGTTTACATGTTTATAAATCTATATTAGGTAAAATTTTTAAAAAAATAAAAAGCTCTGCATCAAATGAAGAAAGTTATTGTTTTTATGAAGTACCTGAATATATTTATGGTACTCCATTATATAATATGCGTGATTGTGTTATTTTTGTTTTAAATAATCTTCACGAAAAAGGTTTTAGTGCTAAATATGTTGATCCTTATTTAATATTTGTATGTTGGAATTTACCTAAACCAAATCTTAAAATTACCGATATTCCTAAAATAATGGATTTACCACCTAAACAAAATATGGTTGACACAACTCCTCCAGTATATCGTCCTATTGAAAATTTTCAAGGAGCTGGTAATTATTTATATAATCAAAAGAAAGAAAATACACCACAAATTACTAATTATTCTTATAATGATAGTGTAACAAATCGCGAAAGTTCAAATTTTAATAGAATGATGGCAGTTACACCATCATTTTCTAGACCACAATATCAACCGAATCCAACTTATGCTCAATCTAATTCACCGGCTGATCGAAATATGTTATTTAGTAGTTTTTCTAATAAACCTGCATTTAATGTTGGTAATAGATTTAACTAAAAATATAAGGAACCCCTTTGGTTCCCTCCTTTAACACGTTAAGGAATGAACCTCCTGCTATAAAAATATTGTTTTTAATTAAAAATATTTAATTAAAAGTAAATGTAAATTTAGTAAATCTTGTGTTTTATAGCAGGAGGTTCATTCCTTAACGTGTTAAAGGAGGGAACCAAAGGGGTTCCTTATAGGGGTTCCTTATAGGGGTTCCTTATAGAGGTTTCCTACTTTTTGGAGAAAGTTTTACCCATTTTAAAAACCGAATCTAATACAAAAATGACTAATAAACCAATTCCTAATAATACAATTAAATCAATAATATCATCTTTAGCATTATCATGTGAACGATTTTTATAATTTAAATTGCTAAATGATTCAATAGTATCTTGGTGGTGCTCCATTTCTTCTTCACCATTCATTACTTTCATATATTTGCTATTTGCATTTTCTTCATCAAATACTCGTAATAAAAATTGATATTTCTTTAATTCGCGTTCTAACTCTTCTAAACGTTTTTGTAAATGCGCTTTTTGATTATTGTTTTTAACTGCTACTAATGCTCTACTATCTTCCATACTATTTTTTAATTTATACATTCCTAATTCCATATCTTGATAATCATTGGATAATTGAGCACGCGGACTTTTATCCATATTTTTTAAATAATTTTCGCGGTCTTGATTATTTTTTCTTTGAAATTCTTTAAATTGATTATTTTCTTTAGCACAATATGGCGGTAATTCATAACCTTGACTCATTCTATCGTGAATTTCACTAAAATCGCGATTACAAGCTTCTTTTTCCCACATACGTTGAACTTCTTGTTCTTGAGCCACTCTTTGGGAATGAAAGTTTTTTTGTTGTTGTGGATTTAATGGTTGAAAAGCATCATCCAAACTACTATATATACTTCTTGACATATTTATTATTTTATATTTTTATAACTTTATAATATAAAAATTATTTCTTATAATTTAAAAGAAATAAATCACCTATTTTATAAAAAGATTATTTTAAATTTTTTTAACGTATTCTTTTATTTATAATATTTTAATTTTTTATTTTATTTACAATATTTTTATTTTATTTTTATATAATTTTATTTTTATATAATTTTATTTCTTAAAAAATGTTTTTAAGAAATTTCAGTTAAATAATCATTATTTGTTAAATTCCCTTCAATATAATGTTCAATTCTATTTGTTGAACCATTTTCATTAAAAACTTTTCGTGAACCGTGATAATGGTCATTATATATATATTGAATACCATATAATGTTCCGTTAGAATTATACTCTTTTTCAGTACCATATTTCTTATCATTAACATAATTTGATATTCTCATAATATTTCCATTACACCAATATGTAATAGCAATTCCTTCAAATTTATCATTTATTTTAGTTACTGTAAAAGCTTTTTGTGTTTTTTCAGCATCATAATATTCAGTAAAAATAGAATTTTCATATGTATAATAATAAGAATCTTTATTTTCTTCAAAAATATAATCTTCTTCTTCTTCTTCTCCAGTTTCATTAAAAATTTGTTCAGAATTATTATTCATATTTACTTCATACTTTTGAAGTAAAATATGACAAATAGGACAATTTACATCACATTGATTTTGATTACAACTATGAATCCAATCATTAAAACACGTATTACAAAATCCGTGATCGTGAATGGGTGAAATACACTTTATTAAATCGTTATTTTCTTCTAAACAAATAGAACAATTCATTTTAAAATAAAATAGTTTTTATATTTTTATATTTATCTTAAAGTATTATTCATTTTAATTATAAAAAAATCAATTATTATTTATAATAATTATTTACGTTAATCTTTAGATTAATCGCTTTAGATGTTACTATTTACTTATAAAAAAATTTAAAAGTAAAAAGTTTAATCTTTAATACTTATTAAAATTATTATAAAAAATATATACTATTTAATTCTATTTTATTCTATTTTACGATCTAAAATGAGCGAACAAATTATTATGAACACTATGTTTGGACAATTCACTACTGGTAACCCCATTACTGATATTGCTTTACGTACACTTATTCTTACTGCTATTACAGCAATAATGAATTGGTTTTCAACTAAACTTGATATAATAGATATATATACTGATTTACGTAACTATTTTTTTAAACAAAAGAAATATCCTGAAATTATTATGGAAGCTGAATCAGTAGACGTAATGATGAATGGTAAGAAGGTAAATAGTAAAATGAATTATAGTAAGGGTTTCCTTGCGATACTCCATTATATTAATAGCCATCCAGAACTAAATATTCGTGTTTTTAAAGAAACAAGTGCGTTTAATCAAACTCGTGATAAAGATACCTGTTTTTCAGGACGTGATGAACGCGAAGAAAAAGAACGTCTTAAGAAGTTAAATGACAAATATTATATTCCTTATACAAGTGATGAGTTTATGCTCGAAACTACTATGGAATTAATGTGTCATATTAACATTAATATGATTAAAAGTATTAAAAATAAAGATGAAAATAATAAAGAAAATGATATTGATAAAAAGATTCATCAAATTCAATTGTATATAAAAAAAGGTACTATGAATGATATTCAAAAGTTTATTAATAAATGTATTATTGAACACGATAAGTATCAAGAAAGTCAATTAACAGATGAACAATATTTTTTTAATTTCCGTCAATGTGTAGATATTGATGGAATTGTTCAATCAGAATGGGAAGAAATAAAGTTTACTACAAACAAAACATTTGACCACGTATTTTTTGATAAGAAAGATAAGTTGATGAATCAAATTGATTTTTTTATGAAAAATCCTGATTGGTACAAGAAACACGGTATTCCGTATCATCTTGGACTTCTTTTGTACGGTACACCTGGTTGTGGTAAAACATCAACTATTAAGGTAATCGCTCAAAGAACAGGCTATTCAATTATTGTAATTAATTTAAATAGAATTAAAAGTTCGCGAGAACTTGAATCTATTTTCTATAATCCAATGATTAATAAAAAAGTAATTCCAAACAATAAACGAATTTATGTTTTTGAAGATATTGATTGTTTGTCATCTGTTGTACTTGAACGTAGTGAAGTTAATTCTGAAGCTTCAAGTGTAAATGGTGATGCAGAAAATGTCGATAATTCAATTATGAAACTTGCTTCAGCTATTGCTGGAGCTCAAAAAAATAATGATTGTGTGCCATTTATTAAAGAAGATAATGATAAATTAAATTTATCGTGCTTACTTAATTTACTTGATGGTATTATTGAAACACCCGGACGTATTGTTATTATGACATCAAATTATCCAGAACGTTTAGATAAGGCTCTTACAAGAGCTGGACGTATTGATATTTCAATAGAACTTAAGAAAGCTTCAAAAGCTATTATTATGGAAATACTTTCAAACTTTTTTGAAATTTCAGTAAATGAATTGGAGCATACTTATATGTCTCTTATTTCAAAAATTGAAGAATATAAATATTCACCTGCTGAAGTATGTAATTATTGTGTTATGAACAAAACATCTATTGAAGATTGTTTGAATGTACTTATTAATAATTAATTTATTAATTAATAAATAATATTTTATTTATTAAAATATGTATATAAAAATTGTATATAAAATATGTAAATAATGTACAAAATCATAAAATTATAAAAATATAAAATTATAAAAATTATTTAATTAAATGTTTTTTAATACCAATCATTTGTTTATAAGCCCAATATGTTGAACCGCCATATATAATTAATAAATTAGGTATTTGGTAATAATCAATTTTATTATGTAAATAATAATAATAAGAAATATAAGGAATCATAATTAAGCGACAAAGTGTATATGAAATTAAATGTAATACCCAAACAGTTCCATAAATATTATAATCAAAATTAAATAATTTTAATAGTGTTCCTAAATTCATAAATGGTGTATTACATTCTAATAATAATAAATAAGCCATTACAAAAGAACCTTCATAACTTCGTTCATTTAAAGAACATGCTGAAAAAAGTAATAAATTAATTGCACAAAGATGATGGAGTATAAAAACGCTATTCATATTTATAATACATTTTATTAAATCTAATATAAAATATGATAATGAAAAGATTAAAGTAAGTTTTGTTGCTTCATTATTAGAATAATTAGTTTTTTCAAAATCTAAAGCAAAAATATTATCTTGAAGTGCATATGAACTCATTAAAATAATTAAAAGACTATGTATTGTTGAATATATAATTTCATCTATTTTTTCTAATTTACTTTTATTATTATACTTTTGTTTTAAATCTTTATATTTACTTACTAACATTTTAGAATAACTATTTGAAAATCTAAATAATGCACTAATAATATATAATGAACCAAAAAAATATATTATTAAATCCATTTTAATTTAATATTTACTATCTTTTATTATATAGTACTACTTATATTAAATAAAGAAATTATTTAATATAATATAAACTTTTTACTAAAAAGTGTAATCATGCTCAAATTTCATAATCTGTGAAATATAAGGAAAAATATAAACAACATCTTCATATTTTACCATATTTAGCCATTCATTTATATCATTATTTAAATCATATTCATATCCCGATAAATGTAAATTTGAATATATAAAAGATTTTTTTAAATTTACAAAATATAAATTTAATAATGCATCTTTGAAATCATAATATGGTAAACTATTTTTACAATAAGATTTATTTAACTTATTTATTATAAAATTATATATTAAACATTTACCTTTTTTAGAATCTTTTTTATTTTCTTCTTTACTTTCTTCTTCTTCATTTTCAAAAGTTAAAATATAAAATATAGAAAAATATATATCTTCAAAAAATAATGCTTCTTCATTTATAAAAATTGAAAGAAAATTATAACGATTTATAATATTTTTGTTAATAATAATATTTTTTTTACTAATTTGTAGACTATGCGTTATATAAACTTTATTTGTTAAATCGTTTGTTTTTGATAAATCAGAATGATTTTTATTCATTTTTTTTAATTATTAAAATAAATATTTATTTCTATATTTAGTATAGTATATTTATTATTTATATAAAACTATTATATAAAATTATTTATTAAAAAAAAATGGCTAAAAAAATATATAAAGATTTTGGAATAACTTTGTTAGTTTTTTATATAGTTATATTTGTATTATTATTTATTACTTGTGGAATTTTTGTAAAACTAAAGCCAATGGAAGAAAATTTATCTGATGATTTTTTATCAAAATTTATTAAGAATTTTAATATAATTAGTTTTAATACCTTATTTTATAATGAAAATATGTTCGGTCTTTTCGTAGCAATAACTTTATTAAATCTTATATTTGGTTTAGTACACGGTATTTATATATTTTCTCAAAAAAAAGTAGATTTTTATACAAAGAAAAATGAAAAAGATATTTTAAAACCAACCTTTGCAGGATATATGTTAATTATAATTGCTTATTTATTATTAATATTTTTACCATTGTGTTTCCCAAATATTTTTATTTTTGACGAAAAAAATACAAAATATAAATTAATAGGTATTACCTTATTATTTGGATTATTAGTTGTTATTGGTGCTATTTTATTAGGTGTTGGTTTAAGTAATATTGAAGAAAAAGATAAAAAAATGAAAGAATTAAGATCCGTTTCAATTGTAGCACCCACATTTATTGGTATTACTGGTGTTATTTTTGGTATTGTTCACGCTTCATGTATTTTAATTGATAAAGATTTAATTAATTCAGAAAATAAAAAAACAGAAGGTATAAATCCTAATCAAATTATAACTATATTAAAAAATCAACGTGAAGAAATGAAAAAAATTAATCCTATTGAACCACCACCTAACAGTTTATTTAATAAAATTAAAAAGTATTTGAATCTGAAAAAAAAAGTATTTGAATCTGAAAAATAAATCATAAATATTTTGATTTATTTTTATGAATATCTTGTTTTATTTTATAATATTCATTAGAATGATATTTAACAATATCATGTAAACTTTTGCTTTTAGAATTAATTGGATATTTAAATTTTAAATAAAATTCATTTTCAAGAATATCTTCAAAATCAAGTTTTGCTTCAATTATTGGTCCTGAATATTCTAATTCAAATGTATCATTTATTATTTCATTTAAATGTTCTTTATCATAAGATGGTTTAACATTTATTGTTGAATTAGAATTTACATTTGATTTATTATTAACATTTGATTGTTTATTTTTTTTTACTTCAATAAAACCATCATTATCTGATGTTAATGCACTTTTGTAATTTAAACTCATTTTTACTTTTTATATATAAATTTATATATAAAACTCTTTATATTAAAAATTTTTTTTTATTTTTAAAAAAAATATATTTTTAATTTACTCAGAAGGTACAAAATGATATAATGTTTCATCATCATTATTAAAAAATTTATTATATAATTCATCATAATCATAATTATCATAATCATAATTATCATAATTATCATCATCATACTCACTATTTGATAAATAAGATGATGTATCATTAATAATACTATTATTACTATTATTAGTATTATCAGTATTAGTATTATCAGTATTATTATGATTATTAACTATTTTTCTATGATAATTATCATAATTATTATCATAATTATTATCATAGTCATTATTTTTATTTCTTTCAATTAAACTATTTAAATATTTTTTCTTATCTTCATTGCTATTAAATAATGTTATACCATATTTATCTTTGACATTATAATAAATATATACTGATAAATCAAAAAATAATTGTTTACTATCAATTAATTCTAAATTATATTTATCATTAAATATATCTAAAAATGTTGAATATATATTTTTTAAAGTATCTTTATTAACCTTTATCCAATGGTTAATTATGCTAAATTCATATTTATCTATTTTCATTTTTATAAAAACCTACTGTATAAGAAACCTACTGTATAAGAAACCTACTGTATAAGAAACCTACGGTTTCTTATGAACTTCCCTTTATATTGAAAAATTGGGAACCTAGGTTCCCAATTACCCTCCTCTTTTAATTAATTTGTTAAAAAAATATTAATTTGTTAAAAAAAAATATTAATTTGTTAAAAAAAATATTAATTTGTTAAAAAATATTAATTTGTTAAAAAAAATATTAATTTGTTAAAAAATATTATCTAATATAAAAGGAAGTTCATAAGAAACCATTGGTTTCTTATTTATTTGCCTAAATTAAGTTTTAGTACAGGTTTTGATGTAGATGAACGATTTGAATAAATAAAATCAGTAAGTTTATTAGCTTCTTCAACATTTCCATTAAAATATTCAGTTAAACGTTCAGTAATAAGTTTTTTAGTAATTCCTTCAGTACTTTTGCTTTCACCATATTTTAACACGTGTTCACCAATATGAATATCTTTATCTTGAATATTATTACTTTGCATATATTGAATAATTAATGTTTCAACACCATCTTTATTTTTTTTTAAATCACTAAGTTTCGCTTTATACTCTTTTTCTTTAAGTTCAATTTGATACCATTCTTTGATGGCACTTTTAAATTGTGGGTCAACAGGAGCACTCATTGTATTGTAAAAATATTATTTAATTAAATATATTTATACTTTTAATTTAGAAAAGTACTTTTAAATTGAAACGAAATCATTTTTTAAATTTTGTTAAAAAAATGAATAATTTGTTTAAAAAAATATAATTATAAAATAGAGATAAAATGGGGTTTTTACGTGGTTTTGGAGGTGCAAAAAGAATATTACAATCAATTAAAAAAGGAACGTGTATTGGAAAATGTAGAAGTGGATGGTTACAGAATATTAAATATGCTCTTAAAACATCATCAAATCCATTAAAATTAACATCAGACCAACGAAAAGAATTAAAAACAATAATTAAAGAAATTTCAAGTAAAAGAATTAAAACTAAAAATGCTTTAATTTCAAAAGCAACAAAAGGATTAATGCCACATTTATATCGTAATAAAAAGATTAAAGGAACAGATGGTCAAATTTATATATCTTTACCTAATTCGAAAGGTAATTATAAATGGAAATTATATAAAAAAAAATAACATTGTTCAGGAAACATTGTATTATTTTAAATTTTTAAAAAATAATATTTATAATAGCAGGAAGTTCGAAAGAAACCAAAGGGGTTTCTTTCTCTATAGTTTTTCCATTAAATCAACATTACATAACATCATACGACGGCAACAATATTTCTTAACACCAAGTTCATCTAAAACTTTACCTTCTTTTGTTTTTTCACGAAGTGATTCTACATTTACGAATCGATATTTTTGATCATCATCACGTGTTTCTAAAGCTATTTTTTGAACTTTTTCTAAATATGGTTCCCAAAGATGAGCAACAACTTTACCACATGTAAAACAGCGTACTGGAATAATCATTTTTATAGAAATTTGATTTTTACTAATGATTAGTAATATTTTTCTTTTATAATCAAATCTAAATATATTAAAAATATTTTTCATTTTTTTTATTTTTTTAAAAATATAATTTTAAATATTTTTAGGAAAATAATATTTTATAAATAAGGCGTTTAAAAATATTAAAAAAAGTATATCAAAAAGTATAGAATATATACTATTATAAAAAAATGGAAGCAAAAGCTATTCAAGCAACTCGTGCTAAATTAAATATCCTTGCTGATAGTCATAATAAATTAACTACTTTAGTTGCACTTCTTCTTACAGAGATTCAACATATTAAAGAAGATATGGAAAATGTTAAAGAAATGTTAGATGGTGTTGAAGTTGTGTCTAATGATGAAGAACCTAAACAAAAGGCACCTCAACAACAATCTCAAAGAGTTCAACCACAACAAGTTCAGCAACCACAACAACAAAGGATGATGTCTATGCCACCACCACCTCAACAACCTGTTCAACAATCTAAATCATCAAGTCGCAGTCGTGGAAATCGTAACTCTTCCCTTGCTGAACTTCACGCTGATGATATTATTAAACAACTTACAATGAACTCCGAATAAGGTAAGAAACCTCTTTGGTTTCTTACGAACTTCCAGCTATAAAGAAGAGTTATAAAAAGTATATTTTTTAATTAAAAATATTTAATTGAAAAATAAAAAAAAATGATTTCTATAGCAGGAGGTTTGATATTTAATCTTAACTTACCCATAAATGGGTAAGTTTGATTAATAACCACTGGGTAAGGAACCAAAGGGGTTCCTTATACCGAAAATCATTTTATTTAACGTTGTATTTACACAAAATAATCTATGTAAAAAAATAGCTAATACAAATAATATTATTGAAATAATAATAAATGATTTTAATAAACTATTACGATAAAAAATAAATGCTATGATAAAAGCAATAGCAAAAGTTCCTAAAATATCATTTCTAGCAAATCCAAATAAACGTGCACTATGAAATCCTTGATTTGGAACTCCTAATACATCTTTATATTTACATAATCCAATTGTCATTTTATAATAATACTATATTATAAAAAGATTTATATAAACAAATTATAAATAATTTTTAAAATTACTTTATTCTGAATCTGAAGAAGAATCTGAAGAAGAATCTGAAGAAGAATCTGAAGAAGAATCTGAAGAAGAATCTAAAGAAGAATATGAATTTAATCCAAAATAATCTTTATCTTTATATTTTTCACTATTATCCGAATCATCTTCATTTTCAAATATATACTCAAATCTTATATTTTCTCTTCTATGCCACGTATAAATTTCTTTTTTATTACGCAATTTTATTTCTTCTAACTGACTCTTAATATCTTTTTCTGAATTATATATATAACTATTTGGTATATGCCTGTTATTTTTATATAAATTATCATTTTCAAAATTATATAATAATATATGGTCATCAGCTTCATTAAATTCATTATTGTATAAATAATATAAAATATCATGATTATACATATTTATTTCACTTCTACAATTTGTTATTTTATTTAACTCTTCATCAATTTCTTCTTCAGAATCACTATTAACAATATCATCACTATCATTACTTCTATACTCTCTTTTAACTACATAATCTTTTATTTTGTTTGTTCCAAATGTATAAAACTTTGTTAATGGAGTTTCTTCATATACTTTTATATGATCTACAACATTTTGATAATTATTTATATTAAAATTAGGCATATTTAAAGCAAATAATGAAAATATTTTACATTTTCTTTTTTTAATACATATTTTTAATATATTATCAAATAAACTTTCATAATTATTCGTATATTTTATAATATGTTTTATAAAATCATTGTAAATTGCTATATTTTTATATCTTATTCTTAATATATAAGGTCTTGTATCATCATCATTTAATATATAATTTTTAATAAATAATTTTACATTTTTTATATCATTAAATGAACTTTTAATTTCTTCTTCACTTATATCATATATTTCTTTATTACAAATTATATCATTTAGAATAAATATAGTAATTTGTCTATTTTTACTTCTTACATAATTAAAAAATTTAAATATATTTTTTGTTATTATTTTTGGAAGTTTATAATTTAATTTCTTTACAAAATAATTAAATAATCCATAATTATATTGTAAATAATAAATTAACGTTTCATTATTAAAAAATATTTTTTTTGAAAGTAAATATTTAATCATTGAAATATTTTTAATTTCATAAAAAGAAGAGTCTAAATTTATATTATGATTATTTACTAAATAATCTAATGTTGATAAATTTAAATATACTTTATTATATGTATTATTATTATCTTCATCTTCAGTAAAACGTCCGCGTATTTCTTCATTTTTTTTATTAGCATTATTTAATACATATACATATTCAAATAATGTATAAGCACTAAATTTATTACAAAATACATGACCTTTATAATACATTTTTTTATTTAATATATTTTCTTCTATCTTCTTATTTTTACGTTTTTTTATCACATATTTTAATGTATTTACCAAATTATATATAATACAATAATATATCAAAGTATTGTCATTATTATCATTTTCAAAATCAATATATTTTGATAATTCATCAAATACTTGTATTAACTTATTTTCATCATATAATGATTCCATATCATAATATAAATAATCTGGTTTTTCAACACATCCTATTTGTATTTTATCTATTTTTACCATATTACTCTTATTTTTTAAATACTCTATATATGAAGGATTCATTTCAACATAATCATTTATGTTAAATGTATTTAAAAAATATTTTATATATGAAATATCAATTATATAACCAATTGAAGTTAAAAATTTAATAATGTGCAAATCTATTTTACTTGTAAAATATAATGCTCCAATATTTGGTATAGAAGACAATTTTTTCATATATAATTGTGATTCATCAATATTATATGTAATATGTTCATTATTAAATTCATCAATTTGTACATTTTTATTTAAAATATTTATTGATTCTAACATATATAAATCTTTGCGTTGGATTAATACATCATTGCGACTTTTACGACGACTAAAGAAAGATCTTTTATTTCTATGTTTAAAGCCATTAAATTTATAATTATTATTTTTATCTAAATAAATTATATTATCATCTTCATTTTGAACTTCTTCATCTAAATCATCATAATAATTTAAATTATAATTATTTTTATCAGAATCTATATCAAAAATTTCTATTGGAATTTCATATATACAAGGTACTACATTAAAATTAATTGTTTCACTTATTTTACTCAATTTTTCATTTCTTTTCTTTTTCATATTTTTAAAAAATATATCGCAATTTATTAAATGTTTATAATTATCTTTTGTTAAAAAATATATACGATTATGTGTATTTGTTGGCATTAATAATGATTTATTTTTATCATCATTTAATATATTATTTTGTATAAAACTAATTGCCTTTTTAATACGATTATTATATATACTTTTTAAATCTTTTGTAGGTAAATTATAATATGAATATCCTTTTAATTCTGTTTCAAAATCAAATGAAAGCAATGTATTTATAAAAAGTGGTGTTAATTTTAAATTTTTAGTTCCAAAATTTAACCACTCTTCACTTATACCATCATCTAATAATGAATAAATAATATCACTTTCATTTGGCATTCCATTTATAAAAGCATATCGATAAATACCATTTTCTATTTCTAACTTTTTTATAATATTTATACTTTTATCAATATCATATTTTTGAGGTTTTATCATATAAATTACATTTTTTAATTTAATTTTTAAAATTTCACATAACTCACAAAATTCATCAAAATATTTTGTCATAAGCTCTACATTTAAATAATCTTCTTCAAACATATCATAAAATTCATCGTATTTAAGAGCCAATTGTATATTATACTCATTTTCTTCAGATTCACTCATTTTTACTTTTTTAACTTTTTTTATACGACGGCGATTTCCATGAATCTTCTTTTCATTAGCTTGTTTTATTCTTAATTCTGGCAATTTAATACTTTTATGCTCATTTTCTAACGTATTTTTTAATACTTTTGAATATTTATAAATATATTGAGGAAATATATATCCACCAATATATTCTGGAAAAGCATAATGTGTTATTGTTGTACTTTGTATAACTGTACTCATTTTATTTAATTTTAATTATTATATTTTTTATAATAATTAAACTTTTATACTCGTTTTATTTGTTTTATTTTTACTAAATAATTTTTTTAATTAAAAAGTCTTAAATATAAAAAGAGAAGTTCTCCTATAGGAGAGAAACCTACGGTTTCTTATTCTTTTTTCTTTTTTCCACTTGCTTTTGGAATACACGAATAAACATCTAAATATAATTGATTTACTATTGCTTTTCGGTTTTTTAAATTTAGTCTAAATAATTTATCTAATAAAACTTCTGGACTTAAATTCTCTTGTTCATCTAATAATTTTACAAATAATAATGATAATATAACACAATCACCATTATTATACCATTCTCTATATTCATTAGGTAATTGTAATGTTTCTTTATGATTATTCCAATTACATATATTTATATAATTATAATTGGAATAATCATATTTTTCAAATATAAATCCAAAACATTTATCTATAAAATCATTATCAGGTTCGCAAATAGAATTCGGATCAAAATAATAAATAAGTCCATTTTCATTTTCAATTATTAAATATGAAGCATGACCTATACGACTTCCTACATAACTTATATTTATTGGTATAAATGAATATTTTTTATTTGAAACTTCACGATGTGTTATAATTTTATCAATATACTTTTTATCAGGCATTATAATTGAAAGATTTTTACTCTTTCTATTATAAATAATTTGAATATAATTATTTGTAACATCACCACATTTAATACGATAATATTCACGAGTTTTATGAACTTCATTATCATCTAAATATTTAAAATGAAAAATAATATTATTATCACACGGAATTTTATCACAATCAAAAACTTGATGTTTTAGAGAAACAGATAATCGACAAACGCGATTATATATTTCTTTTGTTATTTTAGGTATTTCTATTAAACCTTCTTTCTCTTCGTCAGCTTTATCTTTCTCTTCTTCTTCTTCCTTTATCTTTAACTTCATTACAGCATCATACTTTTTCATTAAAATTTCCATTTGCTTATTATTTTCCTTTATCAATACATTCATTATTCCTAACTCTTTCTTTTCAATTAACGCATCAAAAATTGCGTTTATTTTATCAATATTTATAAGAAACTCTTCACTATGATTATCAATATATTCTTTAATATTTTCTTCACTAATTTCACTATTTTGAATACTTTTTATAATACGTTCTATAATTGGTATTGTACTCATTTTTTATATCTTATATATTTTTATATAAACTTCTTTTTATATTCATTTTATTTTATAATTATTTTAATAAGATAAATAATTATAAAATAAAAAAATCATATTATATCTTAAAAAGGTTGTAACTGCACCTTAAAAGACTCGATACGACTTTACCCCTTTGGCGATTCAATTTAACATATATGTTAAATTAAACCAAATTAATAAAATTAGTATAAGGTTCATATTTTTTAGAAAAAAAAGAGAAATTTATTCTTTTTTCTTTTTCCCAGATGCTTTTGGAATACACGAATAAACATCTAAATATAATTGATTTACCATTGCTTTTCGCTTTTTAATTGCTACAGTAAACAATTTATCTAATAACACTTTTGGACTTAAATTTTCTTGTTCT
>JACCEC012505010.1_pt1 | contig 16728 bp, 16 predicted proteins | sample 7450121 | NCBI WGS metagenome assembly JACCEC01 (sample SAMN15323455, study PRJNA562643) | freshwater metagenome | isolation source: river surface water | place: USA:Blue River Watershed | collected 2017-08-18 | reverse complement strand
GGGTGGTGGAGTCCTTGGGCGGCTTGTACCTGGGTGAATCGCTGGGGCAGGTGGGCATCTTCCTGATCTTTATTTTGGTGTTGTTGTTTCGGCCCCAGGGTCTGTTTGGAGCGCGGGCATGAGAGATTTGCGCGCGATTGCGCTGTTTGTGCTCGTGGTGGCGAGCGTGCCGCTGTGGACTTCCTCGGGCGTGGTGCTCAACTTCGTCATGATGGCCCTCTACGCGTGCTTGCTCGCGCAGGCCTGGAACATCCTCGGGGGCTTTGGCGGCCAGTTCTCGTTTGGCCACGCCTTGTTTTTTGGCACCGGGGCCTATGTGCAAATCATGGCCCAGGTGCACGGGGGCTGGAACCCCTGGCTCGCCTTGCCGGTGGCCATGGGCATGAGCGCCCTGGTGGCGGTGCTCGTGGGCGCTTTGAGTTTTCGCTACGGCCTGCGCGGCTCGTACTTCGCCTTGGTCACGCTCGCCTTTGCCGAGGTGTTTCGCATTGTCTCGCTCTCGGTGTCTTTCACCGGCGCGGGGGTGGGCATGATGCTGCCGCTGCAAGAATCGGCGGCGAACATGCAGTTTGGCAGCCGGGCGGGCTTTCTCTGGTTGGTGCTCGGTTTGGTCACACTCGCCTTGCTCGTGACCGCTTGGTTGCGTCATTCGCGTTTTGGCGCTTACTTGCAAGCCGTGCGCGATAACGAGGACGCCGCGCGCGCCGTGGGCGTCAACCCCTTGCGCGTCAAGCTCGGCGCCATCGTGCTCTCGGGGGCGCTCATGGGCGCGGGGGGCGCGTTCTATGTGCAAGTCTTTCAATACATCGACCCCGGCTTGGCCTACGGCCCGCACACCTCGGTGGAGGCGCTGGTTGGGGCCATCGTGGGCGGCATGGGCACGCTCTGGGGGCCGGTGGTGGGCGCCCTCGCGCTGCACATCCTCGCCGACCTCACGCGCAACCTCTTCGGACAACTGCCCGGCATCAACATGGTGGTGTATGGGGCGGTGCTGGTGATCATCGTCATGTTCCTGCCACGTGGCGTGGTGGGCTTGGGCGAGCGTTGGCGGCGGCGCCCGCAAGGGGAGGGCCAGTAAATGCTTGTGGTTCACCAGGTCAGCAAATCTTTTGGCGGCTTGAAGGCTGTGCGCGACGTGAGCTTGAGCGTGCAAGCCGGCACCCTCACCGCCCTCATTGGCCCCAACGGCGCGGGCAAGACCACCCTCTTTGCCTTGCTCAGCGGTTTTTTGCAGCCCGACCAAGGGCGCATTGAGTTTCTGGGAGAGGACATCACGGGCGAGCCGCCCCACGCCAACGCGCGTCGGGGCATGACCCGCACCTTCCAGATCGTGCAGCCCTTTGCCGCGCAAACCGTGCGCGAGAACATCGCGGTGGGGGCGCACCTGCAACACGGTGAGCGCGCCGCAGCCTTGCGCGCGGCCGAGGCCGTGGCGGCGCGCGTGGGTCTGGCCGCACAACTCGACAAACCGGCGAGCGACCTCACGGTGGCCGGGCGCAAGCGCCTCGAACTCGCCCGCGCCTTGGCTACCCAGCCACGCCTGCTTTTATTGGACGAAGTGCTCGCCGGCTTGAACCCGCAAGAAATTCAAGAAATGATTCCGGTCGTGCGCGGTTTGGTCGACGACGGCGTGACCGTCTTGATGATTGAGCACGTCATGCAGGCGGTGATGAACTTGGCCGAGCACGTGTGGGTGCTCGCGCAGGGCCAGCTGATCGCCCATGGCTCACCGCAGGAAGTCACGCGCCACCCGCAAGTGGTCGAGGCCTACCTCGGGCACGGCACGGCCGCGCGCTTGCGCGCACAGGGGGGGGCGGCATGAGTCTCTTACAAATCGAGGGCATTCGCGCGGGCTATGGCGCGGTGGAAATTCTGCGCGGCATTGACCTGCACATCGAGGCGGGCGAGCTCGTCGCGCTCTTGGGCAGCAACGGGGCGGGCAAGACCACGCTCAACGCCGTGCTCTCGGGCCTCATTCGGCCGTGGGCGGGGCAGGTGCGCTTTGACGGTCAGGACCTCACCCAAGCAGGGGCGCGGGCCGTGGTGCAGGCCGGTTTGATTCAAGTGCCCGAAGGGCGAAAAATCTTTCCCAACCTCTCGGTGCGCGAGAACTTGGAGCTCGGGGCCTACGCGCGCGGACAGGCGCGCCGCGAGGACAACCTCACCGCCGTGCTCACCCGCTTTCCGCGCTTGCGCGAGCGCTTGACGCAGCTCGCCGGCACCATGAGCGGGGGCGAGCAGCAAATGCTCGCCATTGGCCGCGGCCTCATGGCCGAGCCGCGCTTACTGATTTTGGATGAGCCGTCTTTGGGCCTCTCGCCGCTCTTGGTGGAGGAGCTCTTTACCCTCATCGCCCAGTTGCGCGCCGATGGACTCTCCATCCTCCTCGTGGAGCAAAACGTGGGGCAATCCTTGGAGATTGCCGACCGCGCCTACGTCATGGAGAACGGACAAATTCGCTTTGATGGCCTGCCTAAGGATTTGCTCGCCAGTGACGAGCTGCGTCAGGCCTATTTGGGGCTTTGAGCCCGACCGTGAACCCACCCCCTTCGCCCAGTGCCCCTCGCATGAACGCCCCCCAGTCCCTCGCGCAAAAACTCATTGCCCGTGCCGCAGGTCAGGCGCACGTGGCGGTGGGCGACATCGTGACCTGCCGGGTGGACTTGGCGATGTTTCACGATTCCTCAGGCCCGCGCCGCCTCAAGCCCATGCTCGAAAAACTGGGCGTGCCGATCTGGGACCGCAACCGCGTGGTCTTGGTGCTCGACCACTATGTGCCCGCACAGGACCCCGACGCGCAACACATCATTGAGCTCACCCGCCGCGTGGCGCGCGAGTGGCAGCTCCCCCACGTCATCGACAGCGAGGGCATCTGCCATGTGGTGCTGCCCGAGCGCGGGCATCTCGCCCCGGGCCTCTTTTGCGTGGGGGGCGACTCGCACTCCCCCACCGGTGGGGCCTTTGCGTGCTACATGTTTGGCATTGGCGCGACCGAAATGCTCGGCGTGTGCGCCACCGGGGAATTGTGGGTGCAGGTGCCGCGCACCCTGCGCATGCAGTGGGATGGCCAGTTATCCGATGGCGTGACCGCCAAAGACATGATGCTGCACCTCATCGGCCGCTTTGGCATGAATGGGGGGCAATACCAGGCCGTCGAGTTTGGCGGCACGGCAGTGCAGGCGCTCGAGATGGCCGAGCGCATGACGCTCTCGAACATGAGCGCCGAGTTGGGCGCGCAAGTGGGCCTGTGCGAAGCCGACGACACCCTGGTGCGTCACCTGCGCGGCCTGGGCGTGGACGAGTCGCGCTTGGCCGATGCCTTGCAGTGGCGCAGCGACCCCGGCAGTGCCGACCAAACCCATGCCTTTGATGCCGCCTCACTCGCGCCGCAAGTGGCCGCGCCGCACAGCCCGGCCAACACGGCGGCGGTGACGGCGCACACCGACGTGCGACCGCAAATCGCCTACATCGGCGCGTGCACCGGCGCCAAGCTGCAAGATTTGCGCGCCGCCGCGCGCGTCTTGCGCGGCCAGCGGGTGGCCGAGGGGGTGCAGTTGTTGGTCGCCCCCGCGAGTCGGCGCGAGCAACAAGTCGCCGAGCGCGAGGGCACGTTGCAAACCCTCATCGACGCGGGCGCGCAGGTATTGCCCAACAGCTGCGGCGCATGCGCGGGTTACGGGGGCACCTTTGCCGAAGGACAGACGGTCATCTCGAGCACGGCGCGCAACTTCAAGGGCCGCATGGGCCCGGCGAGCGTGCAGGTCTACCTCGCCTCGCCCTATACCGTGGCGGCGAGTGCGCTGCGCGGGCGCATCACCGATCCGCGCGAGGTGTTGGCATGAACGCTGAGCATGACCGCGGCCGCGTCTGGCGCCTCGGCCCGGACATCGACACCGATGTGCTCGCGCCGGGCATTTACATGAAGGGCAGCCTGGAAGTGCTCGCCACCCATTGCTTGGAATCGGTGCGCCCGGACTTCGCGCCCGGCGTGCGCGCGGGGGATGTGGTGGCGGCGGGGCCGAACTTTGGCATTGGCTCCTCACGCGAGCAGGCTGCCGGCGTGTTGCGCCACTTGGGCGTGGCGGCGGTGATCGCCCCGTCCTACAGCGGCCTGTACTTTCGCAACGCCTTCAACCTCGGCCTCTTGCTGTTGACTTGCCCCGAGGCCGAAACCCTCGTCGAAGGCGAGCGCGTGCGCCTGGACTGGCAAGACCCCAGCCGCGCCCCCTGCGTGCACACCGAGTCTGGGCGCACCCTGGTTTGCGCGAACGTGCCCGACTTTTTGCTCGACATGGTGCGCGCGGGCGGTTTGTTGCCCGCCCTCACCGAAAAATTTCAGAAGAAGAACCCATGACCTCAGCCCTCGACCCCGTGAGCCTGGCCGTCCTCAAAGGCCGCTTGGAGCAAATTGCCGACGAGATGGACGCCACGCTCTACCGCAGCGCCTTCAACCCCATCATTGCCGAGGCGCACGACGCCTGCCACGGCCTCTACGACGCGCAGAGCGGCGACACCCTCATTCAGGGCAAGTCGGGCCTGCCCGTGTTTGTGGGCGCGATGGCCTTTGCGGTGCGCACCGCCATGGCCGCTGCCGCCGAACGCGGGGGCATGCAAGTGGGGGACACCTGGCTCTTCAACGATCCCTATGACGGCGGCACCCACGCCAATGACTTCAAACTCGTGCGCCCGGTGTTCCGCGAGGGGCGTTTGTTTTGTTTCTTGGCTTCGGCTGCGCACTGGCACGACGTGGGCGGCGCGGTGCCTGGCAACTACAACCCCGCGGCCACCGAGTGCTGGCAAGAAGCGGTGCAAATTCCGCCGGTGCGCATTTTGCGCGGCGGCCAGATGGACGCGGACGTGCTCGCCATCCTCAAAGCCAACACCCGCTTGCCCGACAGCCTCTGGGGCGACCTCAACGGCCAATTGGCGGCGCTGGAGTTGGGCGAGCGGCGCTTGCAGCAGCTCTTGGACGAGCAGGGCGATGCGCGTGTGCTCGCGGCCATGCAGTCCTTGCGCGAACGCGCGCAAGTGCTCATGCGCGCGCACATTCGGGATTTGCCCGACGGCACCTACCGCTTTGACGATTGGCTCGACAACGACGGCGTGCGCGATGAAAAGCTCGCCATCGCCCTGGACATGACGGTCGCGGGCGACCGCTTGACGCTGGACTTCTCGCGCACCAGCCCGCAGTGCGCGGGGCCGGTCAACATCTCGCGCGCCACGGCCGTGGCTGCGTGCTACGTGGCGCTCAAGCACGTCTTTCCGGATGTGCCTGCCAACGCAGGGGTGTTGGACGCGGTGGAGATTCAAATCCCCGATGGCAAGGTGATCAGCGCGAGCCGGCCCCGACCGGTGGGGGGCTACACCGAGACCATTTTGCGCATGATCGATGTCATTTTTGGCGCGACCGCGCTGGCCGATCCCGAGCGCGCCGTGGCCCAGGCCTACGGCACCATCAACGCGCTGTCCATCGCGGGTCACCGCACGGATCCGGCGCGCGCGGGTCAGCGCTGGGTGATGTTTAGCTTTTTTGGCGGTGGCCACGGCGGCCACAGCGCGGGCGATGGCTTGAGCCATGGCAACGCGCCCATCTCCACCGCCACCATCCCGCCCCTGGAAATTTTGGAGGCGGCTTACCCGGTTCGCTTTACCCAGTGGGCCTTGCGCGATCATTCCGGCGGCGACGGTCAGTACCGCGGCGGGCTGGGGGCGGTGTACGAAATTGAATTGCTCGAGGAGAGCGCCGAAGCCTTCATCTTTGGTGAACGCGGCAAAGCGCCTCCCCAAGGGGTCAACGGCGGTCAGCCCGCCTTGCCCAACGTCTTCCTCTACGAGAACGACGGCCAGTGGCTGCGCCCGCCCATGGTCTCCAAAATGCTCGGCATTCGCCTGCGCAAGGGCGAGCGTGTGCGCCTGGAAACGCCCGGTGGAGGAGGGTGGGGAGACCCGCGTGCACGCAGCCCGCAGGCGCGTGCGCAGGACTTGGCCTTGGGCTTTGTGCGTGCGAAGGAGTCCGTATGAGCCAGCCGCGTTTGATTGTCGGAGTCGATGTCGGGGGCACCTTCACCGATTTGTTTGTGCTCGATGAGGCGGCCGCCCAGGCCCACATCGTCAAAGTGCCCTCCACCCGGGGCGAAGAATCCGTGGGCTTCATGAATGGCATTCGCGGCGCACTCGCGGCCGCGGGCGTGACGGCCACGCCCCAAGAGGCCTCCGCCTTGGCCACCATCGTGCACGGCACCACCGTGGGCACCAATGCCTTGCTCGAGCGCAAGATGGCGCGCACGGGCATCATCACCACGCGCGGCTTTCGCGATGTGCTCGAGATGCGCCGCCGTGACCGCCCGCAAACCTGGGGCCTGCGCGGCAACTACCGCCCCGTCGTGCCCCGCGATTTGCGCTTGGAAGTGGACGAGCGCGTCCTCGCCGACGGCAGCCTGCACACCCCGGTTGACTTGGCGCAGGTGCGCCAAGCCGCGCGGGAGTTGCTCGCCCAAGGCTGCGAGGCCGTGTGCCTCTTCTTCATTCACGCCTACGCCAACCCCGCCAACGAGCGCGCGGCGGTGGCGGCGGTGCGCGAGATCTGGCCCAACCCGCATGTGACTGCGGCGCACGAAGTGCTGCCCGAGATTCGGGAGTTTGAGCGCTGCTCGACAGCCACCCTCAACGCCTCGCTGCAACCGGTGGTGGGCAGCTACCTCGGGCGCTTGGAGGCCGATTTGCGCGCGCAGGGCTTTGCCGGTGAGTTGCTCATCGTGCAGAGCAATGGGGGCGTGATGTCGCGCCAAACCGCGTGTGAGGTGCCGGTGCGCACCGCCCTCTCGGGGCCTGCCGCGGGCGTGATCGCCTGCGCCGCCGTGGCACGCGCTTCGGGCTATCCGAACGTGATCACGGGAGACATGGGGGGAACCTCCTTTGATGTCTCGCTCGTGGCCGGGGGCGAGGCCGCGCTCACCGCGCAAACGGCGGTGGAGTTTGGCCGCGTGGTGCGCTCGCCCATGATTCAAATCGAGACCATCGGCGCGGGGGGCGGCTCGATCGCCTCGGTGGACGCCAGCGGCATGTTGCAAGTCGGCCCCGAGTCGGCGGGCAGCGTGCCCGGCCCAGTGTGTTACGGGCGGGGCAACACCCGCCCCACCGTCACCGACGCCAATGTGGTGCTCGGGCGTATTGCCGCGGAGCGGCCGCTCGGCGGCGGCCTCTTGCAAGCGCTCGATGCCAAAGCGGCCTTGGCGGCCATTGACACCGCAGTGGCCAAGCCCCTGGGGCTCGACCCCATGGCTGCGGCTGAGGCCATCCTCACGGTGGCCAACGCCAAGATGGCTGGCGCCATTCGCGTGGTCTCGATCGAAAAAGGCCACGACCCGCGCAGCTTTGCCTACATGCCCTTTGGGGGCGGGGGCGCCTTGCACGTGTGCGCCATGATGCGTGAAGTGGGTGTGAGCACGGGCATCATCCCGCGCTACCCCGGCGTGACCTCGGCCCTGGGCTGCGTCATGGCCGACATGCGCCACGACGCGGTGCAAACCCTCAACCAGACCCTCGACGGTTTGGACATCGACGCGCTGCAAGCGCGGGTGGACGACTTGGCCGCGCAGTGTCAGCAGCGCCTGGACTCCGCAGGCGTGCGCTTTGCGGGGGTGACGCAGGAAGTGGCCTTGGACATGCTCTACCTGGGACAGACCCACACCTTGCCCGTGGTCTTGCCCGCCGGGCCGTTCACGCGCGAGGGCATTCGCGCTGCCTTTGAGCGCGCCTACGCTGCAGCCTTCGGCCGCATCTTGCCGGGGTTGGTGATTCGGGTGCTCAACTTGCGCTACGCGCGCATCGGCTTGCGACCGAAGTTTGATTTGGCCTTGCTCGCCCCCAAAGGTGCGGGCAAGACCGAGGCGCTGGGCGTGCAGCGCGTCTACCACGAGGGCCAGTGGTGGGATGCCCAACGCTATGCGCGGTTGGATTTGCCCGTCGGGCACACCGTGCAAGGCCCGGCCATTTTGGAGCAGGCCGACACCACGGTCTGGCTCGAGCCCGGCTTTGTCGCGCGGGTGGATGCCTTGGGTAACTTACTCGTGGAGCGAAACGCATGAGCCACATCGCACTCATCATGATCGACTTGCAGCAGGATTTTTTAGCCCCTGAGGGCGCCTACGCCCGAGGCGGGGTGGTGAGCCCTGCGGCGCAGGCCTTGCCCGCGCGCATGCGGGAAGTGGCGCAAACGGTCAAGGGTCAAGGCGGCATGGTTTGCGCGAGCCTCTTCACGCTCTGGCCTGATGCGCAGGGCGAGCCCATGGTCTCGCCGCACTTGCTCGCCAAGCGGCCCTTTTTGCGCCGGGGCGACTTCGCCCCCAACAGTGAAGGCCAGGCCCTGGTGCCCAGCCTGCGCGAGGTGGTGGACCTGTGCGTGTGGAAAGTGGCGTACTCGGCGTTTTTCAACACCCAGCTTGATTGGGTCTTGCGCCGTGCGGGCGTGACCACCCTGGCCGTCTCGGGCATCGTGACCAATGGGGGCGTGGCCAGCACGGTGCGTGACGCCCACATGCGCGACTACGATACCGTGGTGCTGAGCGACGGTTGCGCGGCTTTCTCCGAGCGCACCCACGCGGCATCCCTCGAAGACATGGCCACCATTGCCGAGGTCATGACTTGCGCGCAATTCATGCAGCGCTTGCAACAACCCTAAAGCCACCGCGCGCACGCCCATGACGGATCTCACCCAAGCCATCGCCACAACGCCCGAGGTACGGGAGTGCGAGGGGGCTTTGGACGCGCCGGAGGTGCCTGTCATCATCATTGGCGGTGGGGCTTGTGGCCTCACGGCCGGATTGGCCCTGCACCGGTTGGGCGTGGAGGCCGTGGTGCTCGAGCGCGACAGCCGCCCGAGTGGCTCGACCGCGTTGTCCTCTGGCTTCGTGCCCGCAGCGGCCACGGCAGCCCAGCGTCGTCAGGGCATTGTCGACACCCCCGCGCAGTTCGCGGCGGACATCCAGGCCAAGGCCAAGGGGCAAGCCGCCGCGCATTTGGTGCAGGCCTATAGCGAGGCCATTGGCCCGGCCATGGATGCCCTGGCCGAACACCATGGGCTGGTCTGGCAAGTACTGGATGATTTCCTCTACCCGGGCCACAGCGTGCACCGCATGCATGCCGTGCCCGAGAAAACCGGCGAAGGCCTCATGCAGCGCTTGCAAGTCGCTGCCGACTCGGCGGGTCTGCCGCTCATGACGGATGCCCGCGTGACCGAACTCTGGCGCGACCGCCAAGGGCGTTTGCGCGGCGTGGGCGTGCTGCGCCCCGATGGCAGCGCCGAGCGCATGGCCTGTCGGGCTTTGCTGCTCGCGTGCAATGGTTATGGTGGTTCGCCCGAGTGGGTGCGCCAATGGATTCCCGAGATGGCCAGCGCCACCTACGCGGGCCATGTGGGCAACGATGGCTCGGCCGTGCAATGGGGCACGGCGCTCGGTGCCGCGCTCGCCGACATGCGCGCCTACCAAGGCCATGGATCGTGGGCGGTGCCCCAAGGCACGCTCATCTCGTGGGCCGTGATGATGCAAGGGGGCATCCAGCTCAACACCCACGGCGCGCGTTTTCACGACGAGACCCAAGGCTACTCGGAGGCCGCCATGCAGGTGCTCGCGCAACCCGAGGGTTTGGCCTTCAATGTGTTTGACGATGCCATCCTCGACTTCGCGCAAGGTTTTCCGGATTTCGTGCAAGCCCAAGCCGCCGGGGCGGTGCGCACGTTGCCCGATGCGCGCGCGCTCGCCGCGCTCCTGGGTTGTGACGAGGCCGCCGTGCGCGCCACCTTGGCCGGCGTCACGCCCGGCACCTGCCCCCACACAGGACGGGTCTTCACCCGCAGCTTGACCTGGCCGCTGCACGCCATTCGCGTCACCGGTGCCTTGTTTCACACCCAGGGCGGTTTGGCCATTGATGCCCAGGCCCGGGTGCTCGACCCCGCAGGGCGACCCTTGCCCAATCTGTGGGCCGCCGGTGGCGCGGCGCGGGGCGTGTCGGGGTCTGCCGTGTGGGGCTACCTCTCGGGCAACGGCTTGCTCAGCGCCATCGCGGGGGGACACATTGCCGCCCATGCCATGGCCCAACATCTGGCGGGCTAAACGCCGCCACAGGAGAACCCTCATGCTCAAATCACGCTTGCAACAACCCTCGGCTGTGCTCGCGCCTGGGGTGTACGACGCCTTGAGCGCCTTGCTCGCCGAGCAGGCGGGCTTTGAAGCCCTCTACCTCTCGGGCGCCTCGATTGCCTACACCCGCTTGGGGCGCTCCGACATTGGGCTGACCACCGCCACCGAAGTGGCGCAAACCCTCGCCCACATCACCGATCGGGTGCGCTTGCCCGTCATCGTGGATGCCGACACCGGCTTTGGCAACGCGCTCAATACGCAGCGCACGGTGCGCGATTTTGAGCGCGCCGGGGCGGCCATGATCCAGATCGAAGACCAAACCTTCCCCAAGCGCTGCGGCCATCTCGATGGCAAAGGCGTGGTGCCGGTGCAAGAGATGGTGGGCAAACTCAAAGCCGCGCTCGACGCCCGGCAGTCCGACACCACCCTCATCCTCGCGCGCACCGATGCCCTGGCCATCGAAGGCCTGGAGGCCGCGCTCGAGCGCGCCGAGCACTACCTCGCCGCCGGCGTCGATGCCCTCTTCATTGAAGCCCTGCGCACCCCCGAGCAAATGGACGCGGCCTGCCAGCGTTTTGCCGCGCGCATCCCCTTGCTCGCCAACATGGTCGAAGGCGGCAAAACCCCCATTCAAAGCGCCGACCGCCTGAGCGAGCGTGGTTTTCGCATCGTCATCTTCCCCGGCGGCACCGTGCGCGCCCTGGCCCAAAACCTCCAAGGCTATTACGCCAGCCTCGCCACCCACCGCACCACCGCCCCTTGGCAAAACCAAATGCTCGACTTCGACGGCCTGAACCAAGTCATCGGCACCCCCGACCTCCTCGCGCTGGGGCGGCGCTATGAATGACAAACGGAGCCTCACCATGACCTACCGAATTCTTTTTGTGTGTATGGGCAATATTTGTCGCAGCCCGACGGCCGATGGGGTGTTGCGGCAGCGCTTGCGGGAGGCGTTTTTGGAGGGGGTGGTGAGTGTGGATTCAGCGGGCACGCACGCTTACCATGTGGGGGAGCCGCCCGATGCGCGCAGCCAAAAGCATGCGCTGGCGCGGGGTTACGATTTGTCGCCGCTGCGGGCGCGCAAATTGGTGGCCGAGGATGTCGAGCAGTTTGACCTCATCCTCACCATGGACTGGGACAACCAGCACCTCACGGAATCGATTTGTGGGGCATCGCCCCGCATTCGCCGCTTTGCGGAGTTCTTTCAGCGCCATACCGATACCGTCGTGCCCGACCCGTATGCGGGGGGGGCGGCGGGGTTTGAGCAGGTGCTCGATTTGGTCGAAGACGGCTGTGAGGGCTTGTTGCGCCATCTGGCCACACCGGCCGTGCTCAACCGTTGTTTGCCCGAGTGGCGCCACTTGCCCGAGGAGCGGTGCATCGAGCGGGCTTGGCGCTGGCCAGACTTTCGGGCCGCCATGGCGTTTTTGCAGCAAGTCGCCGCGCATGCCGACGCGCAAGACCATCACCCTGAAATCTGGAATGTCTACAACCAGGTGCGCTTGCGCCTGAGCACGCACGACGCGCAGGGCCTCACCCACAAGGATTTGGCGCTCGCCGCCGCCATTGACCGTCTGGAGTCGCCGGCGTGAGCGCCGACCCCCGCGCACGGCCGTGGCGCTACGGTGTCTTGGCCTGGAGTCTGGCCTTTGTCAGCATGCCGTTGTATGTGCTGTTGCCGCAGCACCTCGCGGGCGGTTTGGGCGTCTCGGTGGCGACCGTGGGAGGGCTCTTGCTGGCCGTGCGCGGGTTCGATGCGGTGGTGGACCCGTGGTTGGGCCGCCAGGTCGATGCATGGCACAGCCAAGGGCGCGTCGCCTGGTTCACACGGGTCTGGGTGCTGGCCTTGGTGCTGGCCCTGGGCTTCGCCGCCGTGTGGGCTGCAGCGCTGTGGCAACCGGGCCTGCCCGCATTGGCCGTGGCCCTGCTCGCGTGCACGGTGAGCGCCACGGCCTTGGGTTTGGCGCATGTGAGTTTTGGCATGCGCATGGGGGGCGATGCCGCCGCGCAAGCGCGCTTGGTGGGGTGGCGCGAGGGCGTGACCTTGGTGGGGGTGATCAGCGCCTCCGTGCTCGGCAGCAGCGTGAGCACGCCGGTGTTCGTGGCCTTGCTTGGGGCGGGGCTGGTGCTGGGCTTGGTGGTGCTCGCGCGGGTCGATTGGCCTGCCCCCGCAGATGCCACCCCCGTGCAGGGGGCGATGCAGACCGCGCCGGTTTTGCCGCCCAGCGCCGAATCGGCTCTGGCGCCCAACGCCAACAGCGTCACACCGTCTCCACATCCCCACGCCGCCGCCACTCAGGCGAGCGACGCCCCGCCGCACGTGCACCCTCTGCGCGAACCCGTGTTTCGCCAATTGCTCGCGGTGTTCATGCTCAATGGCATCGCCAGCGCCATTCCGGCCACCTTGGTGATGTTCTTCATTCGGGATCGACTGGGTGCGCCCGAGGGCACCGAGGGGCTCTACCTGGGGGCGTATTTTGTGGCGGCGGTGTTGTCCTTGCCGCTGTGGTTGCGCCTGATCACGCGCATCGGGCTCACGCGGGCTTGGCGTGGGGCCATGCTCGCGGTGCTATTGGTGTTTGTGTGGGCAGCCTTCATTGAGCGCGGACAGTATGGGGCGTATGTGGGGGTTTGCGTGGGCTCTGGCTTGTTGCTTGGGGCGGATTTGCTGGTGCCGCAAACGCTCCTGAGTCAACGCCTGGCGCAACTGGGGATTCGCGAGGCGGCGGCGGGCCAATACCTGGGGTGGTGGCAAGTGGCGACCAAGGCCAACCTCGCGCTGGCGGCGGGCCTCGCCTTGCCCTTGTTGGAGTTCATGGGCTATCAGCCCGGCAGCACCGACGATCAAGCGCTCCTGGCCTTGACCCTGGCCTATTGCGCCGTGCCATGTGTGCTCAAGCTCCTGGCCTATGCCGCGCTGCGCCGTTTGCCTCCCGAGGAGGGAAGTCCGCCAGCGGCTTCCTCCGCTTGACGCTGGATTGCTGCGCCGCGCGCGCGGTTCAGTCCAGCCCCGCGCTCCAGCGCTCGTTCCAGGAGCGGTCAATCTGACGGCGGTCCCGCTTGGTGGGGCGGCCTTGGGTGATGCTCGTGGCGGGCTCGACCATCTGGCGACGCTGCTCTTGCAATTGCGCACGCAAGGCCAGGCTCTCGGGCGTTTCCTCATAGAGCTGTTGCGCGACCGGCGCGGGGCCGCGCATGGCGCTCAAGCCGCGCACGATCACGGTGCGGGGCATTTGGCCTTGCACGAGGGCAATGGTTTGACCCGGTTTGACCTCGCGCGACGCTTTGGCCACCTGACCATTGACCTCCACCCGGCCCTTGCCGATTTCCTCCGCAGCCAAGCTGCGCGTTTTGAAAAAACGCGCGGCCCACAGCCATTTGTCGAGGCGTTGGCTCTCCATACGCTAGCGCGACGCGCCCATGAGGGCGTCCGGAACACTGGTGACGATGCTGGGAAAGAGCGTGATGAGCACAATGGCCAGCAGCATGCAGCCAAAGAAGGGCAGGGTGACCCGCGCGATGCGGTTGCTGTCGATGCCCGTCATGTTTTGCAACACGAAGAGGTTAAAGCCCACGGGCGGCGTGACCTCGGCAATCTCAATGAGCAAGATGATGAAGATGCCAAACCAGACCAAATCAAAGCCCGCTTTTTGCACCATGGGCAGCACCACCGCGCTCGTGAGCACGATCATGGAGATGCCATCGAGGGCCGTGCCCAGCACCAGATAGACCACCACCAGCACCGCGATCAGGCTGTAAGGCGAGAGGCCCATGGCGGCCACAGCTTCGGCCAGCGCGCGCGGAATGCCGGTGAAGGCCATGGTCTTGGTGAGGAAGGCCGCGCCGGCCAGGATGAACATGATCATGCAGCTGATGCGGGTCGCGCCCATGAGCCCTTGCCAGAAATTCGCCCAAGTGAGCGAGCGTCCTGCCGCCGCGATGGCCAAGGAGCCCAATACCCCAAAGGCGGCGCATTCGGTGGCGGTGGCAATGCCCGCCACCAGCACCCACACAATGAAGACGATGAGCAGCGAGCAAGGAATCAAACTGCCCGAGCGGCGCATTTTTTCCCAGAAACCCATGGGCGGCTCGGGCGGGGGAACTTGGTCGGGGTGGCGCAGGCTCCACCAAGCGATGTAGGCCGAGAACAGCCCCATGAGCAAAAAGCCCGGCAAGAAACCGGCGAGGAAGAGGCGGATCACGCTCGCGTCGGCCGCGATGGCGTAGACCACCATGGTGATGGAGGGCGGAATCAAAATGCCGAGCCCCCCTGCCGCGGCGAGGGAGCCCAGGGCGATGTCGCGGTTGTAGCCACGCCGCTCGAGCTCGGGCAGGGCCACTTTGGCGATGGTCGCGCAGGTCGCCGCCGAAGAGCCCGAGACCGAGCCAAAAATGCCGCAGCCCAAAATGGTGGTGTGCATGAGGCGGCCCGGCACGCGCGAGAGCCAGGGCGAGAGCCCATCAAACATTTGCTCAGACAAACGGGTGCGGTAGAGGATCTCGCCCATCCAGATAAAGAGGGGCAGGGCGGCAAGCTCCCAGCTCGCAGCGGTCTCCCAAAACGAGGAGAACAAATTCTTGCCTGGCAAGGTGGTGGTGAAAAACGCTTGGCCCACCCAGCCCACGATGGCCAGGGTCATGGCGATCCAAACCCCGCCACTGAGCATCAAGAGCATGAGCAGCAGCAACAGGCCACCGATTTCCAGCAAGCCCATCACAACTCCTCGGAGAAATCGCCTCGGGCGTGGCGCTCTTCCACCCGCGCGACATAGCTCGGTTTGCCCCCGCGCAAGACGGTGAGCGTTTCATCGGCCACGGCAATCACAAAGAGCATCGCCCCGATGACAAAACTCACCTGCGGAATCCAGATGGGAATGGGCACCATATTGCCCGCGATGTCCTGAAACTCGTAGCTCTCCCAGGTGAAGCGCGCGGCCCAGTAGGCCAGGTAGCCAATGGCCAGCAGCGCCACGAGCAGGCAGAGCACTTCGAGCGTTTGACGCGCTTTGGCGGGCACCTTCTCCAACAACAAGGTCACGCGCACGAAGTCGCCATTGCGAAAGCTGTAGGCCATGCCCAAAAAGGCCGAGGCCGCGCATAGCCAGGAGACCACATCGTTGACCCAGCTCACCCGCCAGTCGAGCTCGCGGCCGATCGACGCCCACACCATGAGGATGAAGATGGCGAGCACGCACAGGGCGGCGAGGGCGCCGCCCAGAGCGTAGAGCGCGTCAAGGCCCCGGCGCAGCAGGCCGGGGCGGTGGGCGTGTGAAGTCATCCGGGCTTACTTGCGGGCGAAGCCGTCCATGAGGGCCTTGCCTTCGGCGCCGGTTTTCTCCAGCCACTCTTTGAGAATGGTGTCACCCACCTTCTTCAAGTCGGCCTTGAGCTGGGGCGAGGGTGGGGTGACCGTCATGCCGTTGGCCTTGAGGGTCTCGAGGGTGGTGGTGTTGACCTTGCGCGATTCAGCCCAGCCGCGTGCCTCGGCATCGGCGGCGGCTTTGAGCACCGCGTCCTGGGTGGGTTTGTCGAGCGCATCAAAGGCCTTTTTGTTGGCGATCACGGCGTTCTTGGGCAACCAGGCCTGCACGTCATAGTAGAACTTGAGGTGTTCGTAGAGTTTGCTGTCCACGCCCGTGGCGCCGGAGGTCATGGTGGACTCCACCACGCCGGTGGCGAGCGCCTGCGAGAACTCCGCGGCTTGCACGGTCACGGGCTGTGCGCCCACGAGCTCGGCAATGCGCGCCGTGGTCGGGCTGTAGGCGCGCCACTTGATGCCCTTGAGGTCAGCGCCACTGTTGATGGGTTTTTTGCTGTAAATGCCTTGGGGCGGCCAAGCCACGGAGTACAGCAGCACCATGCCTTGCTCGGCGAGCTTTTTCTCCATCAGGGGGCGCTGGGCTTTGTACAGGCCCAGGGCCTCGTCGTAGCTGTCGGCCAGGAAGGGCAGGCCGTCGGCCGCATAGATGGGCCACTCGTTGCTGAAGTTGGCGAGCAAAATCTCGCCCACCGGGGCTTGTCCGCCTTGCACGGCGCGCTTGATCTCGGGGGCTTTGAAGAGCGACGCGTTGGCGTGCACCGTGATCTTGAGCTTGCCCGCGCTGGCTTTGTCCACATCGGCGGCGAAGCGCTCGAGGTTTTGGGTGTGGAAATTGGTGGCCGGGTAGGCGGCGGGCAAATCCCATTTGGTTTGGGCCTGCGCGAGGCCGGCACTGGCGATCAAGGTGGCGGCAAGGGTCAAAGAAAACACACGGCGTTTCATGGAATCTCCTAGCGGGAGGGTTGAACCATCCTGCGCGTGCGGTCAAACACGGCACAGGCCTTAAGGGGACATGATAAATGGGTTTACCATCACCGGCATGCAATCACCCAAGGCATGGCAATTTTGGATCGACCGGGGGGGCACTTTCACGGACATCGTGGCCCTGCGCCCGGATGGGGGCCTCGTGGCCCACAAACTGCTCTCGGAAAACCCGGAGCACTACCAGGACGCGGCTGTGGCGGGCATCCGACATTTGCTCGGCCTGGGCCCGCACGAGCCCATCACCCCGCAGCGGGTGGCCTGCGTCAAAATGGGCACCACGGTGGC
>JACCEC011996634.1_pt1 | contig 16744 bp, 8 predicted proteins | sample 7450121 | NCBI WGS metagenome assembly JACCEC01 (sample SAMN15323455, study PRJNA562643) | freshwater metagenome | isolation source: river surface water | place: USA:Blue River Watershed | collected 2017-08-18 | reverse complement strand
TCGTCAACTACGGCGACTTCACGACCAACAGCCTGAACCACATCGGCGGGTTCGCGAACACGATGTGCGCTTCGGGCCACGCCTGCGCCGTCGCCGTGCCGCACCGCAAGGAGACGCTGCGGCACATAGCCGCGCCGCTGTTCATCGCGACCACCTACGAGGAGGCCGTCGCCCGGCCCAACCTGTTCCCCGACGGCCGTTCCGCCGACGTGATCCACGCCTGGACGCCCCGCGAATGCGTCCGCGCCTTCACCCTTGCCTACCGCCGCGCCGCCCTCGCCGCCGGCGCCTCGCCCGACCAGGGCCGGCTGCTGATCCATCTCGAGGACAACGAGCGCTTCCTGCTCGAAAGCTTCACCGGACGCCCACTCGAACGCCTGCGTGCCGCCTCCGACGACGAGCTCGCCCGGATGCTCGACCAGAGCCTTCCGCACCCGGTGCGCAGCGAGACGTTCCTCGGGCTGGCCGACGGCGTGACGCACATCATCGCGCCGCTGGCCGAGCTCGCGCCGCCGGGCGTGCCGACACACCTGCTTTTCCCCGGCGTCGATTTCGCGCTCTACGGGTCCGAAGGCCTGAGTGACGCGGAACAGGCCGCGCTCCGCCGCGAGCTTGGGTTGAGCGAGAAGGAGAAGGTCATCGCCTTCACCGGCTCCAACACCTTCGCCAACGAGCCCGAGATGCGCGACCTCTACGTCGCGGTCGCCCTGCTCAACCAGCGCGGCATCCCGGTGCGGCTCGTCCGCACGGGCTTCAATTCCCCGCGCTTCCTCGCCGGCCTGAACGAGGACCTCACGCGCCACGTGCTCGACCTCGGCTTCATCGAGAAGAAGCGGCTGCCGGCGCTGCTCGCGCTCGCCGACGTCCTCGTGCAGCCCGGCCGGCCGGGCCCGTTCAACGACCTGCGCCTGCCCTCCAAGCTACCCGAATTCCTAGCCTCCGGTCGCCCGGTCATCCTGCCGCCCACCAACCTCGCCGCCCTGATGCAGGACGGCACCGAAGCCGCATTCCTGCCTGCGACCGGTACGCCGGCCGACATCGCCGACGCCTGCGCGCGCATCCTCGCCGATCCAGACCGGGGCGCCACGTTGGGCCGGGCCGGCGCGGCCTTCGCGCGGAAACACTTCGACCTCGCGGCCAACACCCGCGCCCTCGGCGAATTCTACGCCTTCTGCCTCGAGCGTCCGCCCGTCGCTGATTGGGCGGCCCTCGCCGCGCCCACCACCTCCGACGCCACGTTGTTCGCGGGAATTCTCGCCGGGCAGCTCGGCCGAGCCGCCGCGGAACTCGACGACGCCGCGGCCCGCCAGCTGGCGGAACAAACCGCCTTGCTGGCCGACGTCGTGCGCCAGCTCGAGCAAAGCATCGAGGCCGCCGCCCGCCAACGCACCGCCGCGGTCGAGGCCGACCGCGATGCCATCGCCGCCCGCGAGCAGCTCACGCAGAACCACGTCCGGAACATCGAGGGGCTCCTCGCCGCCGCCCGCGAGCACGCCGCCGGCCTGGAGAAGGCGCGCGACCTCACGCAGGCCTACGCCGACAACATCGCGAAGGAGTGCGAGAAGCATAAATTCAGGCGCGATCAGGCCGACACACTCCTCGCCAACGCCCGCCGCCAAGTCACCGCCTACGAGAACGCGCTGATCGGGGCCGACGCCGAGATCGCGGCGCTCAAGGAGGACATCGCTCGCTTGGAAGAGGCGCTCGCGACGTCCCGGGCCGAGACCGCCGCCGGTCTCGCCGAACAGGCCCGACTGCGCGCCGAGGCTGCGGCCGCCGAAAGCCACCTGCGGGCCGTGCATGCCGCCGAACTCGCCGTCGCCGCCGACAAGCTCGCGCAGGTCGAGGCCATCGTCCGCTCGCGCGATGAGAAACTGGCGAAGATCCAGTCCTCCTTCTCGTGGAAGGTCACCGCTCCGCTCCGCGAGCTGCGCCGCCGCTTCCTCGACCAGCCCGCGCCTCCCGCCGCCTCACCGGCCCTCATCGGCAACATCGACTACCCGCAGGACTGGTCCGTGGTCGCCGAGACGCTCAGTGTGCGCGGCTGGTCGCTGCTGCGCGACCGGCGCCGGCTGCAGGCGATCCGCGCCAAGCTCGGCGAGACGCCTGCCCATGCCGTCTTCGGCGACGAGCGGTTGGACGTGCTGGATCATTTCCGGGATTACCCCGGCGCCGAGCGCTGCGGCTGGCAGGTGAAGGCGGAGGTCCCGCGCCGCGGCACCCATATCCTCCTGATCGAGGTGCAGGACGAAACCGGTGCATGGCACATCGCCCACGCCCGCCCCGTGCGTCGCTCCGGCAAGGCCGCGCCCCCGCCGCCCAACACCTACGGCGCGTGGGTCGCCGCCTACGACACCCTCACTCCGGAAAGCGCCGCCCACATCCGGACCAAGCTCGCCGGCCTCAACCGCCGCCCGCTGATCTCGGTCATCCTCCCGGTCTACAACACCCCCGAGAAGCTGCTCGTAGCCGCCATCGAGTCGGTGCGCCGCCAGCTCTACGAGAACTGGGAACTTTGCATCTCGGACGACGCGTCGAAGCAACCCCACGTCCGCAAGGTGCTCGAGCGCTACCAGCGCAAGGATCCCAAGCGCATCAAGGTCGTCCTGCGCGAGACCAACGGCCACATCTCGGCGAACTCCAACTCCGCCCTCGCCCTCGCACACGGCGAGTTCATCGCGCTGCTCGACCACGACGACGAGCTCCGCGCCCACGCGCTCGCCTGCGTCGCGCTCGAGCTCGACGCGCACCCCGAGGCCGACGTGGTCTACAGCGACGAGGACAAGATCGACGAGAACGGCCACCGCTACGACCACTACTTCAAGCCCGACTGGAACCCGGACCTCTTCAACGTCCAGAACTTCATCAGCCACCTCGGTGTCTACCGCACCCTGCTCGTGCGCGAGGTCGGCGGCTTCCGCGTCGGCTACGAGGGCTCGCAGGACTGGGACCTGGCGATGCGCGTGATCGAGCGCAGCGCGCCCGATCGCATCCGCCACATCCCGCGGATCCTCTACCACTGGCGCAGCGTGCCTGGCTCGACCGCGATGCTCATCGGCGAAAAGCCCTTCGCCGCCGTCGCCGCCGAGAAAGTCATTACCGAGCATTTCATCCGCACCGGGGTCGAGGCCACCATCTCACCCACCAAGGGCTCCTACTGGCGCGTACACTACCCCGTGCCCGACCCCGCGCCGCGGGTCACCCTCATCATCCCGACGCGGAACCGGCTGAACGTGCTGCGGCCCTGCGTCGACAGCCTGCTCGCCAAGACCGAGTACCCCGATTTCGAGATCCTGATCGTCGACAACGACAGCGATGACCCCGCGACGCTCGACTATCTCGCCGCGATCACCGCGCCGGAGGAAAAGGGCCGCGCGCCGGTGCGCGTGATCCGCTCCCCCGGGGAGTTCAATTATTCCGCGCTCAACAACCTCGGCGTTGAGCATACCGATGCACCGCTGGTCGGGCTGCTCAACAACGACCTCGAGGTCATCCACGGCGACTGGCTGCGCGAGATGGTCTCGCACGCGATCCGGCCGGAGATCGGCTGCGTCGGCGCCAAGCTCTACTATCCCGACGATCGCATCCAGCACGCGGGCGTGATCCTCGGCATCGGCGGAGTGGCCGCGCACGCGTGGCAGACCCATCCGCGCGGCGCGGCCGGCCAGGCCCACCGCAATTACCTGCAGCAGAATCTCAGCGCCGTCACCGCGGCGTGCCTCGTGATCCGTCGGGAGACCTACCTGCGCGTCGGCGGGTTGAACGCGGATCAGCTCAAGGTGGCCTTCAACGACGTCGACTTCTGCCTGAAGGTGCGCGCGGCGGGTTTCCGCAACCTCTGGACGCCCTACGCCGAGCTCTACCACCACGAGAGCGCCAGCCGCGGCAAGGAAGACACCCTCGAGAAACGCGACCGCTTCCGGAGCGAGGTCGAGTACATGCGCGCGGCGTGGGGCGACCTGCTCGACCACGATCCGGCCTACAACCCGAACCTCACGCTCACGATCAACGACTTCACGCTCGCCCTGCCCCCCCGCGACTGGCCGCCCTTGAAGTGAGGGTTTTAACCACGGATAACTCGGATGACACAGATCAGACCTGAGGTTCCTCATCCGAGTCCACACCGAGATGAAACCGGAGCAACCGGAGAGATCATCCACGCCGACATCAGCCACATGATCATCGGGTCAGCGATGCAGGTCCTCAACACTCTGCGCCCCGGCCTCGACGAGAAACTCTATGAAAACGCACTCGTCCTCGAACTTTCGCGCCGCGGTTTGCGCGTCGAGCAACAGAAGCGTTTCCAGGTCTCTTATCTCGGCCAGCTGATCGGTAGCCTTCAGCCGGATCTCATCGTGAATGAAGCCGTGATCGTCGACACCAAGGTGGTCAGCTCGTTCAATGATTCCCACGTCGCTCAGATGGCCGGTTATCTTGCGATCACCGAATTGCGGCTGGCGTTGCTCCTGAACTTTAAAACCACGAAGCTCGAGTGGAAGCGGGTTGTGCGCTGAAACGCTATCCATCCTCCCGCCTTTATCCGTTTAATCCGTGGTATCTGTGGTTAAACATCTCCGGCATGCGCGCCTGCGTTGACGAACCGGTCGCGGGTAAGGCGGTTGATCCGCTGTGTTTCCTCGTGCGCGGCTGGATCGCGCCCGCACTCGGCTTCGCGGCGGGAGACGCCGTCGAGGCATGGTCCGGCGGCGGCCGGCTCGGCGGGACGGCGGTCCTACACGAACGGCCCGACGTCACCGCGGCACTCGGGCTCGCCTCGGGAACGCTCACCGGATTCGAGTTCTTCGCGCACCACCCGGAGGCGGGCGGCAAACCTTTCGACATCGAGATACGGCTGCGCCGGAGCGACGGGTCGGAGCCCAGCCCGATCGCCGTCCTGCAGGTCACACCGATCGCCCGCGACTACCGCACCAACCACTTCGGCGTGCTGCTCGACCGACGCACCACCGCGATCCAGCGCCGCGCCAACATCTGGGCCGTCGGGCCCTCGCAGCACGAGGGCAGCGGTGAACTGGCGGCGCTGCTGCGACGCCACCTCGGGCCGCCACCGCAACGCCTGATCGACGTCGGCTGCGGGTTCGGTTCCTACGGCCGCGGTCTGCTGGCCGACGGCTACGACTGGCTCGGCGTCGAAGTGAACCCGGCGGATTGCGCGGAACTGGCGCGGCTCGGGCTGCCCCACCTTCAGGTTGACGGACGCACCTTGCCGTTCGCCGATGGCGCCTTCGACGCCGCACTATGCGTCGAGGTCCTTGAGCACATCGACGACCCGCACGCGTTCCTGGGCGAGGTCGCACGCGTGGCGCCGCGGAAGCTCATCGTCTCGGTGCCCAACTGCGAACTGCTCGGCTACCTCTGGGACCACCTTGCGACCCCGTGGCACATGCTCGAGGCCTCGCACGTGAACTTCTTCACGCGCTGGAGCCTCGGGGAACTGCTCCGCGGGTTCTACCCGGAGGTCGAGCTGGGCTTCCACACTCCGTATCCGCTGCGCACCCCGGAGGGCACGCCGCTCCACTACAATCTGCTCGCAGTCGCGACCCGCCCGGCATGACCCACGAGGAGAAGGTTGCGCGCTGGATCGGACCCGGCGCCCGCGGGGTCGAGATCGGCCCGGGAGCATCACCCGTCCCGGGACTCGACCCGCGACCCATTTACGTCGACTGCTTCAAGGCCTTCGGCGCGGAACCGAACCTCGCCGACTTCTACGGCCACGCCGGCTGGCTGCCGTTCCACGACCACTCGCTCGACTACGTCGTCGCCTCGCACGTCCTCGAGCACGTCGCCAATCCCGCCGCGGCCCTCGCGGAGTGGCGCCGCGTGACGCGGACCGGAGGGATCATTTACCTCGTCGTGCCCGACCGGCGCGCGACCTTCGACCACCCGCGGCCGCTCACACCCGTCTCGCACCTGCTCGACGACCTCGCGGCCGGCACGACCGCCTGCGATCCCACCCACATCGACGAATTCGCCGAGGGCGTCGATTGGACGCGGTTCAGCCCCGACACGCCCGAGGAGGGCGTTGCAGCCGCCCGGGCCACGCTGGCCCGCGGGATGCACGAGGCCGTCGCGCGGGGCGAAGACATCAACATCCACTTCCACACCTTCGAACCCGGGAACCTGCGCAAACTGCTCACGACCCTGCCCATGCTCGACCCCATGCGCTTCGGCTGGGAACTGGTCGATCTGCAGGAGCGGTTCCCGGCCTCGTGTCCGAATGGCATCCTCGCCGTGCTCCGCGTGAAGAAAGGCTGGCTCGGCCGCGCGCAGGCCGAGGCGTTCCGCGTGCGCGCGCAAGGCGACCCCACGGCCGCGCTGCGCGAAGACGCCGAACCCTTTGCGACTTGGGCGGCGCGCACCCCCGGCCTCGGCGGGATCCGTCGGGATACCGGCCGGCACGCCTGAACCAAATGTAAGCTTGAGCCGGCGGGCGCCCGGAGGCGTTGATCGCCCGGAGATGTCCGCCCGCGCCCTGACCGCCGCCTTCGCCGCCTGCCTCTTCACGCTCGTCGTGGCGGCCAAGTGGGCGACCTTCGGGCGTTACGGCTCGCCGATGCCCGATTGGGACCAATGGGACGCCGAGGGCGGCGCCTTGTTCATCCCCTGGCACCAGGGAGAGGACCTCATCCCGCACCTCCTCAAACCGCACAACGAGCACCGGGTCATCCTCACCAAGCTCCAGAACCTCGCGCTGGGCATCACCAACGGCCAATGGGACTCACGGCTGGAGGCGGTCACCAACGCATTGCTGCACGCCGCCGTCGCGGCCGGACTCTGGCTGGCGGCCGCGCGCTGGTTCGCGTGGCCCGCGCTGGCGGGACTGTTCGGCCTGCTGGCGGGACTGTTCGGCCTGCCGCTCGCGTGGCAGAACGTTCTCGGGGGATTCCATTCGCAGCAATACTGGCTGCTCGGCCTTTCGACTCTGGCGATCGCAACGCTGCCATCGCGCCGCCCTGGCTCCGCCGCCTGGTGCGCTGGAGCGCTCGCGGCGGCCGCCGCGCTTGGATCCATGGGTTCCGGCCTGCTGGCGCCCGCCACCGTGCTGGTCGTCCTCGCGTGGCGCCTAGCACGCGGGGAGACGACGATGCGCGGCGCATGGCCGACCGCCTTGCTCTGCGCCGCCCTCGTCGCGGCCGGCCTCGCCCTTCGCGTCGAGGTCGAGTGGCACGCCCACATGAAGGCGAAGACCGTGACCGACTTCGCGCTGAGCATCCTCCACAGCCTCCAGTGGCCGTGGCGTGGATACGACTGGGCAGCCGTGGTGCTCTGGTTACCCTGGACCCTCACGGCCTGGCGCGTGGTCACCGCGCCGCGCGGTACCGCCTCCCTCGGCGGCGGCGTCCTCATCACCGCGCTCGGCGGCTGGGTCCTGCTCCAGCTCGCCGCCACTGCCTACGCCCGCGGCGCTGGCGGTGATTACCCGGCGTCACGCTACATGGACACCCTCGCCTTCGGCGCCGCCGTGAATGGCCTCGCGCTCGCGTGGCTGAACCGCGGAACCGCCGCCCCCCGCGTCCGCCGGAACGCTGCGGCCGCGCTCGCGGCCGCTTGGGCGCTAACGCTCGCGTTCGGCCTGCATGCGTTCCTGCGCGACATCGTGATCCACGAGCTGAATGGCGCCCGCGAGTATTACGACAAGGCCGAGGGCCACCTGCGCCGCTACCTCGCGACGAACGATCCAGCCTTCCTCGCACATCCCGACATTCCGTACCCTAGCGCGCAGGGCATCATCGATTACCTCGCCGTCCCCGCGCTGCGGACAATGCTGCCGGCCCCGGTGCGGCCACCTGCGGAACTCGAGGCGGAGTCCGCCGCCGGCACCTTCCGCCGAAACCGCGTGATCGCCTTTAATCCGGTCACGCCACCCCGCGAAGGACTTTCCCCGCGGATGCCGCCGCTCGACTACACCTCGACGTGGGGAAGCTTTACGCCAACGAATGGAGCGGCCGCCGTCGGGGATTGGCGCAGCCAAACGCTTCCGCCTTTTCCGGAAAAAATGCGCTGGCTGCGGTTCGAGACCGCAGGGCACGTCGGAGAGCCGGGCGTCTCCCTCGAACTCCGCTCCGCGACCGACGATCGCCTGCTCGCGGAGGTGAAACCCAGCCGGGTGCCCGGGGATGCGTGGCGGACCGCCTACGTGCCGGCGCCGCGGGAACCCTTCCGCGTCGTGGCCGCCGACCGCGACCCATCGCGCTGGCTGGCGTTCTCCGGACCCGTTCCGATGGGCGGCCTCTCCTTTCTCGCCTGGCAGGCGACCCGCCACGCGCCGCTGATCCTGAACGCAACCCTCGGCCTGACTGCGCTGCTCTCCGCCGCGGCGGCTTTGCGCTCCGGAACACGGGGATAATTCCTTGTCGCGGCACGGCGGGGTGCGCGAGTCTGGGGCCCGCCGCATGAAGATCCTCAACCCGCCGGCCCTCGCGCTGGCGGCGCTGCTCAGCGTCGTCTTCTCCCTGCCTTTCGTGCCGGCCGCAGGCATGCGGACGGATCGGTTCGTGCTGGAACTGCGGCTCAGCTGTCCGAAGGACTCCAGCCTGCAGGTCTTCTACGATGACGGCCCGGGCTTCCGCGAGGAACTCACGACGGCGACGGCACTCCGGGCCTCGCCGAACATCGAGACCTACCGGCTGAACATCCCGCTCGGCACCTACGTCGCCCTGCGCCTCGATCCGCCCGAAGGCGGCACGGCCGTCACGATCCACTCCATCCGCGTCGCCACCCTGGCCGGAAAGACGATCGCGCCGGTCAGCCTCGCGGACTTCAAGCCCCTCCAGCAGGTGAGCGCGGTGAAGCCCGAGGGCGGCCGGCTGGAGGTGGTGTCGGCCCCCGGCAGCGACGATCCGCAGATCTGGACAACCTTCTCCCCGCCGCTCCAGGTGCGCCTCGCCCCACGGGACTTCCTGCGCGAGGTCCCGCCCGTCGCCGCGGTGATTTTCGCCGGCCTTGCCGTGATCCTCGCGGCCCTTGAGTTCGCGCCGCGCGTCCGCCGCACCCTGACCGAAGGCGCCCGCCGGATGGCAGCGAATCCCACCCGGGCCGTGCTGATCGTGTCCGCGGTCGCCGTCATCGCCAGCGCGTACCCTATCGTCTTCCTCGGCCGGAGCCTCGTTTCGCCCAACCTCGGCACGACGCTCCTCTACGATCGTTTCCCCACGCTGCCGGGCTACCGGTCCAGCGCGATGACCGACCCGAAACTGTCGGACGTCGGCGCGGTGATGTGGCAGCACGTGCCGTTCTCGGTCATCCAGCACCGCGCGTTGTCGGGCGGCGAACTTCCCCTTTGGAACCGCTACAACGCGCTCGGCGTACCGCTCCTCGGGCAGGGGCAGTCGATGTTCGGCGATCCGCTGCACTTCCTGGTGATCGCCGCCCGCGGTGCGGCCTGGGCGTGGGACCTGAAATACCTCATCGCGAAGTGGCTGCTGGCGGCGGGACTTGGCCTGACGGTGCTCGCTTTGACGAGGGACCAAGGGACTAAGGGACTAAAGGACCAAGGGACTGAGGGACAAAGCGACCAAGGGACTGATGGACCGAGGGACAAAGCGACCAAGGGACCAAGGGACCAATGGACTGGATGGGTTGGCGCGCTGATCGTGGCGGGGGCGGCGCCGTTCATCGGGTTCTTCCTTTACCGGATCAACCACCCCGCCTGCTTCAGCCTCTGCTACGCGCCGTGGCCGCTGCTCTGCCTCGTGCGCGTCGCGCAGGCGCGGGACCGACGCGGTGTGACGCTCTGGGCGGCGGCGCTGGTCGTGGCCAACCTCGCGCTGATGAACAGCGGCACGGTGAAGGAGGCCTATATGCTGCTGCTGGCGATGAACTTCTCGGGCCTCTGCGTGCTGCTCGCGCAACCCTTGGCCTGGCGCGAGAAGCTGTCGCGCGTCGGCACGCTGGCGTGGTTCGGACTCCTGTTCGCACTGATCACGGCGCCCGTCTGGAACACGTTCCTGAACACCCTTCGGCTTTCCTACACCGGCTATAACGCCGCCAGCGCCTATCAGCTCCAGCCGTCGCTCCTGCTGGGGCTCTTCGACGAGATCTTCCACCGGCCGCTACTCTCGCGGAACCAGGTCTACGCGCCCTCGCTGAACTTCCTCCTGCTGGGCGGATTCCTGCTGTTCCTCGCCACGCTGCGCCGGCACTTCGGCCGCCCGGCGATCATGGCGCTCGCTGCCAGCTCCCTCCCCTGCCTCGCGCTCGCCTTCGGCTTCCTCTCGCCGGAGTGGATCGTCACGGTGCCGTTCCTCAGCAACATCGCCCACCTCGACAACACGTTCTCCTGCGCGCTGATCGTCCTGTGGTCGGTGCTAGCCGGAATCGGTTTCGCCGAGGCCGCCGGCCGGCTGGGTACCCGCGAGGGACGCGACGATCTGATCGTCGCCGGCCTGCTGCTGTTCGGCCTCGTCTTCGCGTGGCTCGCCTTCGGCCAAGCGGCCCACCGGCCGATCTACGGGCCGATCTTCACCGTCAACCAGCCGGGCCGCACGCTGCTGATCGACCCGTTCATCCTCGACTACCTGCTGGTGCTCCTCGCCGCCCTCGCGGGCCTCGCCATCGCAGCCCACCGCGCGCTCGCCCAACGCCGGCTGACCTCCGCCGGCGTCATCGCCCTCGGCGGCTGCGCCCTCCTGCTGCTCTGGCGCCATGGCGCGCACGACACCACGCTCGGCTTCGAGGATTTCGTCCACCGCCCGGCACGGCGCGTCGACTTCCACGCCCGTTCCGAGGCGATGGACACCGCCCGGGCAGAGCAGGCCGCCTTGCCCGCGCGGGGCTACGGCTTCCACGGCAATTTCTTCCCCGGCTGGACCGGCGTCTACGGGCTCGAGGGCGTCCACGGGCCCGACGCCCTCGTGAACCCGTACGTGCGCGAACTGATGGGCGTTTCCGGCCTCACCCGCATGTGGGACTGGCGCCTCTACGCCGAGGCGCGCGAGGCGGTACAGGCGCGTCCGTTCCTCGACGCGCTGAACGTGCGGCACTATTTCGACCTCGCGAGCGATCAGGGAGTCCTCGGCCGGGCCCTGCGACTCGTCCGCACCGGCGACCTCGACGTCTACGAAAGCCAAACCGCCTGGCCGCGCGCCTTCTTCGCGAACCGCGTCTCGACCTACGCCACGCCGGCCGAACTTGCCACCCGCCTACGAGCCGCCGCCGGCGGACCGTTCATCGCGGTGCAAGCGAACGACCATCCCGCCATCGCGGCCGTGCAGACCGTGGAGCGGGGAGCGGGACCTCCGGCCGTCGTTCCGGCGCGGGACCATCGCCTCACGGCAAACTCCACTTCGTTCACCGTGCAAGCCAACGGCCCCGGCGTGATCGCCGTCCTGGAGGCCCACTGGCCCGGGGAGTTCTGGGCGACAATCAACGGAAGGGAGGCGGACGTCATCCGCGTGAACCATGCGTTCAACGGCATCCTCGTGCGGACGGCTGGCGAGCATCGCGTGACCCTGCGCTACTGGCCGCGCGACCTCTCCCGGGACCTCACCCTCGCGGGGATCGGTGCGGCGCTATTCGCCGCGTCCCTTTTCCTCGCGTTCCGCCCGGGGAGGGCCGGATGAAACCCCCGGCGTGCCGCGCGTGCGGGTCGGGCCGCACGCGGCTGCGAGGGCGAAAGCTGGGTACGTACCTCCGGCGCGAGTTCGACTTCCACGACTGTGGCGACTGCGGATTCCTGTTCGTCGAGCCGTTCTCCGGCTTCGCGATCTACGACGACGCCTATTACCGCGGGGCGGGCCCCGATCCCTACGTCGATTACGAGGCTGAATACCGCGACTGGCGCGGCAGCGACCGGCGCCATGAGTTCGACGATCTCCTGCGGATCGCGCGCAGCCACCTCGCGGACGCCCCGGGTAAATCCGTTCGCTGGCTCGACTTCGGCTGCGGCGCGGGCGCCCTCCTGAAATGCCTTCGGGAAACGAGCGTGCTTGTAGGCCGGACGCTCGAGGTCACGGGCCACGACGTGGGTTCCTACGCCGACCGTCTGCGCGAGCAGGACGGGTTTCGCATCCTCGGCCTCGCCGACCTCGCGGCACTCCCCGATGCATCGTTCGACGTGATCAGCATGATCGAGGTGATCGAACACCTGCCGGAACCGGCAGAGCCGGTGAAGCTTGCCGCTCGGTTGCTCCGGCCCGGCGGGTTGCTGCTGCTCACGACCGGCAACCTCGGTTCCCCGGCGGCGCGGCGGGCGGGGCTCGCCTACCGCTATTGCGCGCCCGAGATCCACGTCAGCCTCTTCGAGCCCGGCTGCCTCTCGCGGCTCTACACGCGGGCCGGGCTGGAGCCGCTGCACGTGCGCTACCGCGGCGCAGTCCGCTTCAAGGTGCTGAAGACCCTGCGCCACCGCCCGGTGCTGCGCCGGCTCGCCGCGCTCGGCCTGAGGCTCCCGCCCGTGGTCACCGTGATAGACCATCTCTACGGGGTCTCGGCGATGCCTTGCGCCGTGAAGCCCCGCCTCCCAGCCTGACGCCCCGCGCCGCCCGCCGATGCATCCCCGCCCCTTTTCCCCGATCACCAACGGCAAGCTGTCGGTGGTCGTGCCGGTCTACAACGAGGCCGCCACCGCCCGGGCGGCGCTCGACGCGATCGTCGCCAAGCAGGTGCCCGGATGGGCCCTCGAGATCATCGTCGTGGAGAGCAACTCGACCGACGGCACCCGCGCGATCGTTGAGGATTACCGCGGTCACGCGCGGGTGAAGCTGATCCTGGAGGACCGCCCGCGCGGCAAGGGCTTCGCGGTGCGCACCGGTCTCGCCGCCGCGACGGGCGACGTGATCCTGATCCAGGACGCCGACCTCGAGTACGACCTCAACGACTACGACGTGCTCCTCGCGCCGCTCGCGGCCGGCCGACAGTCCTTCGTGCTCGGCTCGCGCCACGGCCAGGGCGGCTGGGCGATACGCACGTTCTCCGATCAGCCGCTGCAGGCGCTGGTGCTCAACTGCGCCCACTGGGGATTCACACTGCTGATCAACGTGTCCCTTGGCGTGTGGCTGCGCGACCCCTTCACGATGTACAAGGTGTTCCGGCGCGACTGCCTCGCCGGCCTCTCGTTCGAGTGCAACCGCTTCGACTTCGACTGGGAGCTGCTCATCAAGCTCATCCGCCGCGGCCACCGGCCGATCGAGATCCCGGTCAGCTACAAGTCGCGCTCGTTCAAGGAGGGGAAGAAGATCTCGATGTTTCGCGACCCCGTGACGTGGCTCTGGGCGCTCGCCAAGTTCCGCCTCCAGCGCTTGTAGCGGATGCGCCTGCGCCTCGTCCTGATCGCCCTCGCGGCGTGCGTCGCCCTCTGGGCCGCCGCCAGCCATTCCCTCAAGATCGGCCCGGCGTTCAACGGCCTTGCCGCGGAGACGACAGGCCGGTTCACCGAGGGCGGCGGCTGGTTCCAAGGTGAACCGCTAGTTACCCATGCCCCCGTGCGGGCCTGGGGTTCATGGAACGGCTCGGATGAAAACACCGGGACGCTCCGGCTCGGCCCCTTTCCCGCCCCGGCGCGCCTGCGCCTCGCCGTCGGCGGCTATCCGCCCTACCCCGGCAACAACCTGCGCCTCGAACTCGCCGGCACCGGCGAAACCCTCCCGCTCAAGCCGCCCGCGGTCGGCGAGCGCTGGCGCATCATCGACCAGGACATCCCCTCCGCCTGGCGCGGGCGCCCCGTCGTGCTCGTGGCGATCGACGAAGCCAAGGCGATCGGCGGCTGGATCGCCGTCACTGAACCGCTGCGCGGCGGCGTGGGCGATGGTCTCGCCGGGCTCTGGCAAAGCCTCGCCGCCTGGGCCGCGAACGGTCTCCTCCTCGGCCTCGCGTGGAGCGCGGCGCTGCGTTTCCTATCGCGGCTCGCCTGGCTCCCCGCGCCTTGGCTGCCGGTCGCCGCGGCCGCCATGGTAGCGGGCGCGGGTTACGTAACGTTCTGGGCCTACTTCGTCGGACCCCGATGGGGCCTCGCGACGGCAATCGCGTTCCTTGCCGCAGGCGCGTGGCTGGGCCGCCGCGGCACGGGAGCATCGCCCGCCGTTCGCTCCGAGCTCCGCACCGTCGTCCTGCTCACGCTCACGACGGGGCTCCTCCACCTTTCGCTGCTCCACCTGTTCCCGTCCTCGCTCGACTTCTACCAGCTCGCCGGGAACCGGTTCCGGCAGGAATTGCCGACCGACAACCAGCTGCCCTTCGAAGCCGCGACGCGGCTCGTCGCCGGCCAGCCGCTGAAGCAGGCCGACACCGACTGGCTCTCGAGCGACCGCCCGCCACTCCAGACCGGCTGGCAATTGCTCACCTGGGGTGCCCTGGAGGCCGCGGGCATGGACCCGCGCGCGGCCAGCGGCACCGCATCGGTCTGGCTGCAGCTCACCTGGGTCGCGGCCGCCTACGCGCTCCTGCGCACGCTCGGGCTGAGCACCAGGACCGCGGCGGCGTGGACGGCGACCCTCGCGCTGAGCGGCTTCTTCCTGCAGAACACGATCTTCACCTGGCCCAAGCTCTCCGCGGCCGCGTTCGCTGCCGGCGCCTTCGCGCTCTGGCTGCCGACGAACGATGGGCGGGAGCGCGACCACCGCATCCTGCTCGGCGCCTTCCTCGCGGGCATGGCCTGGATCTCACATGGCGGCGTCGCATTCTCGTACCTCGCGCTGGCGCCGTGGATCGCGTGGCGCTGCCTCCGCGGCGAGTGGCGTCCGTGGCTGCGCGCGGCCCTGCTCTTCACCGTCATCGCCGCGCCGTGGGCGGCGTACCAGCGCTTCTACGACCCGCCGGGGAACCGTCTCCTCAAGTGGCACCTCGGCGGCCAGGCCGCGAAGGACGAACGCGGCGTCTGGCAGACCCTCCGCGAGAATTACGGCCGGCTCACGTGGGAGCAGGTGGCCGCAAACAAACTCCGCAACCTCGCCCTGCAGAACGACGGCCGTACCGCCGCCCTGCTGGAAGCGGCGCCCGAGGGCGCGCTGGACCGTCGCAACCAGGAGTTCTTCATCGCGGGCCGCGCGCTCGCCTGGTGGCTCTTCGGCCTGCTCCTGCTGCCGTTCGCGTGGCGACGCCTGCACCGCTCCGGACGCAGCAGGGACCAACGTGCGCACGTCGCCTTGTTCGCGTGGACGGCCGTCACCGTACCCGTGTGGTGCCTGCTGATGTTCGAAGGGAATCAAACCGTCATCCACCAGGGCTCGTACGCGATGATGCTCGGAGCGTTCGTCCTGCTCTCGGCGTGGTTTCATCTCGCGGGCACCCACTGGCTCCCTGCCGTCGCCGCCGCGCAGGCCTTCACGCTGATCACGACCTGGGTTCCGGCCAGCCGCGTCGTGGGCGGCGAGGCCTCCACCGTCGCCACAATCTTCGCGCTCATCGCCGGAGCCGCCCTCGCGGCCTTCATCCTCGCCGGCTGGCGGGAGTCGGGCCGCGGGAGGGAAACTCTCCACGCGACGCCTGAACCGGAGACGACGACCGTGATGAGCGTCACGTGGCGCAAAGCGCTGCCCTGGCTCGCCGCCGGGCTCGCGTTGCTTCCCGGAATCCTCTGCGCGCGGTCGCTCGCGGACCTGTGGTGGTTCGGCGACGACTGGGACCTCCTCGATCAAATCAGCCGTCTCGGCGTCGGGCGCTGGATCCTGCTGCCTTTCGCCGAGAACTTCGTGCCGCTGTTCAAGGCCCTCTGGGCCGGGCTGGTGTTCGCCTCCGGCGGCGCCTACGGGCCGCTCATCGCCGCGCTCTGGCTCACGCACGCGCTGAACGCCGCACTGCTCGCGCGCGTGCTGCTCAGGGCGGGCTTCGGCACCGTGCCCGCCGCGTTCGCGACCGCGCTCTTCGCCGTCTCGTCCGCCAACATCGAATCGCTCGCGTGGTCCGTCCAATGGTCCGCGTTGCTCGCCACGTCGTTCTTCCTCGCTGCCGCCGGGGTCTTCACGGGGGCGGACGATGATCGCGCCGGGCGGCGCCGACTGCTCCTCGCAGTACTGTCCGCGGCGAGCGCGCTCGCGTTCGCCCGAGGGGTGCTGACGGGACTTTCCGTCGCCGCCGTCGCGTTGGCGCCTTGGCTCGGGGCCGTCCGGCCGTGGCGGGAACGCGGGCGTGACGCCCTCGCCGGAGCCCTGCCCGCGCTCGCGGTCACTGCGTCGATCCTGCTGCTCGCGGCGGGCAACCACCGTTCGCTCGGCGGCCACCTCGGCGACGCGGCCGCCTTCGCCCTCTGCCACTGGTCGGCGGCGCCGCTGCACCGCCTGCTCGGGGCCGTGACCTGGCATTGGCCGCTCATCCTCGCGCTGGGAGCGGTGAAAGTGGCGGTGGTCATCCTGGCGTTGCGCGGCGCCACCGCGCCGCAGCGTCGCTTGCTCGCGCTGCTGCTGGCATTCGACCTCGGTAACGCCGTCCTGCTCGGGATCGGGCGCCACCACACGGGGCTACCGGCCGCCAACAGCGAGCGTTACTATTACACGGCCCTGCTGTGCTTCCTGCCGTTCGCCGGCCTGGTGTTCGGCCGCTGGATCGCAGCCGTGCCCGTGCCCCGGCCGCGCGCGGCGCTCGCGACCGCCCTTCTCGCCCTCGCCGCGCTGCTGGCGGCCGCCGGCTGGCCCGCCGCCGCCGAACACTTCGCCAACCATCGCGGCCGTAACACCCGCGAGATCCTGCTACGCCGCGCCGACGCGCCCGCGGAGGGAGCCGTGCCAGGCATCCCGTTCTTGAAGACCCAGCGCGCTCGCGAGCTCATCGAGGCGTACGGATTGCACTGAGCCGC
>JACCEC012647359.1_pt1 | contig 16745 bp, 14 predicted proteins | sample 7450121 | NCBI WGS metagenome assembly JACCEC01 (sample SAMN15323455, study PRJNA562643) | freshwater metagenome | isolation source: river surface water | place: USA:Blue River Watershed | collected 2017-08-18 | reverse complement strand
GCAGTTGCAGGCCCTGCTCGATCGCCGCAAGGTCGAGGGTATCGTCACCTCGCCCTATGACGGCGTGGTCTCCGACCTCCTGGTCGACTTGCACCAGCCGGTCTCGCGCGAGCGGCGCGTGGCCACGGTCACGCCGTCGGTCAGCGTGGGCACCGGGCGTAACCTCGTCAGCAGCGCGGTGGTGTTCGTCCCGGCGGCGCAGGGCAAGCGTCTGGCGGTGGGCATGCCCGCGCAACTTCGGCCGCTCTACTACGAAGAGCAAGAGTTCGGTCGGATCGAGGGCGTGGTCACCGACATCAGCACGGTGGCGGCCGACGAGGATGTATTGCTGCGCGTCTTCAAAAATCAGAAGCTGGTGCGCAAGCTGTTCGAGACCGAAGCCCCCTACAAGGTCGTGGTGGCAGTGACGCCCGATACGCGCACACCCAGCGGACTGGCCTGGACCACTTCGCGCGGTCCGGAGCGTCTGATGGAGCCGGGCACCATCGTCTCAGGCTGGGTGGTGTACGCCCAGCCGCGCCTGCTGCACTTGCTGTTGCCGGCGGTCAAGCGCTTGGGCGAGGGCGCCTGGGTCAATCTGCAGGAGCTGTGGGAGGCGCCCGCGCCCCCAGCAGGAGTGGGCCCGCGGTGACCGAGGCGCTGGCCTCTTCGCGTGCGACCCTGGGGCAGAGGATGTTCCGGGGTCGGATTCCGGAGATTCTTCAGTTCGAGTCGACCGAGTGCGGCACCTGTTGCCTGGCCATGGTGTTGGCGCATTTCGGCCGTTGGGAATCGATGGAGCGCATGCGTCAGTTGTGTGGCAGCGCACGCGACGGTATTTCGGCGGGCGCTCTGGTGCGCGCGGCTCAAAAGCTCAATCTCAAGGCGAAGGGATTTGGCGTTGCGCCCGGCGACCTGGCGACACTGCCCATGCCCCAGATCCTGTTCTGGAACTTCAACCATTTCGTGGTTCTTGAGCGTATTGAAGGCGACTGGGCTCACGTGGTGGACCCGGCGGTGGGTCGGCGCCGTCTGCACCGATCCGAGCTCGATGCAGGCTACTGCGGCGTCACCCTGTGCATGGCGCCCGACGCGAACTTCGAGCCCGCCGGCGCGCCGCCCTCTGCCCTGCAGGAGGTCGCCCGGGCGGCGCAGGGCGCGGGCCTGGCGATCGGGGTGATCTCACTCGTGAGCTTTGGCATGGCCTTGTTGATGGCCCTGGCCCCGGCGCTGACCTCGATCTTCATCGACTACGTTCTCATGCGCAAGGGCGTCGACGCCTGGCGCCTTTGGTTCATGGTCAGCGTTGCGGCCTTCGGGCTGGTGGTCGGGCCGGTGCTATGGATGCAGCGAGCGGGTATTTTGCGCCTGCAGACCCGCCTGGCCCTGACCCTGGCGACTCGCATCGTGACCCAGTTGTTCCAAGTGCCCCTGGACTATTTTGCGCGGCGCTTTAGCGGCGAGATCGGCGGTCGGGTGATGCTGGCCGACACGGTGGCGGGCACGGTCTCGGGCGCGCTGGTCGGCATGATTTCCGCAAGCATCCAGGTGGTGGTCCTGGCGGGGGCGATGTTGGCCTATCACGTCGGCCTGACCCTGCTGACGCTCGCCCTGCTGCTCACGCACGCCTGCCTGGCCGCCTGGGTCATGCGCCGCACCCGCGGCCTGGTGCGCCTGCTGGCCATGGAGCGCGGACGCTACGAATCGCAGGTGGTCAACGCCCTGGGTCTGATGGAGCACAGCCGGGCGGCGGGCTCGGACGCAGCCATGCTGCAGCGCGTGCTCGAGCGCTACATCGCGGTGGCCAACGTCGAGCAACGCAACGCACCTGATGCCGCCCTGCTCGGGAGCCTGCCCGGCGCGACGACCGGCATCCTCATGGCCGTCATCACCGGCCTGTCCGCGTATCTCGTGATCCAGGGCGACTTCACCATCGGCGTCTTTGTGGCCTACAACGCCATGGCCTACCTGCTGCTCGCACCCTTCAACCAGCTGATCGCGGGTCAGATGCAGGTGAGCAACGCGAGCGGCGGCTTCGATCGCGTCAACGACCTGCTGCAGGTGGCCCCTCAGGCACCGGTGCCCGAGACAGGCGCTGCGCCGCCATCCTGGGACCTGCAGGTCGAGATCGCATCGCAGGCCTATGGTGACCTGACGGTGCTGCGCGACGTAGCGCTGCGCGTGCCCGAGGGTCGTTTCCTGGGTCTGGTGGGCGCAGTGGGCAGCGGCAAATCCACCTTGGTCAACCTGATGGCTGGCGTGATGGCGCCGACTGCGGGGAGTGTGCGGGTCGGCGGGCTACCCCTGGCACAGCTTGGGCAAGACTTGCGCAGCCATGCGATCGTGCTGGTGCCACAGACTGACCATCTGGTCGAGGGGACGGTCATGGATAACGTCACCCTCTGGGACCCCGACCTCTCTGAACAGGACGTCACCGAAGCGTGCCGCTTGTGCCTGATCCACGACGACATCGTGCGCCGACCGGGTGCCTACCGCAGCCGCCTGCGCGAGGGTGGTAGCGATCTCAGCGGAGGCCAGCGCCAGCGCATCGCCCTGGCGCGCGCGGTGGTGCGACGGCCGCGAATCCTGTTGCTGGACGAGGCCACCTCGGCTCTTGATGGCCGCACCGAGGCCGCGATCCTGCAGAACCTGCGAGGTCTGGGCATCACCGTGATCTTCGCCACCCACCGCATGGCAGCCCTGCGCGGCGCCGACCGTCTGGTCGTCATGGACGCCGGTCAGGTGCGCGAGGACGGTACGCCCGAGGACCTGCTGGCCGCAGGTGGCCTGTATGCACGCCTGGTCGCAGCCAGCGCGAAGGGGGCGACATGAGCGCCATCGGTAACACCCCCGACCCGACCCGCCAGCCCTCGACCCTCCCCAGCCTGGACGAGACGCTGAAGCAGTTCGACCAGCTGCTAGAGACGGACGTGCGGGTCTCCACCCGTCCCCACCCGCAGGGCGAGACCTTTGCCGCCTGCCAGGCCGCCGCCAAGCTGCTCGGGCTGTCGGGCGCGACGATGCGGGGCAGCGCGGGGCCCGACGCCAGCCTGGCCGAAGTCGCCACCGCCATGGGTCTGGTCGCGCGCGAGATCGCCTTGACCGGTACGTGGTGGACACATGACCACGGCGTGCTGCTCGCCCGCGAGGCCGACAGCGGCCGGCCCGTGCTCCTGCGCTCGGCGCGCGGTACTTCCGCCATGGCCGTGTCGGGGCCTGGGCCGCTCGGGCGTTTTCGCCCTCTGACCCGCGAGGCCGCCGAGCGCCTGGCGCCTCAGGCTGTCGCCCTGCACCCGACGCTGCCCGACTCGCCTCTGCGCTTCGCCCACCTGCTCAAGGCAGCGGCACGCCTGCACCCCTTCGAGTTCCTGGCCTATGTGGTCTTGACCGTCCTCATTGCCTTTCTCACCTACGCGGTGCCAGTGGCCAGCGGCCTGGTCGTCGACCACGCCGTCCCCTTTCGCAGCGGCGTTCTGCTGCTGTCCATTGTGGCGGTGGTGGTGGGCAGCAACCTGCTCATGCTGGCCCTGCGCTACACCTGCGAGCTGATCGCCCAGCGCCTGGAGGCTGGCACCGGGGTGCACCTGCAGGCTGGCACGCTCGACCGCCTGTTTCGCCTGCCCCTGCGCTTCTTCTCCAGCTACAACAGCGCCGACCTGATGCGCCGTTTCACGGCGCTCGAAGGCGCGCGCCGTACTTCGCTGCGCATGATGGTCAGCAGCGCGATGGATGTCAGCACCCTGGTGGTGGGCCTGGCCACGCTCACCTGGTACTTCCCGATGGGGGCGCTGGCCGTCGCCGGCATGGCGGTGATCGCCTTGTTGCTCGCTTGGTTGCTGGGACGGCGCAGCTTCGCTGCCTATGCACAAGGCGAGGCGATGACCACCAACGTCCTCACGGTGGTTTACGAGATGGTCGTCAACATGATGCCGATCCGTCTCTTCGGCGCGCAGCGCCGCGCCTTCTTGCGCTGGCGCGACAACTTCGTAGAGATGCGTCGCCGCCAGGTTCATAGCACCAGCTACGGTGATCTCTATGCCGCCTTTCAGCAATCGGCTAGCTTGCTGACGCTGGCGGTGGTCTTCACCATCGTGGCCTATGCGGTCCAGCCCAATGACGGTGCCTCGGTCGGTCACTACGTCGCCTTTGTCGGCTCGCTGTCGTTGGTCACCGGTGCGGTGGCCAGCCTGGCCAACACCACCCTGGGCGTCTTTGGCCTGATCCCCTCGATCAATATGGGCACGCCCTTGCTCGCGGCCGTCCCCGAGCCGACGGGGGGGCGCAAGCGGCTGGCCCAGATCCAGGGCGAGGTCGAACTCTCCGGCGTCAACTTCCGCTACGCCGACGACGGCCCCTGGGTCTTCTCCAACCTTTCGCTGCGCATCGCGGCGGGCGAGTATGTCGGTGTCGTGGGTCCCTCGGGCTGCGGAAAGTCGACCCTGGTCAAGCTGATGCTGGGCCTGCTGCCGCCTACCCACGGGCGTATTGCGTTTGACCAGTCCGACCTGGCCAACCTCGATATGGACCGCCTGCGCCAGCAATGCGGCGTCGTGTTGCAGCAATGCAAGATGTTCCCGGGCTCGCTGCTGGAGAACATCGCGGCTGGCCGCGACCTGGACCTGGACCGCGTGCTCGCCGTGCTGGACACGCTGGGCCTGGGTGACTACGTGCGCGCGCTGCCCATGGGCGTGCACACCGTGGTGGGCGAGAGCGCGCAGGCCTTCTCCGGTGGTCAGGTGCAGCTGATCTCCCTGGCCCGCGCGCTGGCGGGTGAGCCCAAGGTATTGATCTTCGACGAACCCACCAGCGCTCTGGACAACGCCAGCGTCGAACGGGTCGGACAGGCCATCGCGGCGCTGCCGATCACGCGTCTGGTCTTCACCCACCGCCTGGGTACGCTGCAGGCCTGCGACCGGATCATCGTCCTGGACCAGGGTCGTATCGTGCAGGAGGGGCGCTATGACGCGCTCGCGTGCGCGCCAGGTTTCTTCCAACAACTCCTGACCGGACAACCGGAGTGACATATGCGGTCTTCACTGATCTTCCTGGCGCACCTTGATGACGCGGATATCGCCTGGATGCAGACGGCCTGCCGTAAACGGCCGATGTCTGCGGATGAAGATGTCATCGCCAGTGGCGTCGTCAACCAGGATCTGTACCTCCTACTCGCAGGCACCTGCCGCGTCGCGGCGCCCGACGGGCGCGCGCTGGACACGCTGCACAGCGGCGACATCATCGGCGAGGTCAGCTTCGTCGACGGACGCCTGACCACCGCCCGTGCCCACGTCAGTGCCGACAGCGGCGCCGTGCTGGCCCATTTCAGCGCGAAGGTCATGCAGGAGCAGCTGGCTGCCGACCCGGGCTTTGCCAGCCGCTTCTATCGCGGTATCGCCTCGGTGCTGGCCTACCGCCTGCGGCGCAATCTGCAGTTCGCCCTGGGCGTTGGCATCGATGTCCTGGACAGCGACAAGACCTATGCGGGCGAGGTCGATCCCGCAGACCTCGAAGTCACCGCCCGTGCGGGCGCTCGCCTGAACCACCTGATCAAGGCGCTGACCTGATGCAAAGGCTCGCGGGGGGGGCGAGCGCCGAGGTCCTTGCGGTTGACGCGCATCGGGTGCTCAAGCTTTTTCGGCATGGGGTGCCTCGCGCAGTCGCCCAACGCGAGGCGGCGCATGCGCGCTGGGCCCACGCGCAGGGTCTGCCGGTGCCCAAGCCGCTGGAGATCGTGCGGCAGGAGACGCGAACCGGCATCGTCTTCGAGCGCTGCGACGGCCCGACCCTGTTCGAGGCGCTGCGATCGGGCGCGCGCGTGCCCTCCGACCTGGCTACTTTGTTCTTCGAGCTGCAACAGCAGATCCACCGCGCCCCCTGGGAGTCACTGTTGCCGGTACAGCCAGCGCTGGCCCGCAGCATCGCCGCTGCGCCCGGTGTCAGCGACGACCTCAAGACCCGCGCGCTGGCCATTACGCAGGCGCGCAGCGAACGCAGCGTCGCATGCCACGGCGACTTTCACCCTCAGAACGTGATCCTCTGGCGGTCTACCGCCGTGGTCGTCGACTGGATGGATCTGGGCTGGGGCGACCCGGCGCTGGATGTCACCCGCACGCTGCTCTTTCTCCTGTACGCGCGCAGCCAGACGGTGTCGGCCGATGCCCGCGACGCGTTCGTGCAGACCTACCGCCGGCACTGTCTGCAGGCTTGGGACGGACGTATCCAGGAGCTCGCGCGCTGGGTGTTGCCGATTGCCGTGGCGCGTCTGGCCCGACCGGGTCTGGAGGCTGCGGAGCGCGCCGCGCTCACCCGCGTGGCCCAGGGCGAGGTGGCACCGTGGGACTGAAGCCGCGTCGCATCCTCTTTGCGCCCCTGGGCCATTTCATGGCCCACCGCAGTCGTTGCCTGTGCGTCGCCCACGCCTTGCACCGGCGCGGCCATGCCATCGGCTTTCTCACGCCGCTTGAGGGCGATCCTGAAGTGACGGCCTTGGGCTTTCGCGCCTTCGCTGCCTACAGCATGCCGCCGCGCGACGTGCTGGCCTACGGTGCGCCGCTGGACTACCAACGCCGCTGGCTTGGACCGCGCTTGGAGTCGCTGCCCGATCACCGCTTCGACGTCGAGCGGCTGGCCAATGACGACCGCGCTGCCTACGACGCCTTCGGTCCGGACCTGGTGGTCTGGGACGCGCGACCGACCACGCCCCTGACCGCTGCGCTGGCTGGCATCCCGGCCATCGCGATCAACAACCTGTCTATGCCGATCGACAACCAGCCCGCCTGCGAGGCCACCGCCCAGGTGCAGGGCAGGGCGTGTGTCAGCGTCGAACGGGCCTTTCGCGCCGAACTCGACAGCGTACTGGGCGACGCCGTAAGGGCCAGTCCGCGCGCGCTGCGCGCCCTGCGTGCCATGGCCTGGATCGTCCCGGGTCTGCCCGCGCTCGAGAACCCGGACAAGCTGGCCCTGCTCGGACATCCCGCGCACCGCTACGTCGGCCCGCTGCACTGGCGCGGTGGCGACGCGCAGGCCGCGCCCCCGAGTCCGCCCGCGGACGACCGGCCGCAGGTGCTGGTCACCCTGGGTAGCTCCTTTCCCCTGCCGCAGGTCCTGGACACCATTGCCCGGGCCAGCCAAGGCCAGGACTGGCGGCTGGTGATGAACATGGCTGGCCCCTGCGCCCCCGAGTCCAATGGCGCCCTCTCGGTGCTGCCCGCCATCCGCCTGCGCGAGCACCTGGCGACCAGCGACGCGGTGATCCATCACGGCGGCCACGGAACGGCCATGGAAGTCCTGCGCGCCGGGCTGCCCAGCGTGATCATTCCGTTCAACGGCGACCAGATCGACATCGCGCGCCGCGTGGACGCCCTAGGCTGCGGCCTGCGCTTGGACGGCTACCCCGGTGACCTCACGCCGGAGGCGGTGCGTGAGGCCGTGCGCACCGTTCTGTCCCGGCGCGACCACCGTGATCAGGCCCGCCGCTTCCAGCGCGAACTGGCCGCCTGGCCCGACGGCGCGGAGCTGGCGGCCGACTTCGTCGAAGAACGTCTGGCCCCGGCATGAGCTTTCAGCCCCACGCCCATCTGCTGCCTGCCGCTTTGGACGACCTACCGCGGATCGTCAGCGCTTGCAACGATATGCTGGTCGACGCCGCAGGTCACCGTTTGATCGACCTTTTCTCCGCCAACGGCGCGGCATTTCTGGGTCATGCCCACCCTCGCATCGCGCAGGCCCTCAAGCAACAGCTCGACGCGGTGTGGCTCACCGGCGGCTTGCCCACCGACGCCGGCGACGCAGCTCGCCAGGCGCTTGAGGCCCGCTTGCCATCGGGGCTGCGCCTGGCCGGCCTGTACACGACTGGCATGGAAGCCGCCGAATTCGCCATGCGCATGGCGCGCGTGCACACCGGCCGACCGGGCTTCGTGGGCTTTGACCGCAGCATGCACGGCAAGTCACTGGCTACCGCGGCCCTGGGCTGGGCCAATGCGCCCGCCGTTCCGGTCGTTCATCGACTGCCGTCTTTCGCTGACCAGCCACCCGCGCAGGTACTTCAGCAACTTGAGGACTGCCTGCGTCAGCACCCGGTCGCAGCTGTTTTTCTCGAACCGGTCCTGGGCTCGGGTGGGGGGCATGTCGCGCCCGAGGCCTGGTGCGCCGAGCTGATCGCCCTGTGCCATTCGCATGGTGCCTTGGTGGTGGCCGATGAAATCCTGTGCGGCGTTCACCGCACCGGTCCCTTCCTGGCGCACGCGCCGATGCGTGCCGACTGCGCCGGACCCGACCTCCTGCTTCTGGGCAAGGGCCTGGGCAACGGCTTTCCGGTGGCGGCCGTCGCTGCGCGTGCTGACATCGCTTGCACGGCGGCCATGCTGCCCGGCTCCACCTACGCTGGCAATCCGCTCTCGGCCCGCGCCGTCGCCGCCACGCTGGCCGAACTGCCCGCGGTCGATGCGCAGGCCCGCGTGGCTGCCATCGCCGAGGCGGTGCAGGGCGCGCTCACGGGCGTGGAAGGCGTCGTACTGCGCGGACGTGGCGCGCTGTGGATGCTCGAGGTCGCGTCTGCGCAGCGCGCGCAATCGCTGGCGCGGCATTTGTATCGGCAAGGCGTGTTCGTCAGTTGCACCGCCCACTACCTGCGTATCCTGCCGGCCGCCACGATCACGCCCGCACACCTGGTGCAGGCCCTGGCGGGCGTGCGCGAGGCCTTGTGCGCCCCCCCCCCAGGACTGAGCCTGTGATCGAGCACCCCACATCGTCCGCTGTGTCCGCTGATTCGCCGCCCCCGGTGCTGGCCCTGGTAGGCGCCGATTTCGGCGAGCTGTCGAACACCTGGCAGCTGCTCGAGGGCACGCACGTGCGCGCGCGCCTGTTGCTGGCACCCACGCTGCACGCGCACGACCCGGTCTTCCCTGGCCTCGTGGTCGAGCCCTTGCGTTCGCGCGAGCAGGTCCTGGACGCGATCCGCGCCGAGCGACCGCGCGTGCTGCTGCTGATGTCCGGTTACTTTTTGGTTGCCCAGCAGCTCCTCACCCGCGCTGACCTCGAGGCGATCGTGCAGGCCGCCCGCGACATGGATGCGCGCGTGGTCACCAGCGACCCCCTGCTCGGGTATGCCGCCCATGTCGCCGATGCTGCGGCGGTCCGTGCGCTGTTTGCCGATGCTGTCCACGTGCATCTGGCGCCGGCCCCTGCCGGCCCCTTGCACTGGGCCTGCCACAACCCGCGCTTGACCCTTGCGCCTTCGCAGCGCGCAGAACTTGCCGACGGCCTGGCCGAGATCGGGGTCATACCGGGCGTACCGTTCTGGCTCTTCGTCCTCTCGGGTACGGACTATCGCCTGCAATGCAGGCTGCAGGGCCGCTCTCGGCTCGACGCGATGCTGCAGGCCTGGGGCCGGCAGGCGAGGGCGGCGGGCTGCCGGCCGGTGTTCCTGGTGCCGCCCCTGGCCTGCGAATCGTTGGTGGGCGAGGCGAGCGGATCGGCGCTGGTGTTGCCGTTTTGCGATCACCGCCGCTTTCGAGCCTTGCTGCTCCACGCGCAGCACGTGTTCTTCTGGAACCTCCTGTCCAACGCGGTACTAGCGCGCGTTGCCAACGGCGGCTCGGTATTCTTCCTCGACGATGGCCACTTGGCCCGCTTCGTGCCGGCCGTGCTGCCGCGAGCCCTGCAGGGCTACTACCGTGACGCGCCTGTGCCTCGGCTCAACCCGGCGCAGCCGCTGGACGCGCAGACTCTCCTGCAGGCCGCGTCGCAGCAGGTCGCGACCTTCGCGCCGGCTTTGCAAGCCCTGCGCGCACTGCCTACGCCAGACCAGTGGTTCGCGCGCGTGCTCGAGGGGGCGTCGTCATGAGCAACGCCCGCACATCCGCCTGGGTCGTCCACGCCGGTCGCCTGCGACTCGACCCCTACCGACCCGCTGACTGCCGCGAGCTCTATGCGATCCGTTATCACCCGACGGTACGCAGCTTCATGGCTCAGCCCGATCTGGTCGCCTATGCATCGCACCGCGCCTGGACCTGTTTGCATCTGGTGGATGGGGCGCCGCTGCGCCTGTGGCTGGTGCGACATGTCGACCACCCGCGCGCCATAGGCTTCACGCAGCTGCGGTTTGACCCCTTGGGGGACAGCGCTGAAATCGGCGTGATGTTCCGCGAGCCCGCATGCCATACCCAGGCCGCCATCGTGGTGGGCGCGCTGACCCTGCACCTGGCTTTTGTTGAAATGGGTTGTCGCGAGTTGCGCAGCTATGTGGTGGAGGGCCATCCACGCGCCTTGGCTTTCAACCAGGCGGGTGGCGCCGTCGAGGTTCCCTCGGATCGACCGGGCCTCGTGCGCCTGCAGCTGGCGCGTCAGGCTTGTCTGACCCACCCCAACTTCCTCAAGGTAATGGCGCGTTGCAGGCTCAGGGGCCTGCGCGTGGTCAGCGCCGTCGATTAACGATGTTCTACAACGCAGACGACTTTCCCTTCACCCGTGTGTTGCAGGCGCATGTGGATCGTATCCGCGCCGAGGCCGAGGCGATTCGACCTTTCATGGTCGACTGGCAGGAAACGCATCTGCATGACCGCTGTTGGCAGGTCTTTGGTTTGTTTGGCTTTCCGCACGGCGAGATGTTGGCCGAGAGCGCGGCGCGTTGCCCGTACACCACCGACCTCATCGCGCGCCATGTTCCCGCACATGGCGCCGCGGGCTTTTCGCTGCTCAAGCCGCACAGTCGGATTCATCCGCACCGCGGCTATGCCGGCTTGTTCCTGCGGTGTCACTTGCCCCTGTCGGTGCCGCAGGGGGATTGCGCGCTTCGCGTGGAGAACGAGATTCGAACCTGGACGCCTGGCGAGTGCTTGGTGTTCGACGATCGGGTCGAGCACGAGGCCTGGAACCTCACGCCCGAGCCGCGCATCGTCCTCCTACTCGATTTCGTGCCGCCAGCCTGAGATGTGACCCCGCGCGCGAGCAGCCCTCAGGTCAGCGCAAAACACCGCAGCACCACCCGATCCGGATGCCGCGCGCCGGTTCCGACGAAGAGTCGCTCGTGGATCCACGCGAGCGACTTTGAGGTCGTCTCAAAGCTCGGGCTGCATCGGAAATACACCTGCGAGGAATCGACAGGCTCGCCGCGTAGCAGCTTGGCCGTCACCTCGGCGGAGGCGGCGCGCACCGCGCGGTTTTGCACAAAGATGCGGTCGCCGCCATCGGTCTCAATGATGTAGCGCGCATCCAGGTGGGCCAAGGTCTGGCCCACGATCCACTGGAAATCCGCGCCGCCAGGCAGCACCTTGCCACGCCAGCCTTCGCCTTGCACCTCGCCGCCCAGAATCGGCACCACGCGGCGCAGGCCCCCGGGCACCTGTCCGACCTCCTGGGGACGATCGACCTGCACCGAGAGGTCGGCGAAGAATTCGAGAGCGGGGGTGGGCAGCGATGTGGACATGGAGACTCCTTGCGACGACGCGAAAACCGCACTGTAGCCAACTCGCAGTGGCGTGTAGCGTGACGGCTGCCTTTGGGCAACAATGCCCCCATGACGCCTCTCTCCTACGTTGCCGCCAGTCTGCTGGCCCTGACCCTGGTAGCTGGATCCATCCCGTCGGTCCACAGCGCCCCCCGCTGGGACCAGATCGTGACCACCGGCCAAGGCTATTACTACATCGACCCGGCTTCAATCACCAAAGACGGCGATCGCCGCACCTTCGACAGCGCCCTCGATTACCGCCATCCGCAAACCAGTGCCACCGGTAAGACCTATCAGTCGGTGGCGACGCAGCTTCAGGTCAATTGCCGCATGAAGATGGCGCGTATCGTCCATATGACCTACTACAGCGGCTCCATGCTCGCGGGCAATGTCGTCGAGCGCCAGGGGATGCTGCAGGAGTGGATGGAAGTGGACGCGAGTAGCCCGATCCATCGTTTGGTGCGTTACGCCTGCTAGGGCGTGTGGCTAGAATGACTTTTGAGCGTTTTAGCTGCCCGATCCAAGTTGCTTGGGGCAGAGTTTTTTCCTCAACCACCGCAAAGGTCCTATGAAACCCAGAGCCCATTCTTATTTGAGCCTTTTTGCTTTATTGGCCGGTTTGATGGGCGCCTCGGGCGTGTGCGCGCAAGCGCTCTCGCCCAATGGCGTCAAGACCCTGAACCCCCCGGGCGCGATCAAGTCCACGGGAACCTGGGCGCTGGGGACACGTGCCGGTGACTTCGTGTTTGTGGCCGGTATGCGTGGCATTGATCCCGCCACCAACGCGCTGGTTCAGGGCGACGAAGCCCGCGTCATGCAGGCGTTCAAAAACATGCAGATGATTGCCCAATCCGAAGGCGCGTCGCTGCGTGATTCGGTGCGTCTGGTGGTCTATGTCACCGACATGTTCCGCTACCGGCCGATCGTCAACAAGGTCCAAGAGCAGCTGTGGGGTGCCGGGCCCTATCCCCCCCGCACCATCATCGAGGTGCAGCGCATGAACCAAGACGATATCGTCGAGGTCGAGGGCACGTTTTACGCGCCTGTGAAGCGCTAGGCTCGCGCACTTCGCGCGATCGGCCTTTAGCAAGGACGGGGTTCACCAAACAGTTGGATCCCGTCCCGCTTCATGGAGCTTGCCCAAATGAGGGGCCGGCCAGCGGCGGAGTTTGGCGGGGAATAGAGATGCAGCGCCACCATGTCGCTCACTGTGCCACCGAGACCGCCTTTGGACCATTCGAGCTCCGCCGCCGAATAGGAAACAATCGTCGTGTCACTCACGACGACCCAAATAGAGTCCATCGCTTCATGGAGTATGCCTTGCTAGGCGTACTCGGCGCACGACGGTATTCCACAAAAAATCAATAAATTTACTGGCCTGAAAATGGAAGAAAAAACTTATAAATTAAATCCAAAGGCGGCTATTGTTTTGTGGACGATTGCCTTCTTGCTTTTAGGCGCGCTTGGCTTGCTTCTATATGGTGTTTATTTCTTCGGTGAGGGGGTGCAGAAGAACGGCGAAAGCGTCATTTCGCGGGAGAGCGTAGAAGGCTATTTTTATGCTGCTGCTGGCGTGTGGGCCATTTTATTTTTGATGATGCTGGTATTTTTCTCGTTAAAAATATTGACGGTGCGCTGCCCGAAGTGTCTTGGCAGGATTTCCGTAAATGCCGTCAAGTGCAGACATTGCTCCTCTGAATTTGACAGTAGCTTCAATAACAGTTGGCTATCTCAGACGGAGCACGTAATGCGCAATTCGCTCCTTCTCAAGGAGCGTCATCGAATTGGGCTTCCACTGGTGGGAGGTATCGCTTGCGGCCTCGGAATTTTGAGCGCGCAATTCGACTGGCCGATCGTTTCGGCTCTCCTTTATGGGCTGTCTGCAATCATTTTTATTGGCTATTTGTTTGTTTACTGGGGATTGGTTTTGGGGATCTTTTCCGGCTTTTTTGTGGCTCCATTTATTGGGCGTTCCATATACGATGAATACAAATTATTGGAGCAGCGTAAACCCGGTGAAGACGTCTTCTACTCCGATGCACTTCTCAATGTGTTGAAGCACGGCCCACCGAACTGGGAAGCGAGTCTTGAGCTTGCAAGTTTTGCGCTAATGGCTGTTCTTGTCGGTAACGCCGCAATGTACGTATGGTCGGCGGTGTCATCCGCATTTGTGCTTCCGGACAATTTTTGGAACGATGCTTCCGTCAAAGACGAGCGCCCCTTCAAGCCAAGCGAGCGCACGTTCGTGGTTCAGTGCTTCGCCTGTCGTGGGCATGCGCGAGTAGCCAGAGGGGATGAATCTCTTGTTTTTTGTCCCCATTGCGAAGTGCCAATAACGAGGCAGATGAGTGACTGGCTTTCGCAAGATCCCAGTTATCCGAACCGGCTCGATCATGTTTTCGGCTGGGACTACAACATTTTCCGAGCGTTATTGGAGTCGCTGTTCAGGTGGCTGGGGACAAGACTGAAAAGACGCACGTGAGCGATTCGGCAAGCGCTCAGCTCTGACTGCGGCCGGTCTCGTGCTCCATCCACGTTGAGTTCAACGTGACACACACAGGTGATACACACGGGGGCTTGTGCAACCTCCGGATAGACCCAGCTCGTTGATCCGGAATGAAAAGCCTCAAAGAAGTTGACGAGCCTTACCCCCGGCACTGGCTCCACAGTTAGGGCTGTTTGGTTCTCCGCCTGACCCGGTTGGCCAGTGGCGCCGGTTTAAGGGTTCCAGGGCATCAACTGATGGCCGTTTTCCTTGAGCGTGGGGCGTGAGGCGTTCAGACGTTCTCCGTCCAGGACGCGCTGGTATTTCTCCACGTACCCCCTGGCCATCGCGACATGGTTGAAGACCGAGAGGGCTCGCTGGTGGCATTCGCGCGGATCGAACGTCATCTCTTGAACGCTCTGCGTCAGCCGGGAAACGGAGTCGGACAGGTAACCGTGCTGCGGCAAAACAATTTCGGGAAGTGCGCCGTACGGAGTCGCAAAGACCGGGTTGCCGAAATAAAGGCTCTCGATCACGGCCAAGCCGAAGGGTTCATTCCAGCGCACCGGAAAAATCATGCCCTTGGATTCGTTGAGTAACCGGAACTTCAATTCGCCGCCCACCATCCCGTGAAACTGGATCGAGCGCCAAGGGGTGAACCTGAAGGTCCGGGACAAGTTCACGCGTGTCCCTCCCAGAACCGCCAATGGCACTTTCGCGCGGCGTGCCACCTGAATGGCTCCCTTGAGGTTCTTGACAGGCCAGGAGCCTTTGCCCAGGAAGTGAAAGTGACGACGAGGCATCGCCCAATCCACGGGGCCATATGAGGACCAGTTAAGCCCGTTGTAAACGAACTCTTTCGAGCCGTACCGGTCTGCGTGATTCTTCGAAATGAAGACGGTGTTCAGCGGAAAAGGGTATTCCCGTTTGCTGTTCCCATGTTCGGTGACGAGGTAGGGAAAATCCGGCTCTATTTCCGTGTTGGACTGGAAATGAACGATGTCGAAGTCTTTCGACGGTATCTGCTCCATTACCGGCCTTGCAGGGTCGATGCAGATGACCTTCGCGAAGTCGCAGCTGGACCCCTCCGGTACCAAGAACGTGACCTCGTGCCCTAAGTCGATCAGCCCCTTGGCCAGATCCCAGACGACACGTTCCGTGCCGCCATAAGCGAAAACCGGGATTTTTGTTTGGTGAACGAGCAGTACTTTCAAGCGGCGCTCGAAGAATAGTGACTCGCTAAATGTAATCGCAAAGGATGGGCAGTCCTGGATGGACGATGCGCTGAAGAAGTTGACGAGCCTTACCCCCGGCACTGGCTCCACAGTTAGGGCTGCTTGGTTCCCCACCTGACCCGGTTGGCCGCTTCACCATGCGGGGAGGCCCGTCACTCGCAATTGTAGGCGAGGGCGGACCGCCGGGCGGGCAAGGGGGTGGCCCCGACCCGTAGAATCACTGCCATGTCGTACCTCGTCCTGGCCCGTAAATACCGTCCGCGCACCTTCGGCGAGATGGTGGGCCAGGAGCATGTGGTGCAGGCCCTCACCAATGCGCTGACGCAGCAGCGCCTGCATCACGCCTACCTCTTCACCGGCACCCGCGGCGTGGGCAAGACCACCGTTTCGCGCGTGCTGGCCAAATCGCTCAATTGCCAGGGTGCCGACGGCCAGGGCGGCATCACCGCGCAGCCCTGCGGCGTCTGCCAGGCCTGCACCGACATCGATGCAGGCCGCTTCGTCGACTACACCGAGCTCGATGCCGCCTCCAACCGCGGCGTCGACGAAGTCCAGCAGCTGCTCGAACAAGCCGTCTACAAACCGGTGCAGGGGCGCTTCAAGGTCTTCATGATCGACGAGGTGCACATGCTCACGGGCCACGCGTTCAACGCGATGCTCAAGACGCTCGAAGAACCGCCCGAATACCTGAAGTTCGTGCTGGCCACGACCGATCCGCAGAAAGTGCCGGTGACCGTGCTCTCACGCTGCCTGCAGTTCAACCTGCGCCCGATGGCGCCCGAGACCGTGCAGGAGCACCTGGTGCGCGTGCTCGAGGCCGAGGCGGTGCCGGCGCAGTTACCCGCCTTGCGCCTGCTGGCTCGCGCCGCGCGCGGCTCCATGCGTGATGCGCTCTCGCTCACCGACCAGGCCATCGCCTTCGGCAGCGGCCGCATCGAAGAAGCCGCCGTGCGCCAGATGCTCGGGAGTGCCGACCGCAGCCACGTGATGCGCCTGATCGAGGCCCTGGCCGGCGCAGACGGTGCCACTGTGGTCCAGACCTGCGAGGCCCTGCGCCTGCAGGGCCTGAGCGCCGCCTCCACCCTCGAGGACATGACCGCCGTGCTCCAACGCATGGCGGTGATCCAGGCCGTGCCTTCGGCTGCCGAGGGCGCTGACCCGTCCGACCCCGACGCCGCCGAGATCGTGCGCTTGGCCGGCCTGCTGCCCGCCGACGAGACCCAACTGCTTTACAGCCTGTGCTTACATGGCCGCAGCGAGCTGGGCCTGGCGCCCGATGACTACGCGGCGCTCACGATGGTGTTGCTGCGGCTGCTGGCCTTCAAGCCCGGCGCCTTGCAAGCCTCGGCTTCGGCTGAAAAAAAAAGTCCGCCTGAACCCCTGACCCGGCCCACCGCCGCGGCACCCGCGCCGAAAGCCCCTGCCGCCGTGCCGGCAGTCGGGGCCCCGCCCGGTCAGGTGCTGCCGGTGGTCGAGTCCCGGCCCGAGGCGCGGCGGCCGAGCCCCGCCCCCAACGCCCGCCCCGCCAGCCCGGTGATGGGCGTGCCGGTGCGGGTGCAGACCGAGCCCGCGCGCGAAGCCGCCGTTGCCCGTCCCGCCACCG
>JACCEC011086370.1_pt1 | contig 16745 bp, 11 predicted proteins | sample 7450121 | NCBI WGS metagenome assembly JACCEC01 (sample SAMN15323455, study PRJNA562643) | freshwater metagenome | isolation source: river surface water | place: USA:Blue River Watershed | collected 2017-08-18 | reverse complement strand
TTTTTTTATTATAACAACATCATTCACATCATCATTATCAACATCTCCTTCTTCTAAAGATTCATCTATAAAATCAGAATGATGATATGTTTTTTTCATCATTTGTTGTTTCAGTTCAGTATCTTCCATATTTGTCTTTAAATCACCTAAGAAATAAGATAATACTTGAACTATATATAATATTTCATCAGTTTCAATGTTTAATTTCTGAATCGCCTTTCGAGTATTTTGAACCATTTTTTTATTTACCAACATTTGTGATATTTTATTTAATAAATTCGTATTTTCAAATGTTATATCAACATTAACTTCTCTCATAACAGGATTCATTAAAATATTTGGAATTTTAATACTATAAAAAGATGCTTCATCATCTAAATCTTCACCAATAAATTCACTTGAAAATGTTCTTGTTTGTATTACATCATGTTCACAAATTGAATTTAATGTTTTTCTATAATTTTTCAATTTATCTGGAAATGACATTCGCGAATTTTTAACAACATGAACAGAATTTTGATAAACTGTTAATGGAAATAATAAACTATCCTTCGAAAATATCCTTATTGAATCCTCAAATGTTAAATCCTTCTTTACAAATATATTCTTTGTCTCATTTAACAATGTATCATCTTCATCTTTCTCCCTCATAAATAATGAAAATTCCTTTATCTCATCCAATGTTATAAATCTTCTCGTTTCAAGAATGAAATTATCACTAACATATTTTGTATGTATTTGTTCAAGAGTGACAATTAATTTTCTAATATCACCATTAATATATTCAAAAAGATATTCTTTTCCAGCTTCATCGAATTCCATATTTTCTTTTAGGGAAATATTTTCAATTAATTCTTTGATATCATTATAAATTGCTCTTTGTAAAAAAATGACTTCAGAATACTTTTTCAATTCCTGTATCTTTTTCTCATTAGACTCAAATGAAGTACATAATATTGGTGAAACTAATTTTATAAATTTCTGGTCTGTTATTGATTTCTTCTTTGCCGATTTCTTCTTCTGTTTCAATGATTCAACATAATTCTCATATTTTACATTTGATTTTAATATATCCAAAAATTCAGTAAAACCACCTTTATCAGCTGTTCCAATCAAACCTTCTAATTCATCTATCATAAAACCCGCTGGACGATTCTCCTCTTCCATCATTTCAAATACATTTTTGTATGTTAATGACTTTTCTAAAACTTCTGTTATTTTCTTTTGACTCCGCAATTCAGAAGAATTATATTCAATAACTCTGAAACCGAATTCTTCTAATAAAACTTCACACATTGTTGTTTTACCTACTCCTGATGGACCCATTATATATAATACTTTTTTACATAAATGTGGTGATTCTTTCATTTGTAGAATCCATTCTTTGGCTTTTGCCATTTCTTCTCTATAACAAACAAAATCATCAACTGATGTTGGCCTATGTTTTCTTAACCAATTCATGTTCATGTTCATATTCATGTTCATGTTTATTTTTAAAAATAAAAAATCTATTATTCTTTTTTAATTATTTTTTTATATTCATCTATAAAAAAAATTATGATTTAAAATAAATATGGTTTCAGATTTCTAATTAACATTTATCTTGAACACCTAACCAAACAGAACCACATGTATTATTCCATGAACATCTTGATACATTGTTTGGAATATTATCACCTATTGATAATTGATTTTGAACAAAACTTTTTCTTTCATCATCTGTCATTGTTGTCCAATCTTGTCCTGATTGTAATGCTCCAAACATCATCATCTTATTATTTGGGTCTGTATAGCATTTTGTTGGTTCTTTCACATGTAAATCAAATGTATTTACACATTTATAATTACCATTTTTATCATTACCAACATAAGTCCAATAATCGGGACATTTAACACCAACATCATTCATGTAATCAAGTGGTGGTCTAATTTTAGCTTTATCAGCTTTTTCTTGACGTGATTTGAAGTAATCCCATAAACGGAAAATCAAATAAATGAGAATTGTAAAAAATCCTATAAAGGCAAAAATCTTTATTATCGCTTGCATCTCCTCCTATTCTTATATTTGATTTTTTATAGCAAAAAAACAAATATTAAATTATTATTAAAAAAATAAATTTTATTTTTATTCTAATCCCTTTAGAATGTTGTTGTTACTGAACGTAATGACCTTGTTCCTTTTGCTGAAATGTTTCTTGGTAAATCTATTGGCATTGGCATATATTCAATTTCACTTAAATATCCCATATATTGTTCAACTTCAGGTATAATTTGTTCAACACACCAATCAGTAACCAATTTATCTAAATATTCAATTTGTTCTTTAATTTTATTAGGTAAATTGGGTGAATGTTGTAGATAAACTGAACGCATAATAATTTCCAAATTAACATCTGATTGTCTATCTATCACATATTTCCTATTACTCTTTATAAAAACTTGATAACGAATCATATCTTGAATTAAATTTAAATTCTGTCTTGAGAAAAATACATGACTCAATTGTGAAGACTCTTGTATCCCATACAATGCTTCCACTTGGAAATTTTGTAATGTATTCTCTTTAGCATAAGATTCAAATAATTCAATATCTTTTATATTACCACTGTTATAATTTACTACTCTCCCATTCTGAAATTGATTTATACTATATTTCGTATTTGATAAAGTTTGATAATTAACTTCTTCAACTGGTTCCACAGGTTTATATGTAAACATCTTCTCTTCTATCTTTTATCAAAGAAAAAAAACAAACGAATCAAACCTCTTTTTTATTACTAAAATCTCTTAAATCCCGTTGTTATTACCACATCCCTCTTTGTATCTATATTTGTCTCTTTTAATAAATCTATTACTTCCACTATCTCCACTGTAAAACTAAAATCCCTTCCTAAATTATAAACTATCATATCTGGTGTTAATATTTGTACTTGAATTCCATTTAATTCATCCAATGGTTGATTATAAAACTTTGCGAAATTTGTATTAGCCAAAACATTTGACATTGTATTCATTGGAATTGGCGAAACCAATATCTTACCAAATATATTATAATAATTCTTTGCTTTTGCTATCTGATTCCTTTGTGTAGATGGTAAACATTGATAATCTGTTCCTATACCCACATTAAATAATTCATTCGGTACATAATTCTGATTCGTCTGTTGATTCTTATTATCTATAGCCACTTCCATATTTGTATATACAAATGGTGTATCTGCTGGTGCTATCTTTAAAAATAAAAAATCTACTGAACAGAAATAATATTCTCCATTCATGATTTGTAAATTCATCTTATTTACTGGTGCTCTATAGAAATATGGTAAACCCGTTCTCAACAATTGTGTAATATCCGATTGTATCTCTTGTGCATCTATATTACTATGTATAAATGAAAATCTCGGTTTCTGTTCTATCAATAATGTCTCATCTGTACTACTCGAAACTGGAAAAGCCAACATATTCAATATAGAACGTTTCTTCTTATTTGCTGTATCTATCTCATAAGATACATATTGTCCATTATTTGTTAAATCATATATAAATCTAAATAATAATGACCGTCCTGCACATGGTAAATTAAATTCTCCATCTGTTATCGGTTCACCATAATATCCCGCATTTGTCTGTCCATTAATTATCGATTCCTTTAAACTCTTATTATATACAATTGTTGAATTACTCTTTGGTAATACCAACCAACCACCTCTTCCCGTTGTTCTTCTTCCATTTATATTCGCTGAAGATAACTTAAATCCAAATCTTAAATATTTATGTGTCACTCCAAAATGGTCTGTTATCTGCAATTTATCATATAATTTATATGTTGATATTGAACCTAATGACGCTTCTGGATATCCATTCTCCAAATAAATATTCAAATCATAGAACTCCGTATAATTCATATAATTACCCGGAATACCTCCTAATTCACCCGTTATATCTGTAAATACTATTGGGAAGGAACAAATTGAACCATTAGCTTGTCCATTCCATTGAACTGTAGATAAATTTAATTGTTTGACTGTCACATAAATATAATCTGAATTAAATGTATTTTCTACTGATGTGACATAAGGATGGAATATATCCATTTCTGCTAAATCACTTGATGTCGTTCCAGGTTCAAATGTCTGAATTGCCAAAACTTGTATCTCTTCCATTCTGTTCACTGCAAATACTGCATTTGTTATTGGGTCTATCGAAAATTTCATCAATGTCGGTGTCGATATCGCTTCTTTTGATGAATAATATGGCTCCTCATATGGATATTTAAATGGATATTTATCTGTAGATATTATACCAGGATTACTTATAGATTGTTCATACAAATTTATATAAGTAGCTCCATGAACAAGTCGGGATGTTTGGTCCTTAATCATCTTCTCCAATGTCTTTGTTGTATAAAATCCCTCAACAATAAAAGCCTGATAAACCAAATAATTGGAATTTTGTATTGTAACATCCGAAACTGCATTCGGCAATGATGAATATAAAATAACTTTTGTATCAATTGGAACAGGAATAATGTTGTCATCAACTAAATTCGATTGTAATAATTGTTTGCTGGCATATTGCCATGCAAGAGAATTATTATAGTTATTTACTGGTGGAACAGAATTTGGAAAACATATATCCGATATTCTTATCTCTTGAATATTCGTATATGTCCTATTAAATGGAATATTAAATGAATTTGGATATAAAAAATTCGATTTATTTCTATCAGCACTATTCACACTTATCTTTGTTACCCTCTCCTTCTGATATCTATTCTTCGATATATCATTTATATAATTATCAAATGTCGGATAATGATTTTTCTTCAAATTTGTTGGAAAAGGTTCATTCAAAGTTTTACTTATATTAAATGGGTCAGATTCTTTCTCATCCCTATCTATATATTGATTCGTCTCTACTTCCCTTGAACCTATATATTCTCTAAATCTTCCATAATTCTTTTGTGATTCCTCCAATTCATCTTTTGATATAATTGTTTCATCAACAAATGAATTCGTATATAACAAATCTTGTGGGTCCATCCCTCTAATTTTATTTATTATAAATCCTAAATCAAATTATTATTTTCTTTTTATATTTAATTAAATTTATTTATTTTAATTTTAAATAAACATATAACTAATATATGTTGTTAATGACATAATTATCCCCCCTTTCAATAAATCCGTAATTGCTAATAATTCATCAAAATCATTAATTGTTGCATAATTTGTACCTATATAATTTAAATAAATTACAATTCCAAATATAAATGAATATATAATACTTTTATTATTTTGTAAAACAAATATATTTAAACCTATAATTTGTGATAAATAACGCATCAATACACCATTCCATTTTAAATTTAAATCTTGTCCTTGAATTTTTTTTATTTCTCTTTTATACCAATTTTGTTGTAAATATAAATATATAAAATCTAATATTAATAAAATTATTGTTGATACTATAAATAATTTTATATTAAACATTTATTATTAATATAAATTGTTATTTTTATATTTAATTAAATTATTTTTAATTAAATAATTTGTAATTTATAATTTTGAATTTAGTAATTTATAATTTTGAATTTAGTAATTTGATAAGACTTTAATCTTTTAATCACTTTTCTTTTTGACTGTTCTCTTTGGGATTGGTTTCGATTTTGCTTTTGCTATCATCTGTTCAATTCTCGAATTCGAAGCTGTCATCGATTCATTCATTCCATATGTTTTAACTGGACTTACTGTTTTCGCAGGTGTAATAGTAAACATCTTTTTGTTTCCCTTCTTCTTATCTTTCTTTTCTGTTTTTCTATCACTTTCCAAATCTTCCTCATATTGTCTATAATCCCGTTCTATCATTCCCTTCAATTCATATAAATCATCTTTCCACAAATCTTTTTCTGTCTTACTGTCTAATTCTTGGAATTCAGCCAATTTATTTTCATGTAATCTCCTCAATTCCTCTATCTTCTTCTTCGTCAATGACTGAATTCTCATATGCAATAAATAATTATAATTCATATCTTCAACCACTTTCACAACTTCTTCCTCACCTTCAATATCTTCCACATCATCTGATATATCATTCTTCTTTGTCGTCTTCTTTACATTACCACTTGCAAATTTAGGATATCCCCGTGTTTCCAATTGATTCAAGATTTCTTCATCTTCTTTTTGCATTATCTCAATATCACCATTTATAAATTCTGTTATAAATCTTATCTTCGCTTCATAAATATCCAATTCCTTTCTCATATCTCTCAACAAATATTCCTTTCTCTTCATATAAAATCCCAATCGAATAACATAGAATTCTTTCAAAATATCTTCAACAGAATCATATTTTGTTATTACACCCCGACTATTATATAAATGCATATTACTATAATTTGAATTCTTCGATTCCGTCAATCTCATCACTTCTTCTATTTCATTCCTCTCCATCATCTCCCTCACTAAACCCTTCTTGAATTTTAATGTAAAATCAACCGTCTTATCCGTTGAATTATCCATTATATTCGATATCACATACTTATTTGGTCTTCCATCTTCATCCTTATCTGCCATCATCGTTTCCAAAAATTCTTTATATTTACTTGTCCATCTTCCTATTGGTAATTCCAATATCCTTAATGTCGATTCATCTATCACTTCATATATACCCTTATTCATATATTGTTCATATCCACTGTCAGTTGTTCCTTTATATAAAACTTCTCCTGTAAAACCCCTGAACCATGGTTCCATCTTCTCTATCTCTTCTCCATCCATCAAATGTATCAAATTACGAATTACCAATAATGGATTATGTTGTGGCACTAATGTACTAAAACCAGTTCCAATACCTACTGAACCATTCACCAATAACATAGGAATAATTGGTACATAATGCACTGGTTCAACCTTATTACCATCATCATCATCAACATATTCCAATAATGGAGCATCTTTCATATTATAAATCAATGATGTATAATCTCGTAAACGAGTAAATATGTATCTTGGTGATGCATGGTCTTGTCCTCCTCCTATTCTACAATTATGTGCAACAATGAAATTACCTAATAAAAATCGTTCATTTCCATCAATCTGCCAACCATTATACTGTCCTTGTCCTATATGTTCAATTGTGATCTTTGTGAAATGTCTATTTTTCCTATTTCTTGAACCTGAATAAATAATTTTTTTCCTTTCAATCCTTGTAGGAATCTCATCTAAGTTATCACCCCAAATTTTCAATGTAAGAATAGTTGTTGGTTCATTTTTCTTTGTCATTTCATTATTTCTTGATTCATAAATACTTGTCGAAAATCCTAAACTCTTACAAATAAATTCAAGAGAATAAATTAATCCTGAATGTGATCTTTTACACTGACTTATTTCAATACTTACATTATGAGTATTATTATTACGAATTGTTCCATCTGTATCAATAAACCCTGCCAATAATTTTAATCTTGTGTCTTTATCATTATATATATATACATCTGGGATATGTTTATTCTTAAATAAATCATTTCTCCTCAATATCTCTGTAAAAGGATTTAATTTTTTATTATCACAATAATCTAATAAATCTTTATTTTCTTCATTAATACTTTCATCACAATCACACAACCAATTACAAATATTTGGATTAATTGGCACATTTGATGATAAACATCCAACACATGATGATGTTGAATGTGTATTACTTCCAACAGAATTCAAAAAACCTGTTCCTTTCCTTCTAATACAATAATGATATCCATCATGATTTTTGCTTACATGATGGGTAATTTCAATATTCATAGTTTTACCCCATCTTACATAAGATTGAACCATTTCAATATCTTCAGTTGTAAATCCTTTACCAGCATGATCTCCATCTCCTAACCATGCTCCAAAAATATAAGGTTCAATTGGCACTGGTTTATTTTCCCATTGTATACAATTCATATTATTAATCTGATAAAATCCTCTCTTATCATAAGACGAAAGATTCATATAATCACTTATTTCAATATCTACAATTTTGCTATCTCCATATGTTGATATAATTTTATTTCTCATATCATTAATCATTTCAAAACCTTCCGCCTTTGTAATTTTTGAGCGGTTAAAATGATTATCATTATTAATATCATCATTTATTGATATCGAAATATTTTTTACAGTCTTTCCATCAAAATATTTCATTATCCACCTCTTGTTATTTTCTTTCCAGTTTATTTCTAAATTATACTCTACATACATCGTCAAAATATGTTTACTATTAACTATCATTTCCTTGTCATCTGTATCTTTTACTCTATACATATCATCTGTTCCATTTACTAATTGAATTACATTTCTTACAGTTCCATCATCTCCTACTAATTTATCTCCAACTAAAATATTTGAAGCTTTTTTAATACTTCCATCCCACATTAAAATATCTGTATTTGGATCAAAACAACCAAATTGACCCGAAGGAACTAATACTTCCAAATTATTTGAACCAACAAAATTCTGAGCCATCCCCACAATACCCTCATACAATGAAGCTTCACCATGATGGTAATTTGTCTTCTCACTAATATAACCCGCTAATTGTGATACTCTTATATCCTTCTTCAAATTCCTCTTTAAACATGCAAATAATATCTTTCTCAATGAAGGTTTTAAACCATCACACATCGATGGAATTGAACGCTGATTATCATAATTCGAAAAATGCTTCAAATCTCTATCCACAAATTCCGAATAATATATCTTCTTTTGTGTTTGTTCTAATATCTCAGACCTATCATATGATTTTAACCAAGCTTTTCTATCATCTTCTCTTGTCTTCTGAAATGCTAATTCTAAACGGTCAATTGATATAGTTCTCTGTTCTTCATCCAAATTACCATCTTCCAACAAATCACTCATCACATATTCAATCTTTTTCATCTCAAAATTCTCAAAATATTCTTTCGCTTCTTTATCCGTACTTGTACCCAACCCCTTATAATACTTCACTTCCCAATTTTTCACATTATCTACTGATTCTTTCCATTGTTCATATTCAGTCAATGTATAAAATGAATGTACTTCTTTCATTCTTCTCACTTTCACAATTGGTGTAGCCAATGCTATTATAAATCCCGGAATCTCCAATAATTCAGGCCAAAAATATGAGAATAAATTCATCACCAAACCTTTAATATGACTACCATCAACATCACTATCTGTAAATAACATCACTCTACCATATCTCAATTCCCTGAATGTCTCCTCTTTTGTCTTCTTCTTATCTGAATATTTCAATCCCAAAATCTTTACCAAATTAGATATCTCCTCATTCGTTGCTACCCTCTTCTTCTCCATATTTCTCACATTCATCAACTTACCCCTCAACGGAAATACACCAAAATAATTCCTTCCAACAACACTCAACCCCGAAATTGCCAATGCTTTAGCTGAATCTCCTTCCGTCAATATCAATGTACATTTATGTGATTCATCTGTTCCAGCTTTATTAGCATCATCTAATTTAGGAATACCACTAATTCTCGTCGATTTAGTTCCCGATGTCTTCTGTAATCCCAATGTATCCTTAAATTCCGTCAATCTCATTGCTCTCTCTATCAATGTCGTCTTCATCAATTTCTCAATGAATTTCTCACTCGGTTCATATTTACTACCAAACTTCGTTGCTGGTGTTGTCATATATTCCTTTGTTTGACTATCAAATGATGGATTCTCTATTGTTGAACGAACAAACACAAACATATTATTCTTCAAATCATTAGGCTTAATATCAACCTTCTTCCTCTTAATACCCTTCGTTGATGCTATTGTTGTTATAGCCTTTGTTATTGCATTAGCTACTGCATCAACATGTTTTCCACCCTTCAATGTAGAAACACCATTTACAAATGATACCTGGTCAAATCTCGGTTCAGGATTTACTGCTACTACTACTTCCCATCTATCATTCTCCTCATTCAAATCATATACCCTCTCTGTCATCTCTCCCAAATAAAAATTTACATACTTCTCTAATGTCTTACATTCTATCTTCTTCTCATTCAAAAATACACTTACCGTCTTATTTGTACAAACTGTCGCATCAAATACCCTCTTCTTCATCAATTGAACTGTCCCCTCATCCAATCTACTCAATCCAAATCTCTGTAAATCAGGTGAAAATTCTACTTTTGTATAAGGCTTTCCAGTGAATTTAACAATCTCAGGTGGATTAATTACACTCATATTGTTCTGAAAAGTTTGTGTATATTTTAACTTTCTCGAAACATCAACAGTCTCTATCTTAAAATATTTAGAGAAAATTGAACAAGCTTTTGAACCTATACCATTCTTCCCTCCTGTTATCTTCTTCTCCTCTTTATCATAATTAGATGATGTCAATAAATGTCCAAATATCAATTCTGGAACATAAACACCATATTCTGAATGATGCACAATTGGAATACCCTCACCATTATTCATAACTGATAATATATTCTCATCACGATTTATTTCAACCTTAATTTGTGTAACCTTATTCACTATATTAACATCATTCTCCGTTCTTACATACTGGTCAATTGCATTGACCAATATCTCATCAAATATCTTATATAAACCCGGAATATAATCAACTTGTTTATAAACCATTCTCGAATCATCATCATCTAAAGTCCAAGTTTCTAATTGTGTATGCTCAATAGACCCAATATATGTATCTGGTAAATCCAAAATATGCTCAATCTGACTTTTCTTGACATAAGTCTGTTCAACCGATTTCTTTTGATTTCCCTTTTTACTATTGGATGCTGACATTTCTAATAAAACGATTTTCAATTAACAAGTGTTATAAATTTATTATTTATTCTTTTTTAAATCGGTATTTGTTTTTAATTTCAGTTTTTTTCTCATTACACATCGCAAAATATCACCATTAAGTTAAACGCAAAATGAAATTTATTGGCACTCTTATCGTATTTATTAGAGCTATTACTAATCTCATTAGATTAGCTCCTGTATCTACTGAATACCTCATTATTTCTAAAATATTCCTCATATGTTTTATTAAAACCATAAATATATTCCCAATTTTCACATATATCTCAAATAACTTACTTGCAACATTTGATAAGTCTTTGAATGCTTGTTGTTGAATTGATGCTATCACTGTTCTAACCGAATTTAATTCATTCGATATCATCCCAAAACTCTGATTCAACATATTCGTATTATTTATCTGGTCAGTCATACTCGAATTAAACATAGAATTGAATTCACTCGATTTACATGCATTAGCTGTATCAGTTGGATCTCCTGGTGCTACCCCCATCGATTGCAATAATGGGGCCATTGGTGAACATTTTAAAGAATCCCAATTATCATTTATATATTCTCTATTACTTGATGAAATCATTGCTCCCATTTTTTATATAAAGAAATTCTATTTAATCTACTTCTATCTAATTATTATATATTTTATTCATTTTTATAAACTTTCTCGCGCTTTTTTCCCATTTTTTTATCATCCACTTTTTATATAAAGAATAAACATGAACAACAATAACAACAACAACAACAATATACCCGTTATACTTCGCGAAAATAGTAATCGCCTTTTCTTTTTAAAAGCAATCTTACTCGGAATTCAATATGGTGAATCTGATAAATGCTCTCTTTACAAAAAAATGGTCACTGACGAAATTAAACGTCTCGAAATACCAGCTTCAACTCCTCAAACTCCTCAAACTCCACAAACTCCTCAAATCTCATCTTCTCCTTCCATTCTTTTAAGAAGCCCCCTTCCCCTCCCCTTATCACCTGCTACAACTGCTCCTCCATCCCTTATGTCTAAACCTATTTATAATCCCATTAAAGATAAAACAGAATCATCTTTAAGACAATATGATGAAATACTACAAAGACTTCAAGAACAAAGAATTGGTATCATCAGTCAATTGGGAAATATCTCTTCCAACACTTATTCCAAAACTCTTACACTACAACAAACCCAACTCAATAATCGCGAATCTATCCGTCTTAGAGCTCTCCTTGCTGTAAATGCTAAAGAAATTGAAAAATATACACTCCTCTCTAATAGTATAAAAAATATACAATCAAATCCCAGATTCTCTTCCCAAGAATCCATTATGAGAAAAAATAATGTCAAAAAATATGTTGAACCAACAACGACTCTAAACCAAACTCCCATCCAACAACCTATTCAAATGCAAATTAACCGCAATCCATTCTCTGAAAATGAAAATAACAATGAAACCGAAACCGAAACCGAAAATGATGATTCCCAAGATTTCATGAAAGAACTCCAAAAAACATTCGGTTCTCTCTCTTCTCTTCTCATGAATTAAACATCGGAAACTCATATAAAAATTGAACTTAAAGAAAAAAATATCACACAAATATAAAAAGAATATTTATATTCTTATTAAATGAACTTAAAGAAATGAATATGGATATTAAAAAAGAGAATCAGAGAGTAGCGAATATATCGCACAATCTTACATTTGATTTATTGTATGCTATTGAAACATTAACTCCTCAAGAACAATCTCTCTATGATTTTTATAAAAATGAAATTAAACAATTCTGGAAAAAAAATAATATTGATTTCACTGAACAATCTTTAAAACAAATCTACACATTACAATTACTTTCTCTCATTGATTACATTAAAAATCACATTTCTATATCATCCGACAACCCTCGTCCTAAAGATATTATTTCAATTATTTTAAAAAAACACCCTGTTCCTGGTTTTTCCCCAAATAATGTGAATGAAAAGAATTATTGTTTTTGTTTATTTAGATGATAATAAATGATATAATGTTCTGAAACCACCACCATATCCACCATCATGTCTTGTATGTGTTGAATTATCTAAAAATCCAATTCCGGCGATATCCATATGTAACCATTCAATCTCTTTATTTTTTTTGGGAACAAAATTGGATAAAAATGCACCAGCCATAATAGCTCCAGCATGTGCATTTTGTGTATAATTCTTAAAATCCGCTACTGATGATTTCGTCAAATCCACATATTCCTCCCACATCGGCATATCCCACATATGTTCATGAACATCTTCTCCTATACTCTTCGTTTCAAATATTAATCCATTCCTATATCCCATTATCACTCCACTCATATTTCCAAATGTAACACTCGCTGAACCTGTCAATGTTGCTATATCAATCACTGTCTTAGGATTATATTTTTCAGAATAAGCCATAGCATCAGCTAATATTAAACGTCCTTCTGCATCAGTATCAGTTATCTCAACTGTTTTACCACTATATGAAACAACAATATCTCCTGGACGAGTAGCTCTTCCATCTATCATATTCTCAACTAATGGCATTATTCCCACAAATCTCCCTTTTACATTATTTTCTGCTAATAAATTCATTACTCCATATACTATGGCACTTCCTGTCATATCACTTTTCATACTTGTAAAATCACCACCTTTAATATTATATCCTCCTGTATCAAACATGACACCTTTCCCAATTATACAAGTTGATTTACTTTTTCGGAATGATGAATCAGAAATGTATTCTAAAATAATCATTTTGGCAGGATTAGCACTCCCAGCATTAACAGCTAATATGAGATTCAAACCTTGTTTTCTCAATTCATTATCATTCAAGACTTTCATATGTACTTTTTTATTTTTATGTTTTTTCAAATATTTCAAATACGTCTCCGTATTTAAAACATTAGCAGGTTCATTTATTAAATCACGAATTTCATTTTGTGTTTCTGCTTCTCTAATTGCCTTTATCATCTTATTTTTCATCTTTTTATTTTTATTAAAAAAATAAATTTTAATATTTTTCTTTTTTTCTTTTCCTTCAGATTCTATATATTTATCAAATTTGTAAGCTCCTAACATAAAACTAATTATCTGATTATCTACTAAAATATCTTTATTTCCTGAATTCATAACAACATCAATCCATATTTTTTTATTTTCATATTCTGATGAATTCAATTGTTTCCCTAAATGTCCAAATATATCATATAATTTCCTCACATCACAATTTGTAACATTTTTCTTTTTATTTCCATAACCAATAAAAATAACTTCTTTGTCATCTAAATATAATTTCTTTTGTTCATTTTCTCTTCCTTTAAAATCCTCAAGCATCTTTTTAGGTATCTTTTCAATTCCAACTAATTTTTGAATCCTCTCCAATTCCCTTTTTAAATCACTACATAAAAAAAATACATATATATCCATCTTCTTCAAAAATTTATTTGTAACTTCATATTTCATTCCACCAAATTATCTTTTTGTTCTATTCTTTAAAAATATATTTATCAATTATCTCATAAATAAAAAATAAGATTTAATTGTAAGGCTAAAGATTAAAAATTAAAACACTAAAAATGAATAAAAATATTTATATTGGGGTTCATCTTGATATTTTTCATAAAGAAAATTGGAAACAAACACTTCAAAAAATAAAATCTGATGGATTCTCTGGTATCCAAATCTTTGCTGGTGACAACATCCACACTACTCTCTCCAAAAAAATTAAATTCTCATCCCTTCAACTTAAAGAAATCCGCGATTTCCTCAAAAAAGAAAACATGTTTCTCATTATTCATGGTCTTCTTTCCATTAATTTCTGTTTTCCTCCAACTTCTCCCCGTTTCAAATGGGGAATTGAGAATCTAATATATGATATGAATATTTGTAAAAAGATTGGAACTAAATGTGGAGGTGTTGTTATTCATATGGGTTCATTTAAAACCCCTTCCATTCAAATCTCTTATCAAGATTGTCTCAATAATTTCGTTCAATCTCTTAAAATTGTGGGTAATTCCATTCCGGGAAATACCAAAATTATCCTCGAAACTTCCATTAATCGTCCTAATACTATTGGTGGAACTTTAGAATCTCTCGCCGAATTATATCATTCAATTCCAAATCCAACTAAAAAAAGAATTGGTTTTTGTATCGATACTTGTCATATATTCTCAGCTGGTTATCCCATTCATACCATTGATGGAATAAAAACATATTTTGAAGAATTTGACAGACTCATTGGAATAAAACATATTAAACTTATTCATTTAAATGATTCGTCTGAACCGTTTCATTCAGTTAAAGATAGACATGAATCAATTGGTAAAGGATTTATATTTTCGGAAAATAAAGGTGGAGACCCAACAGTTCTACAAATAATTCGTGACATTTCAAATAAATGGAAAATTCCCATTATCTTAGAAACAAATCCAAAATATTTTAAACAAAATAAAAAAATGATATTGAAACAAGCTGGAACTCGTAAAAATCACAAAAAAAGAATTATCGAAATATTCGAACAAATTCTACAATTTCACAAAACTCTCGGCAAAAAAGGAAATCAACAAACCAAATTCCGCATCTCATCCTATGAAAAAATCCTCAAAACCCTAAAATCATCTAAACCCATATATTCCCTTTCAAATGCTGAAACTTTACCCGGAATTGGTAAAAGCACACTTCAGAAAATAGATGAAATTATAAAAACGGATAATTTGGGACTACTTAAAGAAATTGAAGAAAATGAGGATTATAAGTCGATATATTTGTTTGAAGGGATATGGGGGATAGGTGTGGAAAAAGCACAAGAAATAGTTTTAGAAAAGGGAATTCATACAATACAGGAATTGAAGAAGGCTGTTGAGAGAGGTGAAATAGAATTGAATCAACAACAAATGAAGGGATTAGAATATTATGATGAACTTAAAGAGAGAATTCCCAGAAAAGAAATCAAGGATTTTACAAAATATCTTCAACAAAAAATGAAAAAATATAAAATAAAAATTTATAATGCAGGTTCATATAGACTTGGAAAAAAAGATAGTGGTGATATTGACCTCATTTTCACTCTCAAAAACATAAATAGTTATACACCATATGCAAAAAATGAAATAATGGAAAATATAATAAATGATTTGATGAAAGAAAAGATAATAGAATATATTTTCAGTAAAGGGAGTGAAAAAATAATTGCTATTATAAAAAATCCATTAAATGGAAAATTTAGACAAATGGATATTTTACTTGTTGATGAAAAACAATTACCTTGGTATCTTCTCTATTTCGGTTCTGATAAAGAATTCTCTAAAAAAATAAGACATGAAGCCATCCAAAAAGGTTATAAATTAAGTGAAAAAGGTATATTCAATCGCAAAACTGGAAAAAAAATACAATTTGAACCAAAAAAAGAAAAGAATATATTTAATTTCTTAAACATTGAATATATTCAACCAAAAAATAGAATTTAAAAAAAATATGGGATTTTTAGCGGATTTATTGTTTCTTGTTTCCTCTTTTTCCTGTGAAACCTTCCATGACACCATAACGGTCACAAAGATAAACAATAAAAGCGAAAACAAGAGCATGAACGAAAGCAGAAACAACAGATGTTTGACCACTCATCCAAATCTTTTTACCTACAGGAGGTAAAGTTAAAAGAACTCCAGGTGATAAGAGGAAGAAAAGAATAGCAAGGCATACTAAACGCATCATTTTTTTGTTGGAATATTTTTATAATGTTACATAAGATTTTAATTTCTTGAATTATTTAAAAATTGAAAATAAAGATTTTCAACAAATTCCATAAATTCATTTGTTGTGATTTTATCAATTAAACATTTTCTTAATAAATATCCAATTTCATTTTGTTTTTCATAAATTTCAATTAAATAATCATTCATCATTTCTTGAGAATTCAAACGCATTGTTCTTTC
>JACCEC011082204.1_pt1 | contig 16751 bp, 13 predicted proteins | sample 7450121 | NCBI WGS metagenome assembly JACCEC01 (sample SAMN15323455, study PRJNA562643) | freshwater metagenome | isolation source: river surface water | place: USA:Blue River Watershed | collected 2017-08-18 | reverse complement strand
CGCTGGACGCGGCAGGCACCTTGGCGTATTTGTGCACATCACCGTATGACGTGCGTCTGGCGCAAGAGCGCTTTCCCAAGATTCACTTTCACCCGCTGCGCGAGCATGCGGGCCTGGCGCTGGGCAGCGCGGGCTGACATGCGAAGCCACACACGCTGATGCGACCCCTCTCTGACTGGCAGGTTTCGCCCCACATCGTCGGCGTCTTCACCGACATCGACGCCACGCTGACCACAGAAGGCGCGATCACGCCCGATGCCTTGCAGGCGCTGGACGACCTGAAGGCGGCGGGCCTGCATGTGGTGCCGATCACCGGGCGACCTGTGGGCTGGAGTGAACCCTTTGCGCAAAGCTGGCCCGTGGACGCCATCGTGGCCGAAAACGGGGCCGTCGGACTGCAGCACGCATCTGCACAGGGCTTGCGCAAGCTGTACCAACAAGACGCTGCCACACGCAGCGCCAACTTGGCCCGCATGCACAAGGTGCTCAGCCTGATCGAGCGCAGCGTGAACGGCGCAGTGCGCTCACAAGACAGCGCAGGCCGCGAGACCGATATTGCCGTTGACCACAGCGAATTCACCCATTTGCCCCAAGCGGCCATCGACGAGGTGGTGCGCATCATGCACAGCCAAGGCATGACCGCTACCGTCAGCAGCATCCACATCAACGGCTGGTTTGGCGAACACAGCAAACTCACCGGTGCACGCTGGATCGTGCGGGAATTGTGGGGCCGCGATCTGGACGCCGAGATGGACCGCTGGGTGTATGTGGGCGATTCCACCAACGACCAGGTGATGTTCGAGCACTTTGTGCACAGCGTGGGCGTGGCCAATATCCGTCGCTTTGAAGCCCAACTGACACACCCGCCGCGCTACATCACACCCGGTGAACGGGGTGCAGGGTTTGCGCAAATGGCGCGTCATTTGCTTGAGGCCCGCGCCTGATCGCCAGCAGGCTGGCGCCTACAGCAAGGTCAACTGAATTTTTGTGGGAGCTTGCCTGCAAGCGATGCGGGGGCAGCATGCGCTGATCGCCAGCAGGCTGGCTCCTACAGCAAGGTGAACTGGCCTTCTGTGGGCGCTTGCCTGCAAGCGATGGTGGGGTCAGGGGGCGAAGGCGGTGTTGATGTCTTCCACGTTGGCCAAGGGGTCATGGCCGCTGAGTGAATGCAAACGCATGCGCGACATCAGGTACAGGTAACGTGCCTGGATCAGGTCGCGGCTGGCGGTGGCCAGTTGTTGCTCGACGTTGAGCACATCCAGCTGGCTGCGCACACCGGCCTGCACCGATTTGCGGGTCGAGTCGAGCAGTTGCTCATTCGACTTGACGGCTTGTTCCAGCGCGCGGATTTTCAGGGCCCCTTCGGTCACGCCACGGTACTCTTTGTGGATGCGCAAACCCAGGTCACGGCGCAAGGCCTCCAGGGCCTCTTCCTGACGCAGCTTGTCGGCCACCGCCTGGCGCTCCAGTGAGCTCACATACCCACCTTGGTACAAAGGAATGGTCAGCTGAAAGCCAATGCTCTTGTTCTCGAAACTCGAGTTCAAGCGCGTCACGTTTTCACTGCCGCTGTCTGACCACTGCAGCACCGCGTCCAGCGTGGGGGCATGGCCCGACTTGGCTTTTTTGATTTCCTTGCCCGCCGCCTGCAAACGCGCCTCGAGCGCTTTCACCTCGGGGCTGTTGGCCAAGGCTTTTTCCAGCCAGGCATTCAAGTCCTGACCCAATGCGGGCAAAGCCTGCAAACCCATGGGCTTGAGCGGCTGCAACTGCTTGACCGGCTGGTTGAGCAGGATCTCCAACTGGCGGCGCGTGTAATCCTCGTTTTGGCGGGCCTCCAGCTCCTGCGCCAGCGCCATGTCCAGGCGGGCCCGGGCATCGTCGATGTCGGTCTTGGTGCCTGTGCCCAGCGCCAGCGCTTTTTCGGCGGCGGCCAACACCGTCTGATACTGCTGCTTTTGCGTCAGCACCACCTTGAGCTGCTCGGCGCTCAACAAGGCCTCGAGATAAGCACCGCCCACACGCACGGTCAGGTTTTGCAGATCGCGCTCGAACGTGGCCTCGGCCTCGCTCACCACATCCTCGGCCTGCTTGTACTGGAAGAACTTGTACAGGTTGAACACCGGCTGGCGCAAGGACACCGTCTTGTTGAAGCTGTAATAGTCGTCGCGCGTCACCGACTCGTTGCCCAACAAATTGGTGGAGGTGGTGGCCAGCTGGTTGCTGTTGCGTGACAAGTTGGCCGACAAGGACGGCAGCAACTGGGCCTTGGCTTGCGGCAAACGCTCGCGCCCAACTTCCAAGGCCGCGCGCGCGGCGCGGATGGTTGAATCCTGCTCCAGCGCCGCCTTGTAGGCATCGAGCAAGCCCATGGCCTGCGCCCCCAGACCGGCACTGGCCAGGGCCAGCACCAACACCGCTTTTTGAAAACGCATGGTCATCATTCTTCCTTCATCGACCCGGCCAGACGCTTGGTCAAAGGGTTGAGCAAATAGGTCAACATGGAACGCTCACCCGTCTTGATGATGATCTCGGCGGGCATGCCGGGCTGCAACTGGCGGGCGCCCAAGACCTTTTTGCCAGCGGGTGTGATCTGCAAGCGGGCCAGGAAATGCGACAGCTGGGGGTTCTGCGGATCGGTCACCAGATCGCCCGAAATCGACAAAACCTTGCCCTCCACCACCAACTGGGGCGAATGCGCAAAGGTGTTGAAACGCACATCGGCCAACAAGCCGACCTGGATCTTGTCGATCAGGTGCGGGGCAATGTGCGCCTCCAGCAGCAGGTCCTGTTCGGCAGGCACCACGTCCATCAGTTTCTGGCCGGGCTGCACCACCGCGCCCACCGTCTGCACGGCCAGGCCCATCACATGGCCAGCGGCGGGCGAGCGGATTTCCACGCGCTCCAGGTCCTGCTTTTGCGCGGCAAATTTTTCGGCATCGGCTTGCACTTCGCGCGCCACATCGGCCAGCTGCGACTCCACCTCTTTGCGGTACTCGGACTTGCGGGCCAGCAAACGCTGGTTCAATTCGGCGATCGAGCGCGTGGCCCGCAACACGGTGCCCGACAGGTCGGCGATGGACGCCTGGATGTCGGCTTGCATGCGCTCGATTTCCATCTGGCGGTTGCGCGGCGCATAACCATCCTTCACCAGATCGCGGATGTTTTTCAACTCATCCTGCACGATGACCAATTGCTTCTGGCGCTGCACCAGCACTTCCTGCGAAGCCTCGCGCTGGGCTTTCAAACCACCCATGGCCTCTTCCATGCCTTGCAGATCGGCCTGCAAAGCCTGGCGGCGCGAATCGAACAGCTGACGCTGGTTGTTCACCTGGGCCAGGATCATCGGGTCGCTCATGGCCTGCAGCACTTCCGGCTGGAACGTGATCTTGGACAGGCCCTGCTGCTCGGCCTGCAGGCGGCTTTGCATCGCGCTCAGACCCACATAGCGCTGGCGGATGGACTCGAAGTTGGCCTTGCTCACCGCCGAGTCCAGGCGCATCAGCACCTGATCGGCCTTGACCTCTTCGCCCTCGCGCACCAGCACCTCTTTGACAATGCCGCCTGTCAGGTGCTGCACCGTCTTGCGCTTGGTGTCGATGGCCACCGTGCCCACGCTGGGCACGCCCTCGTCCAGCGGCGCCAGACCGGCCCACAGCAAAAAGCCGCCAAAGCCCAGCGCCAGCACCCACAAGCCTTTGCGGGCGATGCCCTGCGTATCGGCCGATGCACGCAAAGCGTTTTCATCGCTCGACCGGGCCACCTGCGCATCTTCAACCAGCGAATTCAACTGTTTGGATAATTTTTGATTCGACATCACCAGACCTCAAGAAAAATATTTAAGCCGACACACCGGCCGATGGCGCAGGCGCTGCAGTCACTGCGGCGGCCTCTCTTTGTTCTTTCAACGCTTGCAAGACGCCATCGCGCGGCCCACTGGCCACCAACTGACCGTCCTGCAAAATCACCACCCGATCGGCCACGGCCAACACGCCGGGGCGGTGGCTGATCAGGATCACGTTGGCGCCCTTGTTTTTGAGCAACAGCACCGCGTTCATCAAGGCCTTCTCGCCCTCATCGTCCAGGTTGGCATTGGGCTCGTCCAGCACCACCAGCGAAGGCTCGCCGTACAAGGCACGGGCCAGGCCGATGCGCTGGCGCTGCCCCCCCGACAAAAACGCGCCCGCCTGCCCCATGGGTGTGTCATAGCCCTTGGGGAAGCGCAAGATCATCTGGTGCAAGCCTGCCGCCTCGGCCGCAGCAATCACCGCCTGCGAATCCACCTCGCCAATGCGGGCGATGTTCTCGGCCACCGTGCCGTCAAACAGCTCGATGTCTTGCGGCAGATAACCCACATAAGGCCCCAGGCTCTCGCGGGTCCAGTCGGTGATGGCGCGGCCATCCAGCAGCACCTGGCCCTCGGGCATCTGGCCAATGCCCATCATGGCGCGCGCCAGCGTGGACTTGCCCGAACCCGAAGGCCCCAACACCACCGTCACAGTGCCAGGCAAAGCCACAAAGCTCACCCCATCGAGCACCGGTTTGTCACGGCCCGGCACACGCACGGTCACCTTCTCCAGCGTCAGCTGACCCACGGGGCGGTTCTTCATGACATCGGTGCGGCCCGGCGCCGACAGCTGCAGTAAAGTGCGCAAACGCTCAAACGCATCCTTGGTCGTCAAAAAGCTCGGCCAGGTGGACACCAGCAAATCGATGGGCGCCAAAGCGCGGGTCATCAGCACGTTGGCCGCGATCATGGCGCCGGGGCTGATCTCGCCCACCACCACCAGCCAGGCGCCCGCACCCAAACTCAGCGACTGCTGCACGTAACGCACAAACTTGCTCAGCGCGGTCAGCGCACCGGTCTTGCTTTGTGCATCACCGGCCAGCAGCAAAGCCTTGAGCTGCTTGTCGCGCCAGCGGCGGTACAAACCCTCGAGCATGCCCATGGACACCAGCACATCCACATTGCGCAGCTTGGAGCCCAAAAAGCCCTGGGTCTCGGTCTGTGCGCGGCTGGAAATCAGTTGCGCTTCCTTGCTCAGGCTGTGGCCAAACCAGGCAATGGCGCCCTGCACCACGGCAAACAACAGCGCCAGCACACCCAGCCAGGGGTGCAGCAAAAACAGCACCGCCACATAAATCGGCACCCAAGGGCTGTCAAAGAAAGCAAACACGCCATTGCCGGTGAGGAACTGGCGCATCGCCGTCAAGTCGTTGAAGGCCTTGGCGGGCGAAGAATCGCTGGGGTTCAGGTAAGCCAAAAACGTGCCCTTGAACACCCGGTGGCTCAGCAACTGGTCGAGCTTGACGCCGGTGCGCACCAGCAAGATCGAGCGCGCCCATTCGGAAAACGCCATCACGCCAAACAGGAACAGGCAAATGAGCGAGACCACCAGCAGCGTCAAATGGCTTTGGCTGACCATCACCCGGTCATAGACCTGCAGCATGTAAATCGTGGGCGTGAGCATCAGCAGGTTGACCACCATGCTGAACACCCCCACCACCGCAAACTCGCGGCGCAGGCCCCACAACACGGTGGACAACTCGTCGCGCAACTTCAGATTTTTTGGTTTCATAGACATGCCTTACGCCCCCTGCACCGACACCGCACCGGGCGCGGCCGCCTGCCCGCCCACCTGCGCGGCAGGCGCACCACGCAGCTTTTGCAACACTTCACCCGTGGGGCCAAACACCTGCTGCATGCCATCGCGCAACACCAGCATGCGGTCCGACACCGCCAGCACGCTGGTGCGGTGGGTGATGACCACAAACGAGGTGCCTTGCGCCTTGAGCGAGGCGATCGCCTGGTTCAGGGCCGCATCGCCTGCCTCGTCCAGACTGGAATTGGGCTCGTCCAGCACCACAAACACCGGATCGCCGTACAAGGCCCGCGCCAGCGCCACGCGCTGGCGTTGACCGCCCGACAGCATGCCGCCGTCGCGGCCCACCGGGGTTTCGTAGCCCTGGGGCAAGCCCAGGATGAATTCATGCAGGCCCACGCGCTGCGCAGCCGCCTGCACGCGGGTCATGTCCACCTCGCCAAATCGGGCGATGTTTTCAGCCAGCGTGCCCTCGATCAGCTCCACGCCCTGGGGCAAATAACCCAGATAGGGACCCAACTCGGATTTGTCCCAGACATGCATGTCCACCCCGTCCAGCCGCACCTTGCCGGCCATGGGGTGCCAAATGCCCATGAGCAACTTGGCCAGCGAGGTTTTGCCCGAAGCCGAAGGCCCCACCACGGCCAGCACCGAGCCCGGTGGCACATCGAATTTCAGACCACTGAGCACGGCAAAGTTCATGCCGGGCGGCGATGCCGTCAGGCCTTCCACCGTCAGGTGACCCTTGGGCGGTGGCAAAGGCATGTTTTGCGGCCGCGCGGGCACTTCGGCCAGCAAGGTCTCCAGCCGCTGCCAGGCCCCGCTCACGTTCACGATCGGGCTCCACTGCTGCACGATTTGCGTCAGTGGCTGCAACAAGCGACCGCCCAGAACGGACGCAATGATCATCATGGCGGCGCCGCCATTGAGCTCGTTGCGCAGCAAAAACCAGGCGCCCAAACCGAGCAAGACCGAGCCCATCAGTTGCTGCAGCAACTTGGACACCGCGTTCAAACCGCCTGCCGCCTCAGAGGCCTTGGCCTGGAAAGCCAAAAACGCATCCTGGCGCTTTTGCCATTGCGTGCGCACCGACTCGACCATGCCCATGGACTCCATCACCTGCGCATTGCGCAGCGAGGCCTCGGCATAAGTCTGCGCCACCTGCGAGCGGCGCTGCGCCTCCAGCAAAGGCTCGCGCGAGACGCTTTGCAGCAACCAGGCCACCGTGGTCTGCGCCACAGCACCAAACACCGCCGCCCAACCCAGCCAGGGGTTGATCGCAAAAATCAGCAACAAAGACACCAAGGCCACCGGCAACTCGAACACCGCCGACAAGGCCGGGTTGTAAAAAAATTCGCGCACCGAGCGGAAATCGTTTTGCGCGCCCATGGCCCCGACCATTTGCTTTTGGCGAATGCCGTCGAACATGGCGTTGTAAATGCGCTCGGACAATTTCAGCTCCAGCTGAATGCCCACACCCCAGAGCAAACGCGAGCGCATTTTTTCCAGAATTTCCATCAAGGCATACGCGCCCAGCGCCACCAGCGTGAGCGAGGCCAAGGTGGTCAGGCTGCGGCTGTTGACCACCCGCTCATACACCTCCAGCATGTACACCGTGGACGTGAAACCCAGCAAGCCGATCACCAGGCTCAGCACCGCTGCCGTTCGCCACACCGGGTTGAATTGGGTCAGAGCCAACTTGAGCTCTGAGGGAGAAGAATTGGGCTTCATCAAGCAACCTCTACAGAAACATAATCCGGAATCAAAGGGCCTGTCTCGGACACCACAGGCAAGTCGGGCGCCTGCTCGTCCGGGGCCAGGGCCTGCTCTGATTCCAACCAGAACGACAACACAAACACGTCATCAGCCCCTCGGCTGAGCACAATCTCTCGCAACTTGCCTTGCTCAAACAAGGCCACATCCTCGGGCTTGAGGGTCAGCTCGAACTGCATGCGCCCGTCCAGCGTGAACAGCGACAACTTGCCCTGCTTCAGGCTCAGCGTGTGGCGGTCAAAGTAAACGGGGCAAGTCTCGGCAAAACGCAGCGCCGGCAAAGGCCGGTCCCCCATTTTTTGCACATTGAACGGGCTGGCCGGGCTTTGGTAGATCAGCCGCGCGGTGCGCGACACCGCATAAATCGCGTTGCACACCATTTGCGAGCCCAGCGCCGGGTACTGCTCGCGCAGCGTGCGGTAGTGCAAATGGTGCAAAGCCACCCGGTTCCACACCCGGCTGCGCGACACCTCGGGCGCGAGCTGGTTGCACACCTGCGAAAACACCTTTTGCAACGACAACAGCCGCTCGAATTGAGCGGCTGTGGTGTTGAGCGGGATGCGCAGCAATTTGTTCATATAGGAAGGAGTATACCCGCTTCCTATATGAAGTTTTCCGAACACAAAAACCATCGCTTGCAGGCAAGCTCCCACAGAACCGCCAGCCACACTGCCCCTGTGGGAGCCAGCCTGCTGGCGATGGATGAGGGTGATGGATCACCGAGCCTTCGCTTGCAGGCAAGCGCAAACAGCAGGGTTATGGGGCGGTGGCTGTGACTGAAACGGTGGCCACAGCACTGTCCACTTTGCCGTCGTTGACCACCAGGCTCAACACATACACACCAGCCAGATCAGCCGTGAATGTGGGCTGAGAGGCTGTGGCAGACGACAAAGCTGCCACGCTGCCTGTCGGCTTGTAAAGCATCACCCATGTGTAAGTCAGCGAATCGCCATTGGCGTCGGTGCTGTTGCGTCCATCCAGCAGCACCACAGCGGCAGTGGCCACGGTCTGTGCTGTGCCGGCGTTGGCCACCGGCGCGGCATTGGCGGCCGATGCCGTGACGGTGGTGGCCACCACGGGGCTGTCGAGCTTGCCATCGTTGACGATCAAACTGGCCACATAGGTGCCCGCCAGATCGGCGGTGAAGGTGGGCTGAGCCGCCGTGGCCGAGGACAAAGCGGCCGTGCTGCCTGTGGGCTTGGACAGCAGTGACCACTTGTAGGCCAGCACATCGCGGTTGGCATCGGTGCTCAAGCGACCGTCCAATGTCACCACAGCCGTGGTCAACACACTTTGGTTGGGCCCCACCACAGCCACGGGCGCGGCGTTGACCACCGAGGCTGTCACCGTGACCACCGACACATTGCTGGTCAGCAGACCATCGCTGACCAGGAGACTGGCCACATACGTGCCCGCCACATCGGCCGTGAATGTCGGTTTGGGCGAACTGCCGGAAGACAACACCGCCACGCTGCCCGCAGGCTTGGCATTCAACGTCCACGCATAGCTCAGTGCATCGCGGTTGGCATCGCTGCTGGCACTGCCGTCCAACGTGACCAAGGTGGCCGTGGTCACGCTTTGGTTGCTGCCGGCCACGGCCACGGGCGCCGCATTCAGGTTGGACACCGTGACCAGCACCACCGCCGGGCTGCTGGCCACCTGGCCGTCGCTGACCACCAGGCGCAGCGCGTACACACCGGGCACATCGGCCACAAAACTTGGCTTGGCCGAAGTGGCCGCAGACAGCGCCGCGGCACTGCCCGAGGGCGCCGAAGTCAGCGTCCAGGCAAACGTGAGGCTGTCGCGTTCAGCGTCCGAACTGGCGCTGCCGTCCAGGCTCACCGTGGCGCCCGTCAACACACTCTGGTTGGCCCCGGCATGGGCCACGGGCGCAGTGTTCACCACCACCACGGTTGAGTCGCTTTTGCAACTACCGCCCAAGGCCCCCAAAGCCGCGCAATCCCCACCACCGCCCCCGCAAGCCACCAACAACGGCAACGCAGCGACCACACCCCACCATTTGCAGATTTGCATAAATGCTCTTTACTTCTTGGTCGCCACAGCGCAGCTGGGCGTGTTGATGTTGATCTGCGACGGATACGCCATGCCCCGGCCACTGGCCACATCGACCGAAGCGCCCACCAGGCCCCCCAGCAACACATTGCCCGCCATGGCCACATCCGGCCCTGCCGGCACCCACACCACATGGGGCCTGAAACGGGCGTCTTTGCAACTGATGCGCAAGCCCTGAATATCGCGCTCCACCAGAATCACACGGGGCGTGACAAAGGTCTGCCGCCCCTTGGCGTTTTCGGCCTCGCAAGTGGACTGCACCGACGCACCGCTGCACAAAGTCTGCACATGGATCGCCTGCTTGGTGTCGTTGATCACGCTGGCGCAACCGGTCAGCCACAGGGCCAGACCTGCGAGCGATAAGCGCCAACACACAAGTTGAGCGATTGGAGAGGGGCTGTAAGTTTTCACCTTCCGTGAATCGGCGGCATCCTCCAAAACTTGAATCGTCTTGATCAATCGGGGGCAAAGTGAAGTTTTATTTTTCAACCATAGTCACCAACATGCTGACGGCCATCAGCCAAAGCGAAATGGAAGAATTGATCGCGTTCGTTCGCGCCAACGAGCCATCGCTGGACCTGGAAAACCCGGAAGTCATATCGCAGCTGGAACAACTCATCGTGAACGCTTACGCAAGTCCGGTCACTGCCAACGAAGCACCATTTTTCGACAACACCCAAATTGCCGAAAACTTGACTTCCACCGTCGTGCAAATCATCAAGTTGATGGGCAGCCATGGCAACGAAAACATGTTCGACAGCATGCTGGCCTTCTGAAGCAGACAAGACCAGAGCAAGCCTTACCCTTTGGGAGCCGATATGCCTTTCCCCTGTAGGAGCCAGCCTGCTGGCGATAGCGAGGGTCGTGGTTCATGACCCATCGCTTGCAGGCAAGCTCCCACAGAATAGACGGGGGTCATCGCTTGCAGGCAAGCTCCCACAGAATAGACGGGGGTCATCGCTTGCAGGCAAGCTCCCACAGAACAGCCTGAGGGCAGTCCCTGCAAGGCTTAAAACCACCAACCGTCGTCGTCGGTGATGGTGCGCATGGCGGTCAGTTTGACGGCCCCACCATCGAACTCGGCACCCACCGGGTTGAACACATCCAAGTAAAACACCTCGCTGGGTTCGGCCACCCCATCTGACATGACCTCCACCGGAATCACCGCGTGGTCTTCGTCGGGGTACAACACCAAGGTGCCGCTGACGGGCAGGTAGTCCTGGCCTGCCAATGCCGTGCCGTCCCGGGTGGTGTAGTCCACGCTCAGCCAGGCATCGGGGTCGCTGCGCAAACCATTCAGGGTCAACAAAAAGTAAAGCAACTTGGTGCCCCAGTTGCCCTCGACCACCGACTTTTGCACCTCTTGCGGCGTGGTTGGCGCACCTGCTAATTGTTGACGCACCGACTGGTCAATCCACTGCTGGTACGCGCTGACCCGTTGCCACGCCGCTATCTCGCCAAAGCTGCTGTTGCTGTCGACGTTGTCCACATCGGGGTCTTGGTAGCGGCTGCTCAAGCTGGCCAGGTAGCTGCCCACGCCAGCGATCAAGCCATTCACAAAAGCCGGGCCGCCGCTGTCGCCCGGCGCCAACATGCCTTCGCTGCTGCCCAAGCCGGTGTCACTGCGCCACATCAAACGGCCCAACGCGTCGTTGACAGACAAGCCATTGTCAAAATCAGCCAACAGCTGGGTGTTCACCGCCGGGCTCCAGCCCATGGCGTCGCCCAGCGCCGACTTGAGCTCGTGGCCCAGAGCATCAAAACGGTTGTTGGCCACCAGCCGCACCGGATCGCCCGTGTTGGCCACGGCTCCGGTGTTGCCTGTGCCGGTCATGCCGTAACCCACCAGATTCAATGTTTGCCCTACTTCGTCACTGCCCCGGTACAGCTCATAGCGCTCGGCAGCGGTAGGCGCACTTTGGCTCAGCCAGACCAGGGCCAGGTCGTTGTTGCTTTGGGTGTCGTAGGCCGGGTGCAACAGCACGCCTGAAACCGATCGCGTTTGCAGGCCCTGCTGGGTTTCGAAAGCCACCGAGGCAGTGGACCAGGACGTGGTTTTGCCCGCCAACAAATGCGCCGCCGTCAGCACCGCAAACCCGCCGTACAAAACCACGCCCGTGCCGTAAAAACCGCCCACCGACACACGCACCACCCCGTCATAACCCTCGCCCGCGGTAGCGCGGCGCATTGGATCGGTGGGTGGTGTGACGGTGGTGACCATGTGGCTATCGTACAGGCCTGCCGCCGGACGGCCGATGCCCTTTTGTAAGCACTCGCTACAGGGTAAATGCCTTGTTACCAACGATGGTCTTGTGCAGGAGCCCGCCTGCTGGCGACATCGACCCCTACTGTAAAACGGTGATTGCTTGCAAGGGGGCCTTATGAAAAATAGATGTGCAATGTCTCATGTGTCAGCACTGCAGATACACACTTGCTCACGTCCACACGCTGACCTTTGCAACAGCCATCTGTAAAAATTAAATTAAGTTTTATTTAAAATTTATAATTAGTATTAATTTATTTAAAAATATGAATGCAAAGCCTGAAATTGCAGTCGTCATTCCGACTTACAAAGCCTGCAAGCATGTTGTAGGGGTCATTGAGCAAATTGGTCCTGAGGTCAGCCGCATCTACGTGATCGACGACAACTGTCCTGATCGTTCAGGCGAACACGTCCAGCTTCATTGCCATGACCCTCGGGTATGCGTCATCCGGCACACCCGCAATCTTGGCGTGGGCGGTGCCGTCATGACCGGTTACCAAGCCGCCATGGCCGATGGCATGGACATCCTGGTGAAAATCGACAGCGATGGCCAAATGGACCCGGCTTTGATCGATCAGTTCGTCTCCCCAATCCTCAAAGGCGAAGCCGACTACACAAAAGGCAACCGCTTTTTTGATCTGGAAAAAGTCCGCGCCATGCCCATCGTCCGCCTGTTCGGAAATGCAGTGCTCTCGCTGATGTGCAAATTGTCCTCAGGCTACTGGCATCTTTTTGATCCAACCAACGGCTACACCGCCATACATGCCGATGCCGCACGACATTTGCCGTTCAACAAAATCAGCACCCGCTACTTTTTCGAAACAGACATGCTGTTTCGACTCAACACCCTCCGTGCGGTCGTGATCGATGTGCCAATGGAAGCAAAGTACGGTGATGAAGTCAGCCACCTCAGAATTTCAAACATTGTTGGTGAATTTCTTGCGAAGCATGTGCGGAACTTTTTCAAGCGCATTTTTTACAACTACTACCTGCGCGACATGTCGCTTGCATCCATCGAGCTACCGGTAGGCTTGCTCCTCGTCGTTTTTGGCTTGGTGTACGGCAGTTACCACTGGATGTTTTCTGCCAAGGCGGGTGTGACCACACCCGCAGGTTCAGTCATGCTCGCTGCACTGCCTATTTTGATGGGGACCCAATTGATCCTGGCTTTTTTGAGCTACGACATCGGCTCCACACCCAAGCGCCCCATCCACCGTAAAAAAAGCGCGAAATGAACCACACTTGGTTTCGCGCCGTTTTACAACCGCAATTCTTGGTCTACATCACAGTGGGTGTTTTGACAGCACTTGTGGATGTGGGAACGATGGCACTGCTGATGAAAAACGGAACAATGGTTCAGCTGGCCACCACATCTGGATTTGTGCTCGGACTCGCGGTCAATTATGTGCTACATGCTCACTTCACATTTGTAACGCGAATCCATTGGATCAACGTCCTGCGATTTTGGGTGATTGTGGCTTTGAATTACTGCTTGACGCTGATGTTTGTCTGGGCCGCACAGTGGATTGGACTTGACGCGATCACAGGCAAACTGGCCTCACTGCCTGTGGTGGCCATCACGGGCTTTCTACTGGGCAAGTTCTGGGCTTTTCGTTGAATGCGCTTTATTTCTATGAACTGGTTTGCAAAGCGACGCCCGACCGGCGCATCCATGAAAATGTGTTTCAGAAAGCTGTTGACCGAACCCAGCACCATCATGGCCATCTTGTTGCTGGTCGGTTGCGCCTTTTTGTCTGCAGTGATTCCGCCGCTGAAATCACCCGATGAGCCTGATCACATCGAGCGTGCCTACCTGCTTGCCAAGGGCGTGTGGATACTGGATCGTCCAGAGGGCAAATCGAGTGGTGGCAACATCGACACCGGCTTACTCGATTACATGGCCAGCTACCCTCCCCCACAGGACAAGGTGACGGCCGAGGTCAGCGATTCAGCCAACCAAATCCGATGGTCCAAAGAACGAACCTACGATCCATCACCCGGCACAGGCTACTATTTTCCCCTCATTTACGCACCACAAGCTGCAGGCCTTTATTGGGGTGAACGGCTGGACCTGACGGTGGACCAATCGTACAGACTGGCCAGAGCATTCGCACTCCTGGTTTCTGTTTTATTGATCGGTGCCGCCTTCAAAATTCATGCCCCCCATGCGCTGACACTCACGCTGCTGGTCATGCCCATGACCCTCTTTCAATTGGCATCAGCCAGTCTGGATGGCATGGCTACAGCGTTGGCCGTGCTGGCGATCTCGCTTTTTTTACGCATCGCTGCCGAGAAACGCAATGCGGCAAGCTGGATGAATCATGCACTCGCCCTGTCCGTGGTGGTGCTGGTCACCAGCCGCATTCATGCCTTGCCGTTTGTGCTGCTGCTCGTGGCCGCCTGGCGTTACGCCCCCAACAAGCGCAACTTGAGTTTGCTGCTGATCTCCGGGTTGTTCATCATCGTCTGGACGGGGCTGGCCATCAAAACAACCGTCGACCTGAGGGTCTCCATTGCTGCGCCCACCTCCAAAATTTTAGAGTTTTATCTTCTACACCCAGCGCAATTCTTTCAGCTTGTTTGGGCCACCCTCTCCCATGCCGATTTGGGGCCCATGTATGTCAGATCGTTTTTAGGCGTACTCGGCTGGCTGGACACGCCATTCAGTCAGCAGGTCTACGCGTGGCTGGGATATGGCCTGGTCGCGTCGATGATCCTGACGCTCTCATACCGGAACATCAAACAGGAGTGGCCTCAACGCTTGCTGTTGGCGACGATTGCTGCTGCGTCGATCTTGATGATTTTTTTGGCATTGCTGGTGACATGGACACCGCACCCCGCAGAAACAATCTCAGGCATTCAGGGGCGGTATTTCCTGATACCGGCCATCGTTCTGGCCTACAGCTTGGCGGGCAGCCGAGGCTCATCGCTCAGCTGGAAAAATCAGTTTACCGTTTCTTTGTGCTTTGCATTTTTCATTTTTTCGCTCACAGAAACGACACGCCTCTTGCTGAACAGGTATTACCTGGCGCCGTTTCAGGTGCCAAATGAGCTATTCATCCACAACCCCGACCCGGCTAACGCCCCTCAAAGAAGCTTGATAGCGAGCGCACCGCTGGCCGAGCACCAGCCCATTCGCTTGCACATGCCCTCCATGCCTGGTCAACCACTGGGGCACATCCGAAGAATCGGCATACGACTGGGAACACATGCCCGTCAAAACCCAGGCAGGGCAGTACTTTGGCTCAAATCGCAAGATGGCAACACCTTCAGGCAAGCCTTCTCATTGTCTGGTTTGGTCGACAACAGCGATTACTTTTTCAACATACCGGCCAATCACTACACCGAGGGTGAAATCCGGTATGTCACCGGGGGAGGCATCAGCACTTGGGAAAGTCATTCGTCGAATGGCCCGGTGTTGACCTGCATGAAGCTTTTTTACACCGTCAACAAAACCGTCGTCATGGCTGGATGCCCATGAACACAACTTGAACGGGCGATGGCTGCAACTTGCAACTTCGAGTCTGGCGGAGCCCGCCTGATGGCGAGTGGCGAAGAATGGTGAGGGTGGTGGTTCACCAGCCATCGCTTGCAGCCTAGCGCCGGCAAAAACAAGCGCCGGCCTTTACCGTCAACACCTTCAGAACAGCCGCAGGGCCAATCGGGCAGCGGATGTGCTGTACCCATCGGCATAGGGGGCCTCCATTGTAGGAGGCACCCCTGCCACACCACCCGGCATGCGGGTCCGCACCGGGCGGTTCGAGCGCTTGAGGTCAGGACAGCCTTGGCACCCCCAGCCGGTCATAGTACGCAATGGTCAGCACGCGCTTGATGGCTCCGTCACTGTTGCGCCACCACCTGTGGCAGTTACCCGCCACTTGGTTGGCCACATCTTCCGATGCCCCCAGCGCCTTGAGTTCCCGATAGATCGCCTTGGGCCGCTTCCAGTGTCTGAGCTGGATCGCCCTCAAACGATGACGCAGCCACTCGTCCAGCTCTCGCCAGACTTTGGGCGTTTGCGCCATCCCAAAGTACGCCTTCCAGCCCAACAGGTAGGGCCTGAGCTTTTCCACCACTTGCGCCATGCTGCGCCCACCCGAGCGACGCGTGAGTTGCCGGATTCGAGCCTTGAAGTTGTCCAGCGCCTTGTAGGCCACCGCACATTTGACTTCTCGGCCCTTGGCCACCCACAGCTCGTAGCCCAGGAACTTGCGCCCGAAGGCACTGGCCACCGCACTCTTGGCTTCGTTGATCTGAAGCTTCAAGCCCGTGTACAGTTTCCTGAGGTAGGCCATCACCCGTTCGCCAGCCTTCTTGCTGCCCACGTAGACGTTGCAGTCGTCGGCGTAGCGCGCGAAGCTGTAACCCCGCGCTTCCAACGCCTTGTCCACCTCGTCCAGCAGCACGTTGGCCAGCAGCGGGCTCAGCGGCCCGCCTTGCGGCGTGCCCATGTGGCGATCGACCACCACCCCGTCATCCATGATCCCAGCGTTCAGGTACGCCCGAATCAGCCGGATCACGCCAGCGTCATCGGTGCGCCTCTTGAGCCTGTCGATCAGGATGTCGTGGTTGACCCGGTCAAAGAACTTGGCCAAGTCTACGTCCACCACCACACGTTTGCCCGATTGGACGTATGCCCGTGCGGCCTTGACCGCATCGTGTGCACGCCTGCCCGGTCGAAACCCGTGGCTGTGCTCGCTGAAGGTGGGATCGATCAGCGGTTGCAGCACTTGCAACAGGGCTTGCTGGATCAATCGATCTATGACCGTCGGGATACCCAGCTCGCGCCGGGTACCGTCCGGTTTGGGAATCAATACCTTGCGTACCGGACTAGGCCGGTAGCTGCCCGCCAACAGCGCTTGGCGAATCTCCGGCCAACTTTGGCGCAGCAGTTGGGCAGTTTGCTCCATGTCGAGCCCATCCGCCCCGGCTGCGCCTTTGTTGGCCTTGACCCGCTTCCACGCCGTTTGCAGGTTCTGTCTCGTCAGCGCCGCCTCCAGCAGGCCACCGGTGCCTGCCATCTGCTTTGCCGACCCTGT